>Ga0075461_10000002_pt1 | contig 59852 bp, 60 predicted proteins | sample DEB08_DNA_6_FD_74788 | JGI IMG/M metagenome (GOLD analysis project Ga0075461, IMG submission 74788) | Aqueous microbial communities from the Delaware River and Bay under freshwater to marine salinity gradient to study organic matter... | ecosystem: Environmental > Aquatic > Marine > Coastal ...
GATGACCTCGGGTCGACCCTGAGCGATCAGGAGAAGGCCGATTGGCTCGGCCGCTGGGGAGACCAGGTCCTCGCCGACATCGAGCGAGGCCGCTCACATGACCCGATCGGCCGCGCCTTGGTTGACACCGTGAACACGTGGGAGATCCCGACCGAGCACTTCCAGGCCTTTTTGCACTCGATGCGGATGGACCTCACCGTCACCGAATACGCAACGTACGACGACCTCTTCGAATACGTCTACGGCAGTGCGGCGGTGATCGGACTGCAGATGGTGCCGATCCTTGAACCCACCAGCCCGGAGGCATACCCGCGCGCCCAAGACCTCGGCGTCGCGTTCCAACTTGCAAACTTCATCCGGGACGTCGGCGAGGACCTGCAGCGGGGGCGCGTATACCTCCCCCTCGATGAACTCGCGGAGTACGGCGTTACACGCGACGTGCTTGAACAGCGAGTCGCGACGCCGGACGTCAAAGCGGCGCTGGCGGCCCAGGTGAGCCGAGTTCGCAAACTCGAAGAAAGGTCCCGCCCGGGTATCGCGATGCTGTCCCCCGATGCGCAGCCCTGCATCGACGCTGCGCGCATTCTCTACTGCGGCATCGTCGACGAGGTGGAGCGCATCGACTACGAAGTCTTCACCCGGCGAGCGACCGTGCCGCTACGTCGACGCGTCGCTGTCGCCGGGCCCGCCTGGGTGCGTGCTCGCCGGGCGCGGCGACGCGCCACGCGCCCAGCGGCCTGAGCGCCAGATCGGCGGACCGGCCATCGGCGTGCGCTGAACGCCCCGGCGGCCCCAAAAGATCCACAGCGCCATCGCCAACAAGCACAGCGAAAAGCCCATCATCAGATCCTCAAAAGGCTGGAAAACCACGCGCCCCTCGCCGAACATCGGTGGTGGGCCACCATCGGCGGGCATCTGTCCCACGATCGCATCATCGGCGTAACGGAAGGCGCCGATGCCGGTGAGGATCCCGTTGGTGAGAAGTTGGAAGAACAGCACGATTGCGTAGGCGACCCAGAATCCCTTTCGTGTGACTAGGCGCGTGCGCAAGACGAGCAGATCAATGAGCACCGCGCCAACGACCATGAGGAACCCGAGCTGGGTGTAGGTCATGGTGTGATCTCCTCATCCCCTAGCGGCCATCCGCGAACACTGCGCACGGCCTCGAGACTCAGAATGGATGCGGTCGGCACCACGATGAAGAAGACGATCTCTTCGATGGGGATGACGCCGAACAGGTCGAGGCCGACCGTGCGCTCCGGGTCGATACTCCAATGCCCCGTGGCGAGCGCCCACACATCCCAGGCCACAAAGACCATGAAGGGCACGGCAAGAGCGAGCAGGAGTCGCTTCCATCGACGGAAGACCCGAGTGCGCAGGGCAATCTCGAGCCACGCCGAGCCGACGAAGATGAAGGCGAGGACAGCGAAGTAGGTGAAGCGGCCCATTAGGACCCCGGGACGATCTTGCTGTGGTCCCACGAGGCCGTGCGCTCCACCACGAGCTGCATGGCCACCTGCTTGACCGCGGTTAAGCGGTAGGCGTCGATGACACCGGCTCGATGCTCGGGATCGAGGCCCTCGTACTTCACCATGAGGTCCGCCACGATGCCGCAAATGAGGTCGACATCATCGTTGAGATCTATCCGCCCGGTGAACTGCACGCCGCGGAGCTCCGCGTACCGACTCCCGTCCTCAACGAGCACCGACACGCGTGGGTCCCGACGAAGGTTGTGAACCTTTTGGGACTTGGCGTAGGTGCGCATCCAGACCTGCCCGTCCCGCAGAACGAACCACATGGGGACCGGGTCGGGGACCCCGTCGGGGCCGATGGTGGCCAGTACCGCGACCTTGGCCGAGGCCAGCAGCTCCTCGATTTCCTCGGCCGTCATGACCACCGCAGCGCGACTCACCTGTCCATCCTGCCCAGATTCCGCCGGGGCTGCCACGGCGGGCTGGCTCGGAGGTCCGACAGGGGCGGCTTGGCCGACCCGCCGGAGCGGTCCGACAGGGGCGGCTTGGCCGACCCGCCGGAGCGGTCCGACAGGGGCGGCTTGGCCGACCCGCCGGACCAAAGGCATCCGGCATCTCCTGCCTCCCCCGACCTAGACTCATGGACACGATGGATTCCTCTACCCAACCGATGCCGACGACGCCCGCAGACCCGCTCGTCGGCACCGTTGTCGACGGTCGCTACCGCATCGTGCGCCGAATCGCCCGCGGGGGAATGGCCGCCGTCTACGAGGCCGTCGATGACCGCCTGGATCGACCGGTGGCCCTGAAGATCATGAATGCCGCGCTGGCCGAGGATCCTGATTTTGTGGCCCGCTTCCGCCGAGAGGCCCGCGCAGCGGCCCAACTCAGCCATCCCCACGTCGTGAGCGTGTTCGATCAGGGCGAGGCCGAGGGACTGCCCTACCTCGCGATGGAGTACGTCCCGGGCCGGACCTTGCGTGACGTCCTGCGGGACTATCACGTCCTCAGCCCTGCGCAGGCCCTCACCATCCTCGATCCCGTGCTCGAGGCCCTTGCGGCGGCTCATGACGCCGGCTTCGTCCACCGAGACGTGAAGCCCGAGAACATCCTCATCTCCGACGACGGTCGGGTGAAGGTCACCGACTTCGGGCTCGCGCGTGCGGTCACCAACGTCACCAGCGCGACCCAAGGCATGCTCATCGGCACCGTCGCCTACCTCTCCCCCGAGCATGTGGAGCATGGCGACGCGGACGCTCGATCCGACGTGTACGGCGCGGGCATCTGCCTGTTCGAGATGGTCACCGGTCAGGTCCCCTTCGCCGCCGAGAACCCACTTACCGTGGCTTACCAGCACGTCAACACCAACGTGCCGGCACCCTCGTCGATCCGCCGTGACGTGCCGCCTGACGTCGATGCCCTCGTCGCCACCGCCACACGCCGCGACGCGGCAATGCGCTATCCAGACTGTCGCGCCTTCCTCGCCGACGTACGCCGGGTCCGCAAGACTCTGCCCCCTCCCCAACCCCTCGCGAGGGAGACCCACGACACCTTGGTGGTCACCGAAGAGTTGGCGCTGGCCGCTGCGGCCGGGGTCACCCCGACCCCGCCGGTGTCCGCGCGTCCGGTGCAGCCGGGCGAGGTGACCGGCGGCACTCCCCCTCGACGCCGGCGCCGTGGTCGCGGCTGGATCATCGCGATCGTGCTGCTGCTGCTCGCGGCCGGTGGCGCCGCCGCGGCCGGTTGGTATCTCGCCGAGGGTCCCGGCAAGCAGGTCGACGTGCCCGGCATCATCGGCATGACCGAGTCGGAAGCCTCTGCCGCGCTGACGCCGCTCGAACTCACCCTCACGGTTGCTGGAGAGGAGTACAGCGAGACGGTCGAGGCGGGCCTCATCATCTCCGCGGATCCCGAGCCCGGCTCCACCGTTGCCGTGCAAAGCACCGTGTCAGTCATCCTCTCACTCGGGCCCGAGCGATACACCGTCCCCGACGTGCGCGGGGCACCGCTTGCTTCGGCTACGACGACCCTGGAGGAGACCAATCTCGCGCTCGGAACCGTGACCGAGGAGTGGGACTCCGCCGTGCCCATCGGCGATGTCATCTCCAGCGATCCAGCGGCGGGCGCAGAGTTGAAGCGGGACAGCCTCGTGGATCTCGTGGTGTCCAAGGGACCCAAGCCGGTGAAGATTCCGGGGCTCGCGGGCACCCCGGTCGAGGAGGCTCAGGCACAACTTGAGGCCGAGGGCCTCGTTGTCACCATCACCGAGGACTACTCCTCCGAGTATGCCGAGGGCCTGGTGATCTCATCGACGCCCGGCAAGGGTGAGAAGGTCGACGTCGGCGGAACGGTGGAGTTGTTGGTGTCGAAGGGTCCGCCACCGGTCGAGGTGCCGTATCTGGTGGACATGCTCAAGCAGGATGCCATCGACACGCTCGTCTATCTCGGCTTCAACGTCGACGTCAACGAGCCGCCGATCACTCCGCTCGGCCGCGTGATCTCCCAAGATCCTTCGGGCGGCACACTCCTGCCCTACGGCAGCACCGTCACTATCACCATCATCTAAACCTTCACCTTCTTTGCACTGACCGCGGTTTTGCGGGCGATTTGGCCGCGGCAACTGCAAGGAAGGTGAGGGTTCTTACAGGATGGCGCCCTCGTGTTCGAGGAGCAGGACCTTCAATTCAGGCCCGAATCCGTAGGCGCTGATCGACCCATCTGAGTGAACGATTCGGTGACAGGGCACGAAGGGTGCCACGTGGTTCACGGCACAGGCGGTGCCCGCCGCGCGCACCGCGCGCGGGTTGCCCGCCATGGCGGCGAGATCGGCGTAGGAGACCGTGGTGCCGCCGGGGACGTCGCGCATCGCCGACCACGCGGCCTGCTGGAACTCCCCACCGGGCTGATCGACAGGGACGGCGAGGATGGCGTCGACATCTCCCTCCACCCAGGCCTCCACGGCATCGGTGACCCCGGGAATCCGACGGACCCGCTGCGCGGTGGACGGATCCACATGAGCGATATCCGACTCGCGGGCCTCACCGAACCAGGAGGCGATGACGATGCCATCCTCGTCGGCGACGACGCCGATAGGGCGCCACGGAGTCTTGATCGACGTGGTCACAAGACGGGCGAACCTTCGCGAACTCATGCTGCCTCCCGCGGTGACCGACCGGTTTCCTGCCGGACCAAGCGGCGCAGGTGCCGATCGCTGATGTGCAGCGCCGCGGCGGCTTCCTCCACGGTGCGGCCCAGGCGAATCATGCCGAGAGCGGCCTCGACGGTTCGACGACGGAAGTCCTGCTGAGGATGCTCGGCATCCGGCCGGCACCGACGACACGGGCGATATCCCTGGGCAAGCGCCTCATCCAACGTGTCGACCCACACGATGTTCTCAGGCCGAGGACGCCGGCTCGCGCAGCCCACGCGGCAGACGATTCTCGTGGTGCGTACCGCGTAGAGGGTGAACGAGTGGGCCATGGGCCCATCCTGCCGCTGCCCGGCCGAGAACCGCTACTCCCCCACCGGACCAGCAATTCACTCCGAAGGATCGTTAGCGCTTCAGGAGCATGTCGGCGACGAGGAACGCCAACTCTAAAGACTGCTCACGATTCAGTCGCGGATCGCACGCCGTCTCGTAGCGCTCGTACAGGTGATGCTCGGCGAGACCGGTGCTGCCGCCGACACACTCGGTGACGTCGTCGCCGGTGAGTTCGACGTGAATACCGCCGGGCACTGTGCCGAGCTGACGATGCACCTCGAAGAAGCCCTCGACCTCGTCGACGACGTCATCGAAGGACCGTGTCTTGTGACCGCTCCCCGCCTCGAAGGTGTTGCCATGCATGGGATCGCAGATCCACAGCACCGGGTGGCCACTGGCCTCCACCTTCTGGATGATCGACGGGAGTGTGTCGCGCACCTTGCCCGCGCCCATCCGCGTAATGAGACTCAAGCGTCCCGGCACGCGATCGGGATTGAGGATCTCGACAGCCTCGAGCACCTCGTCGGGGGATGCGGTCGGTCCGACCTTCATGCCGATGGGATTGCGGATCGTCGACGCGAAGTGCAGATGGGCACCGCCAAGTTGCCGAGTGCGCTCGCCAATCCACAGGAAGTGACCCGAGACGTCGTACGGCAGTCCGGTGCGCGAGTCGATGCGGGTCAACGCGCGCTCATAGTCCAGGCTGAGTGCCTCGTGCGCGGCGTAGAACTCCACGCGGGTGAACTCCTCCGGATCAGCGCCGCAGGCTTGCATGAAGGACAGCGCGCGATCAATGTCGCCCGCCATGCGCTCGTAGCGCTCACCCGCCACGGACTCACGCACGAAGTCCTGATTCCACGCGTGCACCTGACGCAGGTCGGCGTATCCACCCTGGGTGAAGGCGCGGATGAGATTCAGCGCCGAACCCGAAGCGTGGTAGGCCTTCAGCATGCGCTGCGGATCGGGAACGCGGAGTGTCGGGTCGAACTCAATCGCGTTCACCGCATCGCCGAGATAGCTCGTGAGTTCTACGCCGTCCCGCACCTCGATCGCCTTGGACCGAGGCTTGAAGTACTGGCCGGCAACCCGTCCAAGCTTCACCACCGGCAGCGACGCAGCGTAGGTCAGGACGACGGACATCTGCAGCACGGTCTTGAGCCGAGCACGGATCGAATCGGCCGTGTTCGCCGCGAACGTCTCTGCGCAGTCCCCGCCGGTGAGCACGAAGGCTTCACCGCGGGCCGCCTGGCCGAGGCGCTCGGTCAGCAGATCACACTCACCGGCGAAGACCAGCGGAGGCTGCGTGCGAAGTTCGGCGAGGACGGCGTTGAGGGCAGCCTCATCGGGCCACACCGGCTGTTGCACGGCAGGCAGATCAGGCCAGACGATCTCGGACATGGCTCACAGGGTACGCGGTGGACAGGGTGGGGGGTCGCGCCGGAGCGCTCAGCCGAAGAAGGCCTTGGCCTCGTCGTAGCGGGCGATCGGCACGGTCTTGAGCTCCCCGGTGGCATCGGCGAGCGGCACTCGGACGATGTCAGTCCCCCGCAGGGCGACCATCTTGCCCGAGTCACCGTCCCTGACCGCGTCGATGGCGTTCAGCCCGAACCGGGTGGCGAGCACGCGGTCGAACGCCGTCGGCGTGCCGCCGCGCTGGATGTGCCCGAGAACCGCCGCACGGGACTCCTTGCCGGTGCGCTGCTCAATCACGCTGGCCAGCCAGTCACCGATACCACTGAGTTTCACGTGACCGAAGGCGTCGACCGTCGCATCCTTTGTGATGAGGTCGCCATCCTTGGGCAGGGCGCCCTCCGCCACGCAGATGATGGGGGCGTACTGCTGCTCGAACCGCTGCTCAACCCAGCCGCAGACCTCGTCTAGATCGAACGGCACCTCGGGGATGAGGATGACGTTGGCGCCACCGGCCATGCCGGAGTGCAAGGCGATCCAGCCGGCATGACGACCCATGACCTCAATGACAAGCACCCGGTGGTGCGACTCGGCCGTCGTATGAAGGCGGTCGATGGCCTCGGTCGCGATTGTGACAGCGGTGTCGAAGCCGAAGGTGTAGTCGGTGGCGTTCAGATCGTTGTCGATGGTCTTGGGTACGCCGATCACCGGAAGACCGTGCTCGGCAAGTTTGGTCGCGACACCCAGGGTGTCCTCGCCGCCAATCGCGACGAGCGCATCGACGCCGAGATCGGACAGATTCTGCTCGATCCGCTCGACCCCACCTTCGATCTTGATGGGGTTGGTGCGGGAGGAGCCCAAGATGGTGCCGCCGCGCGGCAGAATGCCACGCACCGCCGCGACATCGAGGTCCATCGTGATGCCCTCGAGCGGGCCCTTCCAGCCATCACGGAAACCCACGAAGTCGAACCCGTACTCCTTCACCCCCTTGCGGACCACAGCTCGGATCACTGCATTGAGGCCGGGGCAGTCGCCGCCACCGGTGAGGACACCTACGCGCATCGAAACTCCAGGAAGATCAGTGGGACGGCTGTAAACGTTCTCAGAGCCTAGCCCATCGCCGCGCCATTCCGACCCCCTCCTCTCCCGGTCGACACCGGACTAGGGTCGCCAGCATGGCCATCCTCGCCCTCGACGCCGGTACCACCGGGGTGACCGCCCTCATCATCGATGCCGACACCCGCATCCTGGCCCGTGGATATCGCGAGTTCCCCCAGCACTTCCCCGAGGACGGCTGGGTCGAGCACGAGCCCGGTGAGATCTGGGCTGCCACCCTCGACGCCACTCGCGAGGCGCTCGCCGCCTCCCCCGAGGCACCGACCGCCATCGGCATCACCAACCAGCGCGAGACCATCTGCTTTTGGGACCGCGAGACTCTCGGCTCGGTGCGTCGGGCCATCGTCTGGCAAGACCGGCGAACCGCGGCGATATGCGAGCACCTTGAAGCAGCGGGCCATGGGACGCGCATCCGCGAGTTGACCGGGCTGCGCTTGGATCCCTACTTCAGTGGCACCAAGATCGCGTGGGTCCGCGACAACGATCCGCACACGTGGGCGCAGGTAATGAGCGGCCGCGTCGCCATCGGCACCGTCGACTCCTACCTCATCGCACGCATGACGCGCGGCCTGCACCACGTAACCGATCCGACGAATGCCTGCCGCACCCTTCTCTACGACATCACCACCGGTGCTTGGAGTGACGAACTCGCCGACATCCTGGGCGTTCCGCTCCACGCACTGCCCCAGGTCGTGCCGTCGTACGGTGCCTTTGGCATGACCGATCCGAGCACCTTCCTCGGCTTGTCCCTCCCCATTGCCGGAATCGCCGGCGATCAGCAGTCAGCACTCGTCGGTCAGGCGGGGTTCGATGCGGGATCTACCAAGTGCACCTACGGCACGGGAAGTTTCCTGCTGACCAATACCGGCACCTCCATCGTCCGGAGTACCGGTGGGCTGCTGACCACGGTCGCCCTCGGCCATCCAGACGGACACCTCACGTATGCGCTGGAAGGCGCCGTCTTCGTCACCGGCTCGGCGATCCAGTGGCTGCGCGACGGACTGCAGATCATCGACTCCGCTCCGGAGTCCGAAGTCCTGGCCGAGTCGGTGCCGGACAGTGGCGGCGTCGTCTTCGTGCCCGCGCTCACCGGACTCGGCGCGCCAGACTGGGACCCGTACGCGCGGGGCACGATCCTCGGCATCACCCGCGGCACCACCCGCGCCCACATCGCGCGCGCCACCCTGGAGGCCATCGCGTTCGAGGTGCGCGATGTCGTCGACCTCATGCGTGCCGAGAGCGGGATCCCGATGCCCCACCTCGCCGTCGACGGTGGTGCCGCAGCCAATGACCTCCTCTGCCAACTCCAGGCCGATCAGCTTCAGATTCCGGTCGACCGATCGGCTGAACTGCAGACCACCGGGCTCGGCGCAGCGTTCCTCGCCGGCATCGGCACCGGCGTGTGGTCCGGGCTGGACGACCTGCGCGCAGCACGGCGTACCGATCAGGTCTTCACTCCCGGATCCGATGGCGAGGCCGCCCACCGGCGCTGGCGACGAGCTGTTGAGCGAGCGAAGGGTTGGCTCGACGACGACTAGCCGCTTCTCCGGCCGAAGCCATCTAGCCCGAGCCCGCTGCGCACAGATTGTTGACAATCTACGATTTAGCCCCTAGCGTCTGGCCGACACGACGACCGGCCATACGGCCATTGCGCAGGGAGGCCCATGGGGACCGCACTCGTCACTGGCGCCGCAAGCGGCATGGGCCAGGCCACGGCGGCGATGTACCTCGACCGTGGCTGGCAGGTTCTCGGCCTCGACATCGCCGACAACCTCGGCATCGAGCACCCCAATCTCACGGCGATCCAGATCGATATCCGCGACGGCGAGGCCGTGCGTAAAGCCCTTGCGGAGCACGCCCCCGCCACGGGCATCGATGCGGTTGCCAACATCGCCGGCGTGTATCCGCCCACCACCATCGGGACCTATACCGACCAACTCTTCCGCCACATCTTCGACATCAATGTCCTCGGCCTACTCAACGTCACGCGGGCGGCACTCGATCACATGGACGCCGGTTCGGCCATAGTCAACTTCGCCTCAGTCGACGCCTTCACGGTCTCCCCCGGTCAGTTGCTCTACGGCGCATCCAAGGCCGCCGTCGTCATGCTGACCAAGGAGCTCGCCCTCGAACTCGCCCCGCGACGGATTCGCGTCAACGGCATCGCGCCCGGGTGGGTCGACACCCCCGGCAATGCCGCCACGGGCCGCATGGCGCAGGCCGCCGCTTCGATTCCATTGGGCCGTGTGGCCGCACCTGCCGAGATCGCCGAGTGGGTGTGGATCCTCACGGGCTCGGGTAATGCCGGCTTCGTCGACGGCGAAACGATCGTGATCTCCGGAGCGGACGTGATGCGATGAGCACGGCGTTGGCGCCCCTCCCCGAGTCGTCGACCGCCCATCTCGTGGCCGACCGGATTCGCGAGGCCATCTGGCAGGGCACACTTCGACCCGGCGACCGACTGGTCGAAACAGACCTCGCCGAACGGTTCGAGATCTCGCGGGGTCCGGTGCGTGAAGCAATCCGCCTGCTCGCGCCCGAGGGCTTGATCGTCCTGCGCCGCAATCGTGGTGCCGTGGTTGCCGACCCCACGTTTGACGACGTCCTCGAGGTCTATGCCGCTCGCATGACCCTTGGCGAGCTGGCACTGGCGACGGTCGCGCGTAGGGGCGTGGATCGCGCAACGTTCGACGAGGTCACCTCGCTCCTCGACCGCCTTCGTGATCCGATCGTGCAGGCCGATCCGGTGTCCATGCTCGAGGCCGACCTCGCCTTCCAGGACGCTCTCATGCGCCTTTCGGACCTGCCGCGCATCGCTGCCATGCTCGAGAACAGTGGCCGTGACGCCGCATCGTTCGTCCGACTCCTTGGCATCACCTACGAAAGCACCGATCACGACGCCCTCATCGCGCGCCACGAACGAACACTTGCCGCGATCGCTTCGACCAACCCGGCCGAAGCGGTGACGGCCTGGCAGGACCACATTCGCTCAACTGTCGCGGAGTTCGCCCGCGGGTACCGCGAGGTCGGTGCCTTCAGCGTCGACCAACATCCACTCTTCGCCTATCTACTCAGCTCACCTCGACAGGAGGAGTCATGACTCGGTATTGCATCATCGGCGCCGGTCCGGCTGGCCTCGCCGCATTGAAGACCATGCTCGACGCCGGCCACGAAGTGGATTGCTTCGAGAAGTCCGACCGCATCGGCGGTCACTGGAACCACGACTACGACGCACTCCACCTCATCACGTCGCGCCAGGTGACCGGATATGAGGGATTCCCCATGCCCGAGGACTGGCCGCTCTTCCCCCACCGGGACAAGATGCTGGAGTACTTCCACCTCTTCGCCGACACCTTCGACTTGCGCCGGCACATCACCTTCGAGACGGCTGTCGAATCTGTCCAACCTCGGCCGGCGTCCGGTCCGACGGGTTCCGCCGGATGGACCGTCACAACCTCCGACGGCGTGCAGCACGAGTACGACGGCGTTCTCGTCGCCAACGGCCACCTGTGGGACCAGAAGATCCCCGAGGTGCCCGGAACATTTGCCGGCAAGCACATCCACTCCGGGTCGTACCGCAACACCGCGGACATCAAGGGACGTCGCGTGCTCGTCGTCGGGTCGGGCAACTCTGGCTGTGACCTGGCGGTCGACGCGGCACAGGATCACTTCGATACGCACATCGTCATTCGACGCGGACATCACTTTCAGCCGAAGACGTTCTTCGGCAAGCCGCGCTCCGAACTCGCGTGGATGCAGGAGTTCACCTTCGAGGAGCAGGACCTCCTGGCACGGTTGATGATGCGGGTGTCGGTGGGCGAGGCGACCGACTATCCCGGCATGCCGGTTCCGGACCATCGTGCCCTCGCAGACGGTCCCCCGGTCGTCAACGAACTGCTGCTCTACTGGGTCCAGCACGGACGCATCACTGTCCGACCCGGCATCGAGCGCTTCGACGGTACGACGGTGCACTTCGTTGATGGAACGAGCGGAGAGTTCGACACGATCCTTTGGGCGACCGGCTTCCACGCCTCCCTGCCCTTCCTCGACGACTCACTGCTCGTCAAGCGCGACGGTGTTCCCTTGCGCGTCGGTGGCGCGGTCGTACCGCTCAATCTGGAGAAGCTCTACCTCATCGGGATGATCGGAGCCCGCGGACCGCAGCCGCCCATCTACCCGATCCAGGCTGATCTGGCTGAGCGGATGATCGCCATCCACGAAACCTCCCCGGAGGGTTTCGTCCCGATCGCGGGGCCTCTCACGCAGGCGCAGGACCACGAGTGGCGCATTGACATCCTCCGCCCGCTGTGGCTCGAGCAGGTCGAGCAGACGAAGGTCGCGCTCCAGGTTCTCGCCGCCTCGCAGCCGGCCCGAGCCGCTGTCGACGTGTCCGCATGAGCGACTGGCTGGGCCTCTCCGGGCGCCGCGCGGTCGTCACCGGTGCCGGCAGTGGCATCGGCCAGGGCAGCGCACTCGCACTTGCACGAGTCGGAGTGCACGTCGTGGGGATTGATCGCGATGACGCCGCGATCGCCACAACCCTTGACATGGCCCGAGCAGCAGACCTGCCGATGGACGGGGTTGCCTGCGACGTCACGGACAGCGCAGCGCTCAGTCGGTCCGCGGCGGATCTCGGCCCCGTGGACATTCTGGTGAACGCGGCGGGCATCGGCCGGGCCGGCAGCCTGCTCGATCTCGACCTTGAGGACTGGGAGGCTGTCCTCGCCGTCAATCTGACCGGCTACCTGCGCACCACACGGACGTTTGCGCCGGCCATGGTCGAACGGGGTGGCGGTTCCCTCATTCACATCGCGTCGATTTCGGCTCGCCACCCGCAACCCGGCAGTGGTGCGTATAGCGCATCGAAAAGCGCTGTCGCCATGATGTCGAAGCAACTGGCCTACGAACTCGGCCCCTCCGGAGTGCGAAGCAACTCGGTGAGTCCCGGGCTCGTGCGCACGCCGATGACCGAGGCGTACTACCAAGCCGACGGCGTTGCCGAGCGTCGCGATGCGGCAGTCCCCCTGCGCCGGGTCGCTCGCGCAGACGACATCGCCGACGTGGTCGTCTTCCTCGCCAGCGACCGTGCCCGCTACGTGACGGGTGCCGATATCACCGTGGATGGTGGCTTCTCGACACGCTTGATGGGCACCGTGCCACGCCCCGGCTTCGACGGCTGACGGCCGCTAGTCCTCCGACTCCGCGGCTTCGTCCTCTTCCTTGCGCAGCGCCTTGGCGCGCGAAGCGTAGATGTCGACGTACTCCTGTCCCGACAACTCCATCAGGGAGTACATGACCTCATCGGTCACCGACCGCAGGACGAAGCGATCACTCTCGAGACCTTCATAGCGACCAAACTCCAACGGCTCGCCGAACCGAACACCCACGCGACGGATCTTGGGGCGGACCTTGCCCGGGGGTTGGATTTCGTATGTGCCGATCATCGCGACCGGGATCACGGGCGAGCCGCTTTCGAGAGCCATCCGCGCCATCCCGGTCTTGCCCCGGTAGAGCCGGCCGTCGGCGGTGCGGGTGCCCTCCGGATAGATGCCGAGGAGGTCGCCCTGCTTGAGAATCCGGATGCCGGTGTTGATCGCCGCCTCCGCCGCCCGCCCGCTCGTCCGGTCGATGGGCACCTGACCGACCCCCGTGAAGAACAACTTGCTGAACAGTCCCTTGATGCCCTTGCCGTTGAAGTACTCGGCCTTGGCCAGGAAGGTGATCGGCCGCGGGCACACCAGCGGGAGGAAGAAGGAATCGGAGAAGGACAGGTGGTTGCTCACCAGGATGGCCGATCCGTTCTTGGGTACGACGTCCATGCTTTGGGTCCACGGCCGGTAGAGGACGCGCAGCCACGGACCCACCACGATCCACTTGAGCACCCAGTAGAGCACGTGCGCAACCTTAGTCCTGTGGCACTATCGGGAGGTCGAAGGAGGCGAACATGCCCTTGATGCCGGGCGCCGAGCCCTACAGCACTGACGGTGGAAGCACCGGAATCCTGCTCCTGCATGGGTTCACCGGCTCTCCCAAGTCCATGACGCCCTGGGGCGAACGCATGGCTGCCGAGGGCCACACCGTCCGCGTCCCGCGGCTCCCCGGACACGGGACCCGCTGGCAGGACATGAACCTCACCCGATGGGAAGACTGGTACGCCGAGGCCGAGCGGTCCTTCCGCGAGCTCTCGAACTCCTGCGAGAAGGTGTTCGTCTTCGGTCTGTCCATGGGCGGCTCGCTCACGCTCCGGCTTGCCGAGCAACACGGTGACGCAATCACGGGCATCGTCCTGGTCAACCCCGCGGTCCACTCCGAGCGCCCGGACCGCTTCGCCCTCCCGCTTCTCCAACTCATCGTCCCCTCCTTCCCCGGCATCTCGAACGACATCAAGAAGCCCGGTCAGGACGAGGGGGCCTACGACAAGATCCCGCTGAAAGCGGCACACTCCCTCACCAAACTGTGGAAGGCCGTCAAGGAAGACATCGCACGCGTCACCCAGCCGCTGCTGCTCTTCCGCAGCGCAGAGGACCACGTCGTCGAGGCGTCCAACGCGAAGTTCATCCTTGATCACGTCTCGAGTGCAGACGCCACGGAGGTCGTCCTGCCCGACTCCTACCACGTGGCCACCCTCGACAATGACGCCGAGACCATCGTCTCGGGCAGCATCGAGTTCGTCCGCCGCCTGTCCTAGCCATGCCCACCCACGGTCTCCCCGCAGCGGCGTACGCCCCACTCGTCGACGTCGATCCGCCCCTCGCCGAGCACGTTCTCGACGTGCTCGCGGCGGCGAGCCTTCTCGCCTACGCGGAGCCTCTCGTGGGAGACACCGGCCCCTACCGCGACGTGCGAGCCCCCAATCGACCGACCACCCGTGTCTACGTCGTCCGCACGAGCCTGCCCGCTGCCCGCGAGGTAATCAACCGACAGTTGCCGATGCTCCGCGCAGACTTCCACGCCGCCGCCGCGGCCAACGAAGATGCGCAGGACATGTCCCGGGCATCCGCCGAACAGGTCGATCGGGCTTGGCAGGAGATCATCAGCGGATTCCACTCGGCAGAGGCTCCGGAACGTCCGGGGCTCGAGGAAGGAGGATCGGGACTGTCCGAGCGGCTGGTCCGCGAGCACACCGCGGCGGAGCCGGCGGCTGCCGGGCCTCGCGACTACACGGTCTTCGAGGATCCCGATGAGGATCGCTTCGTCCCTGAGCCGCCCCCACCGCTCCCGAAGCCGCGGGATCGATTCGACGTTGCGGCGTGGTCGGGCATCATCGGCGGACCACTCGCCATGGTGCTCAGCTTCGTCCTCGGCTGGGGGACCTGGTTGGCCGCCGCCGGGTTCATTGCCTTCACCGCCGGCTTCATCGCCCTCGTCGCCCGGTCCGGATCACCCCGTGACGACGGCGACAATGGCGCAGTTGTCTAGCGCTCTCTAGCCGACCTCAGCCACCCGCTTGCGCAGGCCCTTCAGCGCCGTGTCCACGATGACGCGTTCAGCCTTGCGCTTGATCATGCCGATCATGGGAATCTTCACGTCGACCGCGAGCCGGTAACTCACGGACGTCCCGCTGCCCTCGGGGCTGAGCTCGTAGACACCGTCCATGCCGGTGAGCATGTCGCCCGCCACGAGAGTCCACGAGACTCGCCGCTCGCCCTCCCAGTCGTACTGCAGTTCATAGGTGTCTCGGATCGGCCCTGACTCGAGGTGGAAGCGCGCTCGGAAGGGTCGCCCGTCCTTTTCCTCGAGCACGGTCACCTCGGTGATGCCGTCGCTCCATTGCGGATAGGCCGGAAGGTCGGCGATGACGTCCATGATCGTTGCTGCGGACGCATCGATGACGATGCTCGACTCGGTCTGGTCAGCCATGGGCGGCAGCCTAGCCGGGTTCACCGGGAGGACGTTCGCCCTCGAGTTCGTCCTTGAGGGCCCATACGGTGCGCTTCCAGGACAATGCGTGGCGGCGGCGCAGTCGGTCCATCTCGCGCAGTCCGCGGGCGGAGTCGGGGAGGCGGCGTGGCTCGGTGCGACTGCCGGGCACCGTGGGTTCACCGCGCAGGTAATAGTGGACAAGGACACCCTCGGGCTGCGTCTCAAGCCAGATTTCCGCCGAACCGACAAGATCGCCGGTGATCGACCAGCGGACGCCGTCAAGGCCCCGGTCCATGAAGACCACCAACTCCAGCGACGGCCACCAGGTCCGCCAGCGGTCCGGATCGGACACGACCGCGGCGATCCGGGAGCGCTCCACGACGACGTAGGTCTCGTCGACGAGGTCCACACTGGCCATGGCCTCAGAATAGGGCGCAGAAGTGACGAGTCGCCCTCTGGCCGGGTCGAGTGAGGCATTCGGGTAGCCCTGGCGCGGCCAATCCCTTAGCGTGACTAGGAGCAGCGTCTCTCCACGCGGGGAGACTGACCCCGGGAGAGCCTGTGAAGACCGAGTTCAGCGTTCCTGCCATCATTCCTGCGCCCACGTCGGGCAGCCTGGTCGATGCCATCCTCGAGAACGCCGATCAAGCGCCGCATCGCGTCGCCCTGTCCGTCCATCGTGGGGGTGCCTGGGTCGGAGTGACCTCGCAGCAGTTCCTCGACCAGGTCAAGGCGGTGGCCAAGGGCATCGTTGCCTCCGGCGTCGAGCCGGGTCAGCGCGTCGCCATCATGTCGCGCACCCGCTACGACTGGACGGTGGCGGACTACGCCATCTGGTATGCCGGCGGGACCGTTGTCCCGGTCTACGAGACCTCCTCCGCCGAGCAGGTTCAGTGGATCCTCGGTGACTCCGGCGCCGTGGGTGTCTTCCTCGAGAGCAACAAGAACAAGGCGGTCTTCGACGAGGTGTCGCAGGACCTTCCCGACTGCTCGCGTGTCTGGATCTTCGACGATGGCGCGCTGGACACTCTCGCCGCCGCAGGCGCGGGCGTCAGCGATGAGGAACTCGAGAGCCGCCGCGCGACACTCAATCCCGAATCGCTCGCAACCATCATCTACACGTCCGGGACCACCGGTCGCCCCAAGGGTTGCATGCTGACCCATCGCAACTTCATGTTTGAGGTCGACAACGTGGTGGCGGCCATGCCGCAGTTGTTCAGCACGCCGGGTTCGTCGACGCTGCTGTTCCTCCCCCTCGCCCACGTCTTCGGACGCATCATTCAACTCGGTGCCATCCGCTCGGGCTCTCGACTTGGACACGCACCCGACGTCAAGAACCTCCTCGGTGATTTGCAGTCCTTCCAGCCCACCTTCCTCCTCGCCGTGCCGCGCGTCTTCGAGAAGGTCTTCAACTCGGCGCAGCAGAAGGCCACCGCCGAGGGCAAGGGCAATATCTTCGATACGGCCGCCAAGACGGCCATCGCCTACTCCGAGTCCCTCGACTCCGGCGGCCCGGGCTTCGGCCTGAAGATCAAGCACAAGATCTTCGACAAGTTGGTCTACTCCAAGCTCCGTGCCGCCATGGGTGGCAAGGTGGCCTGGGCGGTTTCCGGCGGTGCCCCGCTCGGATCACGTCTCGGCCACTTCTTCCGCGGCATCGGCGTCACGATCCTCGAGGGCTACGGCCTCACCGAAACCTCCGCGGCGACCACGGTCAACCGACCCGACGCCATCAAGATCGGCACCGTGGGCCAGCCCTTCCCCGGCGCCTCGGTCAAGGTCGCGGCGGACGGCGAACTCATGCTCGCCGGTGCGCAGATCTTCGTCGGCTACTGGAACAACCCCACGGCCACCGCCGAGGCCATCGAGCCCGACGGCTGGTTCCACTCCGGCGATGTAGGCGAGATCGACGACCAGGGTTTCGTGAAGATCACCGGTCGCAAGAAGGAGTTGCTCGTGACTGCGGGCGGCAAGAATGTCGCACCCGCGGTGCTCGAGGATCGACTGCGCGGCCACTGGCTGGTGAGTCAGTGCATGGTGGTCGGCGACGCGCAGCCCTTCATCGCCGCGCTCGTGACCATCGATCCGGAGTCCTTCCCGGCGTGGTTGAAGCAGACCGGCAGGCCGGCCGACACCACCATCGCCTCGGTCACGAACGATCCCGAGCTCATCGCCGAGATCCAGGGTGCCGTCGACGAGGCCAACAAGGCCGTGTCGCACGCTGAGGCCATCAAGAAGTTCACGATCCTCCCGGTTGATTGGACCGAGGAGGGTGGCCAGCTCACCCCATCGATGAAGCTCAAGCGCAACGTCGTGATGAAGGAGTTCTCATCGGACGTGGACGCGCTCTACTCCTGACCACGGGCGGGCCCGGCGGGACGATCACCTCGTCCGCGCCGGGCTTTGCCATGCGGCGGGGCCGTGATGCCCTCACCCGAACCGTCGGCGTTCTCGCGGTCCTCGCGCTCGCCATCGTCACCGGAGACATGGGCGTCTCCACCGGCCAGGTGGCGATCATCGCCCTCATTGCCGTCGTGGCAACGGTGGCGTCGTGGGCCTCGCGACCGGTCTGGTTTCCGTACGCCGTGCAATTCATGGAGGCCGGGGCTGCGACGCTCGTCGTTGTCACGGCCATGCCGGGAGATCGCCCATCCATCGCCTACCTCCTCGTACCCCCACTCATCGCCGCGTACTCTCTCGGCCTCCCTGGGCTTGGCGCCACGATCGCCACGGAGGGACTGGTCCTCGTTGCGGGGACGACGATCCGCGTCAGCGAGGAACTGCCCACCGCGGTGGCCGACGTCATCGTCGCGCTTGCCATTGGTGCGGCCCTCGGACTCGGCGCTCTCATGACGGCTCACATCCGCGAGCGAATCGCACCACCGGCCACCGACTACGACGCGGCACGACGCCTGCTGACCTCGCTGCGCGATATTGCCCGTCAATTGCCCGGCGGACTCGAAGAGACAACCCTGGCCGAAAGCGCACTGGAGCGGCTCAGTTCGGTCCTGCCCTTCGACCGCGCCGAGGTCTTCGTGCGTATCGATAGCGGAAGTCTGGTGCCCGTCGCCCGCGTCCCCGAGGGATCTCCCGGCTGGAGCCCGACGCTGCACTCGGGACTGTGGGGACAAGCATGGGAGACCGGCAGCGCCGTGCAACGCCTCGGCCGCATGACCGGCCCGGAGATCGGCACCGGTCACTCCTGCGCGGTAATCCCCCTGCGCCTCGGCGACAAGGCCATCGGACTGGTCGGCCTCGAACGCGACGACGGACTGTGGCCCGTCGAGCGTCTCGTTGACGCACAACGGATGGCCGACGAGGCGGCTCTCCGGCTCGACACGGCACGACTCTTCGATGAGGTTCGCGACCTGGCCACCCTCGAGGAGCGGCGCCGTCTCGCGCGCGAGATCCACGACGGGATCGCCCAGGAGGTCGCGGGCCTTGGCTTCCTCGTCGACGACGCCCACAGCCAGGCAACGGACGAGGCGACCCGCACCGCCCTTGAGCGTGTGCGTGCGGAATTGACCCGCATCGTCACCGAACTGCGGCTTTCCATTTTCGATCTGCGCTCCGAGGCCGGCGCCGGCATCGGTGATGCGCTCTCCAGCCACGTCCGGGCGGTCGGTGCCGAATCCGGTCTCACCGTGCACCTAGTCCTTGACGAGGATGCCAGTCGGCTGCCTCCCGGCGTCGCCCCCGAGATATTGCGCATTGCCCAGGAAGCCGTGGGCAATGCGCGGCGTCACGCCGAAGCTCGGACGCTGTGGGTGACCTATCGCGTCACCGAGGGCGGAGCCTTTCTCCGCGTGGCTGACGACGGCAAGGGAATCCCCGATAGCCGAGGTCGCCCGAACCACTACGGACTGCAGATCATGCGGGAGCGCGCTGCACGCATCGGCGCGGAATTGACCATCAAGCGACGAAGCCCCTCAGGCACTGTGGTGGAGTTATCCCTGGAGACCGCCGCAGGCGCGACGACGAAGGGGGACCACCGGTGACCATCAGCGTCATGCTGGCCGATGATCACGAACTCATCCGCGAAGGACTGCGCCGCGCCTTCGAGCGCGAGGCAGACTTCGAGGTCATCGCCGAAGCCGCGAGTGTCGCTGAGGCCATCGCCGTCGGATGCAAGACCGATCCGACAGTTGCCATTGTCGATCTGCGTCTGCCTGATGGGACGGGACTCGACATCGTGCGGGCCCTCCGCGACCACAGCGCCGACATGGGGATCGTCGTTCTCACCATGTACGCCGGCGACAACCAACTCTTCGATGCCCTGGAAGCCGGGGCGAGTGCCTTTGTGCCCAAGAGCGCGCCCGCTGAGGAAATCGTCGCCGCAGCTCGCCATGCGGCCACCGCTCCGCGGTCCTTCACCTCGGCGGACCTCGCCGAGGCGCTGAAGCGCCGGACGTCGCCGCAGGGTCCCCAATTGTCTCCGCGTGAACGTGAGGTGCTCACACTTCTCGCTGATGGCTTGGGCGTCGCGCAGATTTCGCGACAGCTCTACATTTCGGAGTCCACGACCAAGACTCACATCTCCAAGCTCTACGACAAACTCGGCGCGGGCAACCGAGCCCAAGCGCTCATGACAGCACTCAAGTTGGGGCTGCTCGCCGCACCTGACGACTCGCCGTGACATTCGATCGATTGCGCAGTAGCACGGCGGTCTTGGCATCAGCGTGGGTGGTCACGCGACTCTTCCTCATCGGTGCGCTCACCGGCAACGTGCCCTACCCCGACGGCCCGCTCATCATCAATGACGTCAAGCTCTATGCCGAGTGGTCCAATCTGCTCGTCACCGGGCGATTCCCCGTCGGCGACGACATGTGGCAGTACCCGCCCGGGGCTGGCATCGTTTTTGCGCTCGCCGCGGCGATCGGATCCAACCCGGTTGCGGGCTTCGTTCTCATCGCGCTGTTGTGTGATCTCGCGACGCTCGTTGTCCTCGCCGTGGCGGGACGTCGGCGGCACGTCGGCTACGACGCTGCCTGGGCCTGGATAGTCGGTGCCGTAGTGGTCGGCCCGGTCTTCTTGGCTCGCTTCGATGTCCTGCCGACGTTCGCGGCGGTCCTCACCCTGGTCCTGGTCGCGCGACCCCTGTGGAGCGGAGTCGCCGCCGGCGTCGGAACGATGCTCAAGGTGTGGCCTGGGCTCATGCTGATCGCTCTGCCCCGGCGATCCCTCCCTGGCGGCATCCTCGGCTTCACGCTCGCCATCGTCGCCATCCTCATCGGTGTCACGCTGTGGTCCACCGGCGGCGTCTCCTTCCTCGGCGAGCAGGGCGCCCGCGGACTTCAGGTCGAATCGGTGGGCGCGCTGCCCTTCATGGTCGCCAATGTGTTCGGTGAGGTGCCGACCGAATTCCGATTCGGCGCGATGGAGGTGGACGTCCCTCTCACCATCCCCCTGGGCCTCGGCATCACCGTGCTGGGCTTCGCCGTCATGGGAGCCATGGGCATTCTCCGACTGCTGGGCCGACTCGAGTCCAGCGCGCCGGTCGACGTTGCGCTGACGGTGCTGTTGGTCAGCATGGTCACCAGTCGGGTGCTGTCCCCGCAGTACTCGGTCTGGCTTCTCGGAGTTGCCTCCGTCGTCTTCCTCGATCCGATGAGTCGTCTGCGCAAGGTGGTCTGGATTCTCGTGCCATCGGTCCTGGTGACCCAGATCATCTATCCCTTCGGCTATGGCAGCTTCCTCAATGGTTCCTGGTGGGCCGTGAGTCTGCAGGTCGTGCGCATTGCCCTGCTGCTGATCGCCACGGGCTGGGCCCTCTGGGTGGTCGGCCGCCGGGCCCTACGTCGTCCTGAGGTGGTCACACCCGCGGGGAAGGACGGGCCGGTCACACCCCCACCGAAGGACTAGTTCGCTGCGTCAAGCGCCGCGAGTCTTTGCAGTGGTGTGGGGTGCGTGAAGAACAGGGCGTAGCGCCACTGCGGTGGTTCGAGGGTGGATTTGTTGGTCACGGCCAGACGAATCATGAGATCGGAGTACGCCGACGGATCGCCCGTGGCAGCCACCGCCTCGCGGTCGGCTCGCGCCTCGATGGAACGACTCATGCTGGCGGCGACGATAGTGCCGAACACCGAGCCGGTCATGACAACAGCCACGAGCAACAGCAGCACGGGCCGATCCGCCACCGTGCGCGCGTCCAGTCGTCGCCTGACCGGCACGGTGAATGCCAGCGCGAAGCCCAGACTCACCACGACGCCGGTCCCCACAACGGCGAGTGCCGTGCCCAGGACAACGTCGTTCTCACGAACATGGACCAACTCGTGCGCGACGAGAGCGTCGATCTCAGCGCCGGTCGCGTCCGCGGTGACGGTGTCGAACAGGGTGACCGTGCGCGTGGGGCCCCAGCCGGAAACGTTGGCGTTGAGGGCGGGCGAGCGGTCTGCCGTTTCGATCACGGTGACGTTGCCGACGTCCACGCCGAGTTGATCGGCGATGGCCATCACCCGTGCCGTCAGCGCCGGATCCGCACGCGTCCCCTCAACGCGTTGCAGCAATGGGGCAAGCGCACTGACTGTCGCCGTGACCACCATGGCGGCCACCACGACCGCAAGCCAGCCGTGCGTGGGCCACCGTCGCACCACGGCCATGGCGGCAGCAGCAGCGATGGCGCCCAGTCCCACCACGGCGAGAGACTCGGCGATCCAGCGAAGCGCTTCGGTCCACCATGGCGCGATGAGCAGTCCGGCATCGCGGCGGACGGAGGAGGCCCACAGCCACCACGGCAAAGTGCTCAGTCGCGCGAGTACGAGCAGCGCTGCGACAGCGACGAGGTCACCGAGGAAGGGTCGGCCTTGCGGGCCGAGGGAGCACAGGCGTCGCCGCCAACGCGGAATGGCCACGACGAGGATGGCCGTGGTCGGACCGGCCAGCCAGGCCAGCAGCGACGGGAGCCAGACGGCATCGGCGTACTCGGCGATGGTCGTGACCTGAGCCTGCGTGAACGCGGCAATCGCGGTGACGTCCAACGAGGCCCAGGGCGTGACCATCGCGTCCCAGGGGATGGCGACAACACCGATGATGATGCCCGCCAGCGCGAGTACGACGGCGGCGGCAGCAGCTCGGGCGGGCGTCACTCCGCCATCATGCGACGCCCTCGACGTCTGTGACGAGCCGAAGTGGCGGGACCAGGCCGGAATCCGCGAGCACGGCGAAGGCCGCGCGCTCCTGCTCACCGACGGTCCCCACAGGGCCGAGCAGGACGGTCACGATGCAGTCCCCACACGCAGCTGGCCGCGCAAGACACCGATCGCAGTCGATGGAGATATCACCGCTGGACATGGCAGGTCCTCCTGGTCACGACACTGCAGTCCCGCTGAAGGTCAGGGGGTCGGCATAGGCTGACGTTGTTCATGTCGAGCACGTTAGATGGGGGGTCCGACAGTGACCGGGTCCGAAGGGACCATCACGAAGGGACCGCTCCGCCCACAGGCCGGGCCATTTCCTGCGGGCAACCCTGCCAGCGCCTTCCACAGCCGGGGACTTTCCGTGCGGGCAACCTTGCCCACGCCATCCACAGCGTCATCCCGAGCATTGACCACACGGTGAGCGGGGCACCGCGCCGGAGAAGTTAGACGCCACCCATGTCGTGCGGGCTATCGCCCTCATGGCCGGGCTCGGGTCGAGCGATGATCTCGATTCGATCGGTGTTCCCGCACCACCGGCAGCGCACTTCTTCAATCGCGCCCTCAAGCACCTCGGTGGATTCGACCTCCGGCTCACCGGCGAGATTGACGTGCCAGAACTCGCGCGTCCGCGCGCTGCGTAGCACGTCAAAGCGAGTGAGGTTGCCGCAGTGACCACACCGCCACCGGTGCTGAGCGTCCGGGAAATCGGCCATGGCGCGACCCTAACGGTGAGCGGAGTTCGACCGACGGTCGGCAGTTTGCCGGGTGTCGCGAACCGGCGGTGTCAGACCGGAGGCCTAGCGTCAGAGCATGGCCGAGTCGATGACCCCCGGGCGCCAGTTGGCGCTCGATGATCTTGGGACTCCCCTCGCCGACGTCACGTTCGTCGTGGTCGATCTCGAGACGACGGGAGGCAAGCCGCAGGATGCCGGCATCACTGAGATCGGTGCGGTCAAAGTCCGCGGCGGCGAAGTCCTCGGCGAGTTCCAATCGCTGGTCAATCCCGGCTCGCCGATCCCCCCGTTCGTTGCGGCACTCACCGGCATCACCGACCGCATGCTCATCGGCGCGCCATCCGTGGCGGCGGCCACCTTAAGTTTCTGGGAATTCGCCCAAGGTGCCGTGCTCGTGGCACACAACGCACCGTACGACGTCGGCTTCCTGCGCGGAGCCTGCGAACTCCATGGGCTGCCCTGGCCCGGTCCACGGACGGTCGACACCGCGCGCATCGCTCGACGAGCGCTATCGAAGGACGACGTACGCAACTGCAAATTGCAGACCCTCGCACAGTACTTCCGCTCACCCACCTCCCCCACCCACCGTGCGCTCGACGATGCGCGGGCAACCGTCGCGGTTCTCCACGGCCTGTTCGACCGCGTCGGACCGATGGGAGTTTTCAGCCTCGAAGACCTCCTCGCCTTCGGCGGACGAACGACGAGGCAGCAGCGGGAGCGTCGCCACCTTGCCGCCGACCTTCCCGAAGCACCCGGTGTCTACGTCTTTCGAGACGCTCAGGGACGCCCACTCTATGTCGGCACCTCGCGGAATATTCGACAGCGCGTCCGCACCTACTTCACCGCCTCTGAGCAACGACCCCGCATGTCCGAGATGGTGGGTCTCGCGCACGCCGTAGACCCGATCGTGTGCGCCACCGATCTCGAGGCGCAGGTCCGGGAGGTCCGCCTTATCGCCGAACATCGACCGCCCTACAACCGACGTTCCCGCAATCCGGAGCGTCAGGTCTGGCTCGCACTGACGAGTGAGCCGCACCCGCGGCTCGTCACCGTGAACGACGTCCGGCCCAGTCACTCCATCGCCATCGGACCGTTCTCCGGACGCGCCACGGCCGCTCAGGCAGCGGAAGCGCTTCACCTGTCCCTCCCACTCCGGACGTGCACCGATCGCCTGCCCCGGGCGCCCCGCCGCGCATCCGGCTGTGTTCGAGCCCAACTCCACCAGTGCGCGGCCCCGTGTGCGACCGACGGCGATCCCTCGGTCTATGCCGAAACGGCCGCTACCGCCTACGCTGCCCTGGCGGGTGACATGCGCCCCGTCGTTCTCGCGGTCGGCGCTCGGATGGCCGAACTTGCGGAGCGAGGCCGGTTCGAAGAGGCGCGCGGCTGGCGGGACCGGCTCGAGGTCGTGCTGCGAGCCGTCCACCGCGCACGCCGGCTGGACATCCTGCGTCAGGCCGAGGAGGTCGTGGCTGCCCGCGTCGACAAAGGTTCCTGGCACATTCACGTGATTCGACACGGACGCCTGGCCGCCGCTGGAGCGGTCCCGCCCGGTCAGGATCCACGGCCGGCCGTGGACGCGCTGGTTTCGACCGCGGAGGTTGTTGAGGTGCACCAACCGACACTTGTGGAGGAGTCCGAGTTGCTGTGGTCCTGGCTGGAGGGCGCACGGCTGGTGCGCGCAAGCCTTGCCCTGAGCATGCCGGCACACTCCGGCGGAGCCACGTGGACGAATATCCGAGAAGCGCGTGAATCAGCGACCGCGTTGAGCTACTCCGCCGACCGGCGACGATTGCGTCCCACCGCCTAGCGCAGCGACCCCAACGGGAACCTCACGAACGGCACATCTGTCACCCTAATCCGGTGAGAACACCGCCGCCCGACGTCGCCGCGTACTACGCGGCCCTCGCCTCACCCCAGCGCGAGACCGCGCTGACGATGCGCGAGCGCATTCTCGAGGTCGTGCCCATGTCCGTCGAGGTCATGAAGTATCAGATGCCGACCTTCATCGTCGACGGTGAGCCCGTCTGCGGGATCATGGCGCACACCAAGCACGTGGGCTACTACCCCTACAGCGGCAGCGTCCTCGCGAACTTCCCTGATCTCATGGATCGCTACGGCGGCACGAAGTCGGCCTTGCACGTCCCGCTCGGTGAGCCACTTTCGGTGACCACGATCCGCAAACTCGTTCGCGCGCGTCGTCAACGCAACGCGGGATAGCGACACACCACTGACTTGTGCACGACACCGGCTTGTTCACAACACGGCGAAGCGGCAACAGCGGATGGCCTAGTTCGGGCGCAGCGCCTGCGACGTGTCGATCCACCGACGGAGCAGTTGACCCGCGGCACCGGACTCCACCGCAGCGTGCGCCTCGGGCAGGTGCGCCTCGATGCGCGCCATCAAGGACCCCGGCGGCGGGAAGGATCCAGCCGCGGCCGCTTGGGCGGCGGCGTACGTCGACAGAGCCGCCGCGGCGTTGACGACCACCACATCGCGTACGACATCGACGTCGCACGGCAGCGGCAGGTCGGGGTGGTCGCGAGGCAGCCCGAACGTCGCCCTGCACACCTCGGCGTTCTCCGTGGGCGACCCACCCGCGAGTGCGTCGGCTGCGATGCCGGACAGCCCGAAGCCATCAGCCTCCAAGGATGCTTCGACGACCTCGCCGCTGGTGGTGTCCCACACCGAGGTGCGCCCGTACGGCGAGATTTCGTCCCACCCGTTCTCACCTCGAACGACGAGCACGCGATCTCCACGCTCGGCGAAAACAGCAGCCATCACCGGTGCCATCTCCCGCTGCGCACATCCGATCAAGCCGGCCCGCGGGCGCGCCGGATTGATCAGTGGACCGAGGATGTTGAAGACGGTCGGCACCCCAAGTTCGCGGCGCAGGGGTGCTGCATGGCGCATCGCGGGGTGCAGGACCTGAGCAAAGGCAAAGGCGATGCCTAACTCATCGGCGCAGGACACGATGGCGTCGGGCTCGAGGTTGAGGGCCAAACCCAATTCCTCAAGGACATCCGCGGTGCCCGTGCGCGAACTCGCGGCGCGGTTGCCGTGCTTGACCACGGTTGCGCCGCAGGCCGCCGCGACGATGGCCGCCATGGTGGAGAAGTTGACGGTTTCCGCACCGTCGCCACCGGTCCCCACGACGTCCAACGTCACCCCGGGCACGGGGACCGGTCGGGCATGTTCGAGCAGGACGTCGGCGATGGCGGAAACTTCGCCGAGCCGAGCGCCCTTGGCCTGAAGGCCAATCAGGAAGGCTCCCACCTGGGCAGGTGTGCCAGTGCCCGTCATGACCTGGTCCATGGCCCAGGCCGCGTCCTGCGCGGAAAGATCGTGACCCGCCACCAACTCGCGCAGGATCATGGGCCAGTTCGACAAGGTCGGCGTGGTCGACTCAACGGTCCCGGACGCCGACTCATCGTGCTCAGTCATGAAGCCCTACCTCTCCTCGCCCTGCCGGATCACCATCGGGCATTCACTCTGCCGGACTACTCCGGTGGGCGATCGATGCGGGGCCGAGAACGACACATGTCCCGACCATCGTGAGGGGCGTTTTCGGCGTAATAGGGCGTTTGGGACGAAAAGTCTGATTATCAGGTGACCGGGAGGCCGGCTAGCCGCTGCCGCAGCAGGTGCGCCGCGAGCTCGGCCAACCTCATCGGGTCGAGCGGGCGCGGAGCCACACCATCAGCGCGCGACCACGTGGCCAGCCAGGCATCCTGCGAACGGGCCGTAAGCACCAGGATCGGGGGGCAGCGGAAGATCTCGTCCTTCAACTGGCGGCAGACCCCCATCCCGCCGGCCGGGACGGCCTCACCGTCGAGGATGGCCAGGTCAATGCCGCCGGCGTCCATCGTCCGCATCACGAGCGGCTCGGTGGCGACCTCGATGAATCGGACAGCGGGCAATTCCGGCGCCGGGCGAACACCTAGTGCGCGCATCACCTGCTGGCGGGCGTCCCGATCGTCGCTATAGACCAAGACGGTCAGTTCTCGCGTCTGGCCCTCCTGGGCCCCATGGTCGGTCACGAGGCAAGGCTATCGGGGGGTCGGCTCCCCAAGCACGCTCCCCCATGGCAGACTCAGCGACGTGGCGACTGCTTCCCCTAACGTGGCTCAGGCGTTCTCGCATACGCCGGCCAATCGACCCAACCCCGTGGCCATCGGCACAATCGTGTGGTTGTCCAGCGAGCTCATGTTCTTCGCGGGTCTCTTCGCGATGTATTTCACGCTCCGATCGGTCAATCCCGAACTCTGGGCCGAGGAGACCGCCAAGCTCAACGTCCCCTTCGCGAGCATCAACACCACCGTCCTGGTGCTGTCCTCGGTGACCTGCCAGCTCGGCGTCTTCGCCGCCGAGCGTGGCGACGTCAAGGGCTTGCGACGTTGGTTCGTCATTACCTTCTTGATGGGCACCTTCTTCATCGCCGGCCAGGTCACGGAGTACGCCGAACTGATCCACGAGGGCATCACCTTGTCGAGCAACGCCTACGGCTCAGCCTTCTACCTCACGACAGGTTTCCACGGCCTCCATGTGACGGGCGGCCTGGTGGCATTCCTGCTCGTCCTCGCCACAACCTTCGTGGTCAAGCGCTTCACGCACGATCAGGCAACACGCGCCATCGTGGTGTCGTACTACTGGCACTTCGTCGACGTCGTCTGGATCGCCCTGTTCTTCATGATCTACATCCTCAAGTAGTCGTCGTTCGCCCGCGCGGCAACCGACGTCGGTCGACAGGAAGGGAAGGAACTGCAGGTGAAGGCACTTGCGGCTCGACGACGCAATCCGGTCGTGGTCACGCTGCTATTGCTCGTTGCTCTGCTCGGCGTGGGTGGCGTGTACGCCGTCGCCACGTCGGCGGCCCCGGCTGAAGCCACCGCGAGCAACGACCAAACGGCGATTGACGAGGGCAAGCGGCTCTACCTCGAGGGATGTTCATCCTGCCATGGCCTCAACGCCGAGGGCACCAGCAACGGCCCGACCCTGATCGGTGTGGGCGCCGCATCCGTGCACTTCCAGGTCGCCACCGGCCGCATGCCAATGGCTGCCCCGGGGGCGCAAGCCGGCGCAAAGCCTCCGGTCTACACCGACGAAGAAGTCGCGCAGATGGCGGCGTACATCGCCTCTCTCGCCCCGGGACCGGCGATCCCGACAGCCGAGCAACTCGACTACAGCGATGCTGACGTCGCCGAAGGTGGCGTGCTCTTCCGCATCAACTGCGCCCAGTGCCACCAGGCCGCCGGCGGTGGCGGAGCCCTCACCCAGGGCAAGTACGCCCCCAGCCTCATGGACGCCACCCCGCAGGAGATCTACGAGGCCATGCTCACCGGCCCGCAGAACATGCCGGTCTTTGGTGACGGGACGCTGACGGTCGAGGACAAGCAGGCCGTCATCGCCTACATCATGAATCTGCAGGAGGCACCGAGCCCGGGAGGCATCTCCCTCGGTCGCCTTGGCCCGGTTGCCGAGGGCTTGTTCCTCTTCGCCGGCGTCATGGTGATCTTCATCGGACTCGCCGTTTGGATTGGGATCAAGGCACGATGAGCGACCTCACCACCCGCGACAGCGCGGAGACCCCCGACCACGGGCACGGCCCGACCACCGACGGTGACGGCACCGACCTCGCCCGTCCCCTCTTCACCGGTCCCGGCGCACTGCCCGCCGCGGATGTGCCACACCGGCCGCGCGCCAGTGACGTCAACCCCAAGGCCGCTCGTCGTGTCGAGCGGCAGATTGCCGCGATGTTCATGCTCGCGGTGCTCATGGTCATCCTCTTCGTCATCGCCTACGTCGGCATCGACCCGTACACGATGGCCTACGTCCCAGTCCTCGGAGAGGTCGGCGCTCAAAACGCCGCGCTCGGCTTCACCTTCGGACTCGGAGTCTTCGCCATCGGCGCCGGTGCAATCCAGTGGGCCAAGAAGCTCATGCCGGACGTCGAGGTCGTGCAAGAGCGCCACACGATGACGTCCGACGCAGAAGAGACCGACGCAGCCGCGGAGCAGTTCGAGCGTGGCAAGGAAGAGTCCGGCTTCGGGCAGTACCGACTGATTCGCCGCACCCTCATCGCCGCCCTTGCCCTCTTCCCGATCCCTCTCGTGGTGCTGCTCCGCGATCTGTGGAGCCCCAAGAACGGCGGCTTCGGCCCCAGCCCGTCCGAGGTCCTCAGCGAGACCGCGTGGACCGAGGGGATGCCGATCGTCACCGACGGCACCTACGTCAAGATCCGCCCCGAGGAAATCCCCGTGGGCGGACTCGTCTCCGCTCTCCCGGAGAACATCAACGAGATTCAGGAGGAGGAGCACAACCTGAACGCCCGGGGCAAAGCCGCCATCCTCCTGGTGCGCATGGAGCCCGACGAGATCCGCTCCCAACAGGGCGAAGGCTGGGATTTCGAGGGCATCGTCGCCTACTCCAAGATCTGCACCCATGTGGGCTGCCCGATTGCTCTCTACGAGCATCGGACGCACCACCTGCTGTGCCCCTGCCACCAGTCGACCTTCGACCTGGCAGACGCCGGCAACGTGATCTTTGGGCCTGCGGCTCGGCGCATGCCCCAGTTGCCGATCGGCGTGAATGAGGAAGGATTCCTCGTAGCCAAGATGCCCTTCCAAGAGCCAGTTGGCCCGAGTTTCTGGGAGCGTGGATGAGTACGGTCGAGAAGGTTGGCGGTTCGGTCGCGACGTATGTCGACAATCGGACCGGATCGAACCGGTTCCTAGCACGCAACCTCAAGAAGGTCTTCCCCGACCACTGGTCGTTCATGCTGGGTGAGATCGCCCTCTACAGCTTCATCGTGGTGCTGCTGACCGGTGTCTTCCTCACCCTGTTCTACAAGCCGAGCATGGTCGAGGTCGTCTATGACGGCTCCTACGTCCCCCTCAAGGGCGTCATGATGTCCGAGGCCTACGCCTCCACCCTGGACATCTCCTTTGACGTACGCGGCGGCCTGCTGATCCGGCAGATGCACCACTGGGCGGCGCTGCTCTTCATTGCCGCCATGAGCGTGCACATGATGCGCGTGTTCTTCACCGGCGCGTTCCGCAAGCCGCGTGAGTTCAACTGGATCATCGGCGTCACGCTCATCGCTCTCGGACTGGCCGCCGGCTTCTCCGGCTACTCCCTCCCCGACGATCTGCTCTCCGGGACCGGCCTGCAGATCGCCCGCGGCATCATCCAGGCGATCCCCATCGTCGGCACATGGGGCGCCTTCCTGCTCTTCGACGGCGAGTTCCCCGGGACCGAGTTCATCTCGCGCCTCTACGGCGTCCACATCCTGCTCGTGCCCGGTCTTATCCTGGCGCTGGTCACCGTCCATCTCATGCTGGTGTGGGTGCAGAAGCACACCCAGTTCCCTGGGCCGGGCCGCACCAACAACAACGTCGTCGGCTACCCGCTGATGCCGATCTACATGGCCAAGGCCGGCGGCTTCTTCTTCGTCGTCTTCGGTGTCATCACCCTCATCGGCGGGCTCGTCACGGTCAACCCGATCTGGATTTTCGGGCCGTACACGCCTGACCAGGTGTCGGCAGGGTCGCAGCCTGACTGGTACATCGGCTGGCTGGACGGCATGTTGCGCATCATGCCCAACTGGGAAACGGTGCTGTTCGGCTACACGATCTCGTGGAATATCTTCCTCCCCGCGGTCGTCATCCCCGGCATCGTGTTCACCGCTGCTGCGCTCTACCCCTTCCTTGAAGCGTGGGCGACCGGGGACAAGCGGGATCACAATCTGCTCGATCGTCCACGCAACGCCCCGGTGCGCACCGGCATTGGCGTCATGGCGATCACGTTCTACTTCCTGCTCTTCATCGGCGGCGGCAACGACATCATCGCGATCACCTTCGACCTATCGATCAACTCAATCATCTGGTTCCTGCGCATTGCGGTCATCGTGGGACCTCCGATCGCCTTCCTCATCACCAAGCGCATCTGCCTCGGGTTGCAGCGCAGGGACCGCGAGAAGCTCCTACACGGCTACGAATCCGGACGCATCCTGCGCCTGCCGCATGGCGAATTCATCGAGGTGCACGAGCCCCTCACGCCCAAGGAGCGCGCCGTCATCGAGTCCGCCGTCGAGGCGTACCACACGCCGCTCCCTGCGGCACAGAAGACCGACGCGAACGGCGTACGCAACAAGCACTACCGTCGCCAAAACCTCCGCGCAAAGTTGTCGCACTGGTTCTACGGTGACGCGATTGTGCCTCCGACCTATGACGAGATCGAGGCGGGCCAGGCGCATGTCGCGCACGATGCCGCAATCGAGGCTCCGCTCCATGAGCACGATGTCGACACCACCGTGATGGTGCCCTTCCACGGCGGCATCCTGCACACCGAGGGCGAGCCCGCCACCAACCGCGAGCAGCTCGAGGAGCGTGGGGGCAACCTCTAGCCCCACTCCCCCGACACCGATGATGTCGACCGCCCCGGATACCTCACAGTGCCGGGGCGGTCACATTCCCGGGCACCCTGCTCAACACCCCCGATGGGGGCAGGTCCCTTCGATGTCCGCCACGATCATTGGCTTCGCCGTCGCCGGTGTCCTGCTCGCCGTGTGTGGAATCTGGCTGCCCGGACTGTTCTGGGCGGCCGTGCTGCTCCTGGTCGCGGGGCTACTGGCTTCGGCGGCCGTGCAGGCCTCGCTCGGGCACCGGGGCACCTGCTGGGCGCAACGGACCATCCGCTGGTGGCTCGGCCCCGTCGGCACCCTGATCGACCCCTTCGGCCTCGGCTGATACCCCACCTCGACACCCTTGCGGCGTGCGGTTGCCACCTGGGTACGCGAGCAGCCACGACCTGCAAGGGTGCGCGGGGGTGCGTTGCGTGACATCCTGACTCGGTCGACGAACGCAGCGAATTGAGGCCCACGATGTCCGAGCACCTCCTGTCCCGACGCGACGTGGACTTCTGCCTCTTCGAGTGGCTCGACACCGAACGCCTCCTTGAATCGGAGGCCTACCCAGACCTTGATCGGGCCACCGCCACCGAGATCCTTGATCTTGCCCAGCGCATCGCCACCGATCTCTTCGCGACCCACAACCACCGCAATGACGCCGAGGAACCAACCTTCGACGGCACGACCGTCCACGTCCACGACGACGTCGCACCCGCGCTCGCGGCGTACTACGAGGCTGGGCTCGGCGGGCTATCCAAGCCCTCTGAGGTCGGCGGGATGGAGTTGCCGGCCACCATTTCCCAGGCCGTCGGGATGTGGTTCTCGGCCGCCAATGCGGCAACGTCCGGCTACTCCTTCCTCACCCACGCCAATGCCAACCTGCTGCTCGCCCATGCCACTCCCGAGCAGATCGCGACATGGGTTCCACCGATGGTCGAAGGTCGATACTTCGGCACGATGTGCCTGAGCGAGCCCCATGCCGGATCCTCGCTGTCCGACATCACCACCACGGCCGAGCCCCAACCCGACGGCACCTACCTGGTTCGCGGCAACAAGATGTGGATCAGCGGTGGCGACCACGACCTCAGCGAGAACATCGTCCACCTGGTCCTCGCCCGTGTTCCTGGAGCGCCCCCAGGGGTCAAGGGCATCTCCCTGCTCATCGTGCCCAAGTACCTGCCGGACGGCGCGCCCAACGATGTCAGCCTGGCCGGGCTCAATCACAAGATGGGCCAGCGTGGACTCACCAACTGTCTGCTGAACTTCGGCGAGAACGAGGGATCGGTGGGCTACCTCGTCGGGGAGGAGAATCGCGGCCTCTCGTACATGTTCCACATGATGAACGAGGCGCGTATCGCCGTGGGCAGCGGCGCCGTGGCCCAGGGATACGCCGGCTATCTCCACGCGCTGGAGTACGCGCGGACCCGCCCCCAGGGTCGCCCCGTCGACGCCAAGGACCCGCTAGCGCCGATGGTCCCGATCATCGACCATGCCGACATCCGGCGCATGCTGCTGGCCTCGAAGGCCTACGTCGAGGGCGGCCTTGCGCTCACCCTCTACTGCGGCATGCTCGTCGATGAGCTCGAGCATGGAGACGATCCACACACTGCCGAACAACTCTTGGAGTTCCTCACCCCGATCGCCAAGAGTTGGCCGTCGCAGTGGTGCCTGGTGGCCAATGATCACGCCATCCAGATCCACGGCGGCTACGGCTACACCCGCGACTACCCGGTCGAGCAGTTGTGGCGGGATAACCGACTGAACTCCATCCACGAGGGCACCCACGGGATTCAGGCCCTGGACCTACTCGGTCGCAAAGTGACGATGAACGGCGGTTCGGCCCTCATGGCTCTCGCGCAACGCGTGCAAACCACCATCGAACGCGGGATCGCACAGGGAGGGGTCACGGCCGCGCACGCCGAGGCACTCGCACCGCGACTGCAGCGCATGCTGGAGGTCACAGCGATGCTGTGGGCCGAACGCAATCCGCGCACCGCTCTCGCCGACGCCACCGCCTACCTCGAGGCTGCTGGGCACGTCGTCGTGGCCTGGCTATGGCTCGACATGGAGATGGCCGCTACCGGGGATGGTGACTTCTACGCCGGCAAGCGGATGGCTGCGGAGTACTTCTTCACCCGCGAGCTACCGAAGGTCGACGCCATGTTCGACGTTCTCGCCGCGCAAGATGGCCTCTACCTCGAACTGAATGACGCCATCTTCTAGCCCTCGCAGACCTAGACCAACGGTGAGGTCATCACACCACCAAGGCCTGACTTGGCGGTCCAGCCCTCCCAGGAAATGTTCCACACCGTGATGCCGTTGCCCGGGTTTTGATTCAACGGTGTCCCCGTGATTTCCACCGGATCGCCGATGTGCGAGATCTCGTAGAGCCACCCGGCATTTTCGGTGCTCATGGAGGTGCAGCCGTGGCTGAAGCGGTAGTTGCCCCAGGCACCTGCGGCCCACGGTGAGGCGTGCAGGAACTCGCCGTGCCAGGTCAGTCGCATCGCGTAGTCGACCTTGACCCGGTAGTGCTCAGGATCGTCCTTGTCGACGCCCGCCGTGGAGTTGTCCATGATGCGGGTGCGTTCCTTGGTCATGATCAGCTTGGTGCCGGAGAGCGTCTCGTAGCCGTCCATGCCCATCGTGACCGGAATCGTGCGTTCTTTCTTGCCGTTGACGAAGACCTTCATCATCAATGTCTCGGCGTCGGCCTTCATCACCACGGAGTCTGGCGTGGTGTAGGTGTACATCGAGTTGCCATCGCCGAACTGTCCGGGCGAGGCCTCGATGCCGCGTAGCGAGAGATCGAGTTGGATCTCAGTGTTGCCGGGCCAGTAGTCCTTGGGCCGATAGATCGCCTCGGTCGGCCCGGTCCAGTACCACGCACCCTCGATCGGGGTCGATGTCCGTACGATCATTCCCTCTTCGATCGCGGCTCGGTCCTTGACCGGCTCGTCGAAGGTCACCGTGATGGGCATGCCCACGCCGAAACTCTCACCATCGGCGAAGTCCGGGGTGGCGGTGATGAAGCCGTCAGGATTGACCGTCGTGACCTGGCCCTCGAACGAGTTCGTCATACCCCGGGAATCGACCACGGTGGCAGCGATCTTGTACTTGGAGTCATAGTCGAGGAACTTGCGGGTGGAGGTCCAGGTGCGGCCGTCATCACTGAATTCACCCTCGATAACACGGCTCGGGCCGTTGGTTACCTGAACATCCATAAATCGGCCATCGTCCGCAAAGAGGACGATCGGCTGATCGATGGGAGCGTTATTGGTGAGCTTGTTGTCCAGATGAATCTGTGCCGTGGAGGCCTGCGGCAACTCGGCCGATGTCAGCATCATGGCTGGCTGGCAGGCCGTGACGGCGACCATGCCCACGGCAACAGCGACGATGGTGAGAGGACCACGCATGTACAGCAGGATAACCCGAGTTGGGGTGTGATCAGCGCGCGAAACTGCCGCGGTAGTACTCGAAAAGCCAGCCGATGATCGCGATCAGGATGAACACCACACCGAGGACCACCAGCCAGGCGGCGAAGATGAAGCCCAGGGCGATGAGCATGGCGGCGAAACCGACGGGAAGCGGCCACCAACTGTGCGGGCTGTAGAAGCCGTACTCCGGGTCAGCCTCGTCGATCTCGGCGTTGGCCCGATCCTCGGGGAGGCCGTCGAGCCGCTTGTCCGTGTAGAGGACGTAGAAGGCCACCAGGATGGCAAGGCCACCGGTCATCACCAGGGCGGTGGTGCCGATCTCATCACCGCTGACGACGAAGTAGATGCCTGCGACGATCAGGAAGAAGGCCGCCAGGATGGCAAAGGACCAGCCGCCGACCTTCACGAGGCACTCCCGCTGGACACCGCACCGGCCTTGGCCGGCTGCGCGACATCGGACAACTCCGGGTGATTGAGATCAAAAGCGGGGCGGTCCGAGCGAATGCGCGGCAGTGAGGTGAAGTTGTGGCGCGGCGGCGGGCAGGACGTTGCCCATTCCAGGGAGCCACCCCAGCCCCAGGGATCATCCACCGTGACCTTGGGCGAGTGCTTCCAGCTGTAGAACACGTTCCAGAGGAAGACCACCGTCGACAGACCGACGAGGATCGATCCAACAGATGACACAGCATTGAGCGTGGTGAAGCCGTCACTCGCGAGGTAGTCGCCGTATCGACGCGGCATGCCCTGAACGCCGAGCCAGTGCTGGACCAAGAAGGTGACCTGGAAGCCGATGAACACCAGCCAGAACTGAATCTTGCCCAACTTCTCATTCATCATGCGGCCGGTCATCTTGGGCCACCAGAAGTAGTACCCGGCGAACATGAGGAAGACGACGGTGCCGAATACGGTGTAGTGGAAGTGCGCCACGACGAAGTAGCTGTCGGATACGTGGAAGTCCAGCGGCGGTGCGGAGAGAATGATGCCGGTCAGGCCGCCAAAGAGGAAGGTGACCAGGAAGCCCATCGTGTAGAGCATCGGCGTCTCGAAGGACACCGATCCCCGCCACATGGTGCCGATCCAGTTGAAGAACTTCACACCCGTGGGTACGGCGATGAGCATGGTGGTCAGCGCGAAGAACGGTAGGTAGACCGAGCCGGTGACGTACATGTGATGGGCCCACACGGCGACGGAGAGAGCGCCGATCGCCATGGTGGCGAAGACCAGCCCCTTGTAGCCGAAGATCGGCTTGCGGGAGAACACCGGGATGATCTCGCTGGCGATGCCGAAGAAGGGCAACGCCAAGATATAGACCTCTGGGTGTCCGAAGAACCAGAAGAGGTGCTGCCACAAGATCGCCCCGCCGTTCTCGGCATCAAAGACGACGGCACCGAATTGGCGGTCGATGAACGCCATGACCAGAGCAGCCGCGAGAATCGGGAAGGCGATGAGCACCAGGATGCTGGTGACGAAGATCGTCCAGGAGAAGATCGGCATGCGGAACATGGTCATGCCCGGGGCGCGCATCGTGAACGCCGTCGTAATGAAGTTGACGCCGCCCAGAATGGTGCCCAGACCACCCATCGCCAAGCCGAGCAGCCACAGATCAGCGCCAACCTCCGGGGAGTTCACCGCATTGCTCAGTGGCTGGTAGGCGAACCAACCGAAGGACGCGGCACCACCGGGGGTGAAGAAACTCAGGGCCACCGTGAGACCACCGAAGAGGAACAACCAGTAGCCGAGCATGTTCAGGCGCGGGAAGGCCACGTCCGGTGCGCCGATCTGCAGCGGCATGATCACGTTGCCGAAGCCGACGTACAGCGGGGTGGCGAAGAGGAAGAGCATGATCGTGCCGTGCATGGTGAAGAGCTGGTTGTACTGCTCCAGCGACACGATCTGCATGCCCGGGGTCGCGAGCTCGGCGCGAATCACCAGGGCCATCGCACCGGCGATGATGAACCACACGAATGACGTGATCAGGTAGAGGTAACCGATCACCTTGTGGTCGGTCGAGGTGGCCCACTTGACCACGGTGCGGCCGAAGTGAGAGCGACGTACCTGCTTCGGCGACTCCGCGGACTGAGGCGCGGCGACCGGATCATTCAGGATGGTCATAAGTTCGTCCTCTCCGACTCGCGCTCACCGGTGTAGCTGACTCGCTCACTTTCGAGCTTGCCGGTCTGGCCCTTGCTGCGAAGGTCTTCCATGTGCTGGTCGAACTCCGCGCGGGAGACAACCTTCACATTGAAAAGCATGCGGGCATGGTCGGTTCCGCACAACTCGGCGCAGCGTCCGACAAAGGTGCCCAATTTGTTCGGGGTGATCTCGAACTGGTTGACCTTGCCCGGGATGACGTCCATCTTGAACAGCCAGTCGATAACCCAGAAGGAGTGAATGACGTCAGGCGAGGTGAGCTCGAACTTGACCTTCTCGTCGACCGGGAGCCACAGCGTCGGCGGCTGGCCGGGAGTGCCCACGTCATAGACGTCTTCATCGAGGTAGTTGAAGGTCCAACTCCAGCGGAATCCGACGACATTGACGGTCTGCGACTGATCGTTCTCCATCGCTAGCACTTCGGTCTGGTCACGCGCGGTGAAGGCGAAGAGGCCGAGGATCATGATGAGCGGGACGATCGTGTAGAGGATTTCCAGCGGCAGGTTGTATTTCGTCTGCTTCGGGGTCTCGTTGCCCTTGCGGCGGCGGTACGCGATAGCCGCCCACAGCATCAAACCCCAGGTGAGAATGCCGACGCCCCACGCGGCAATCCAGGCGCCATTCCACAGATTTTGGATGATGGGGCCTTCAGCCGTTGCAGGCTCGGGCAGGTCGAAGAAGAAGGCCTCGTTGGCGGTGCAGCCCGAGGCTACGAGGGCCACCAAGCCTAGGCCTGCTGCCATGCCGATGACGCGGTGCGATCGCTCCACGCAGGCGACATTAGCGCACGAGGAGATCCCTCGTAGGCGAGGGGGCGCTACCGTCATGTCGTGGCCGCCGCCGATCCCCCGCCCGGATTCCTCGATGCCGCCTCGGGGCAGCCGCTGAACCCCGCCGCACGGCAGGCTTGGGCAGCCGCCGCTGACGCCGGATGGGCCGATCCCCAGCGCCTCTACCGGGCTGGACGCCAGGCCGACCTACTGCGCCAGTCGGCGCGGGAGGCCATGGCGAAGGGACTCGATGTCGCGGCCGACGCCGTCCACCTCACGGCCAGCGTCGCCGACCTCCCTACCCGAATTGTCCGAACTCTCGCCCCACCGGACGGGATCGTCGTGATGACTGCCGTCGAGCACAGCGCCGTCCTGGCCGCCGGGGACGACATCACGGCCCGCGGTGGCGAAGTTCGCATCGTCGGTGTCGACTCGTGGGGGCGCGTTGATCCGGTGGAGTACGCCGCCGCACTGCCCGGGGCCGACCTCGCCTTCGTCCAGGCGGCCAACCATGAAGTGGGGACCCGGCAACCCGTCGACGAGGTCACCGAGGCCTGCGACCGGGTTGGCGTACCCCTCGTCGTGGACGCGTCGTTCAGCCTGGGCCACGATGTTGTGCAGCCCAACCGGGGCGGCTGGTCAGTCCTGTTCGGCCAGGCCGGCAGTTGGGGTGGGCCGACCGGTACCGGCCTGCTGGCGGTGTCCGACCCGGCTCACCGACGACAACTGCAACGTGACATCCCCGCCGCGGCGCTCCCGGCGACGCTCGCGGCGGCTCGAGGCTGGGAGTGGGCGCTGGAGAACGCGCAGCTGGAGTCGCAACGCGCTCGGGCCCTGACATCGCGGATTCTCGAGACTGTGGTGACCACCGTGCCCGACGTACTCCCGCTCGGCGACGCCACAGATCGCCTCCCCCACCTCGTCGCGTTCTCGTGTCTCTACGTCGACGGCGAGGCTCTGGTGTTGGGGCTAGATCGGGCCGGGTACGCCATCTCCAGTGGCTCATCATGCGTGTCGGACACGCGGCGCCCGAGCCATGTCTTGGCCGCGATGGGGGCTCTCACCCAGGGCAACGTCCGCGTCTCCCTGCCCTACGGCGTCAGCGACGCCACCGTCGACGGATTCCTGCAGACCCTGCCCACGGTTGTGGCCGACGTGCGCGCCCTGCTCGGCGCACCACCGTCGGAGGCGATGTGACGGACGACGCTATGGATCAGGAGATTGCCCTCGATCAGCGCGGGCAACGGTGTCCCATGCCCATCGTCGCGCTCGGTCGCACCGCGATGGGAGCCGGCAGCGGGACGATCATTGCGGTGACCTGCACTGACCCGGGCGCCGAGTACGACGTACCGGCGTGGTGCCAGATGAAAGGGGCGACCTACCTCGGGTCTGCGGCGGAGCCTGATGGCGCAGTCACCTATCGGGTACGCCTGACCTAGTCGCCGAGGACGGGCGGGAGAGCGACGGCACGTCGCAGCAGGGTCAGGTACTCCGCGCGCGGCACTTCAACGACACCGAGCGACGCGAGATGGGGCGTGCGCCATTGGACATCGAGCAGTCGCCCTTGCCGATGGGCCGATTGACCGCCGAGCGCATCGACCAGAGCAACCAGCGCGACCTTCGAGACATCACGGACTCGATGGAACATCGACTCCCCCGCGAAGAGCCCGCCGATCTCCACGCCGTAGAGACCTCCGACGAGCGCGCCCTCATGCCACACCTCCACCGAGTGGGCCAGCCCAAGACGGTGCAAGCGTACGTACGCAGCAATGAAGTCCTCGGTGATCCATCCGGAATCGCGCGCCGGATCAGCGCAGGCCCGCATGGTTTCCTCGAAGGCCGCATCGATGGTGACCTCGTAGCGCCGACAGGAGGCCCGCAGGGAGCGGGTGATGCGTAGACCGTCCAGCGGCAGGACGCCGCGCGGATCGGGCGACCACCAGCCGAGCAGATCGGTCCGACCAGCGCCGGCCCCGTCGAGTTGATCCGGCGAGACGTACATCGGGAAGAGCCCCTGGGAGTACGCCGCCACCAGGGTCCCCGGAGCAAGATCCGCACCCACCGCGAGGAGATCCTCACCCGCGGGCGCGCCACTCGGATCGGGCAGATCCCAGGCACTGGGTGCGATCCCCCCGGGGGTGGTCATCCGGTCGCCCCTAGGGCAGCGGACACGTCAGGTGAGCAGCGATCTCGTCGGCCGACTTCTCGCCGTACGCGGCCGAGATGCGCTCGAGGAAACGCACCTGGCTGAGCAGGTACTCCTGGGTGCCCACCGTCTCGATGACATGGGTGGCGAGCATCGATCCGATCTGAGCGCACCGCTCATCGGAGACGCCCCAGGCCAGCCCCGCGATGAATCCGGCCCGGAAGGCATCTCCCACGCCGGTGGGGTCGAGGACGGCCTCCTCCTGCGGGCAGCCCACCTCCACAATGGGTTGATCACGCCGCTCGACGCGGGCTCCCTTGTTGCCCAGGGTCGTGATGCGGCACTCGACGCGATCGAGAATCTCCTGGGCACTCCACCCGGTCTTCTGCTCGGTCAGTGCGGCCTCGTACTCGTTGGTGAAGAGGTAGGTCGCACCATCGATGAGTTGGCGAATCTCCGGACCGTCCATGCGCGCGAGTTGCTGCGAGGGATCAGCGGCGAAGGCGAAGCCACGCTGCCGACATTCGTCGGTGTGCCGCAGCATGCCGTCCGGATCGGTGGGCCCAATGACGACGAGATCGGGATGACCCACGCGAGCCGCTACCGGCGCGAGCTCGATCTCCCGAGCCTCGCTCATCGCGCCTGGGTAGAAGGAGGCCAGCTGGTTGGCCTCAGCATCGGTGGTGCAGACGAATCGCGCGGTGTGGTGCACCTCGCTCACATGCACGGACTCGGTGTCGACCCCGTGGCGCTCAAGCCACGACCGGTAGTCGTCGAAGTCGATCCCGACCGCATCGCACAGGACCGGCCGGAGGCCGAGGCAGGCCATGCCGAAGGCGATGTTCGCCGCGACCCCGCCACGACGAACCTCCAGGGTGTCCACGAGGAAGGACAGGGAGACCCGATCGAGTTTGTCGGCGACCAGCGAGTCGGCGAACCGACCCGGGAAGGTCATGAGGTGGTCAGTGGCGATGGAACCGGTGACGATGATGGACACCCGCCGGACCCTACATGGAGAGGCCGTGGTCGAGGTAGCCGTGCAGAGCCGCCAGGACTCTCCTAGTGGAAGGAGTCGCCGCAGGCGCAGGAGCCGGTGGCGTTGGGGTTGTCGATCGTGAAGCCCTGCTTCTCGATCGTGTCCACGAAGTCGATGGTGGCACCGCCGAGGTAAGGGGCGCTCATCCGATCGGTGACCACGCCGACGCCACCGAAGTCCTTCAGCACGTCGCCGTCGAGCGAGCGATCGTCGAAGAAGAGTTGGTAGCGAAGGCCCGAGCACCCGCCGGGCTGGACCGCGATGCGCAGCGTCAGGTCCTCGCGACCCTCAGCCTCAAGAAGGGCCTTGACCTTCGATGCAGCGGCATCGGTCAAGACGATGCCATCGGTCGTGGTGGTCTCCGCCGTCATGGTGCTCCTCCTCGTGGATGTGCGCGGTCGGGGCAGCAGCCCCTATTCCCGAGTACCAACCAAATATGACACAGCCTCATTCCCGTCACCACCCCGCGGGCGGTCGGCGGTTCGCGCTAGTCCTTCGCTCCGACCCCCGGCAGGGCCAGCATGCGGTCCAGGGCGACCCGAGCCCAGTGGGCCGTGTCCTCGTCGACGGTGATCTGCTGTACGACGTTGCCGGCCACGAGGTTCTCCAGAGCCCAGACCAGGTGCGGCAGGTCGATCCGGTTCATCGTCGAGCAGAAACACACGTCGCGGTCGAGGAACACGACCGTCTTGTCCGGGTGCTCGATGGCGAGACGGCGTACGAGGTTCAACTCGGTGCCCACCGCGAACGCCGAACCAGCGGGCGCCTCGGAGATCGCCTTGATGATGTACTCGGTCGAGCCCACCAGATCGGCGTTCTGCACGACCTCGTACTGGCACTCCGGATGGACGATCACGGTGACGCCGGGCACGCGCTCGCGGACGTCGCGAATGCTCGCCTCGGTGAACCGTCCGTGCACGGAGCAGTGGCCACGCCACAGGATCACTTTCGCTGCCCGCAACTGCTCATCGGTGAGACCGCCGTGCGGCTTGTGCGGATCCCACAGGACGCAGTCGTCGAGGGAGAGCCCGAGGTCGCGGACGGCGGTGTTGCGGCCGAGGTGCTGGTCGGGAAGGAAGAAGACCTTCTCGCCCCGGTCGAAGGCCCATTCCATCGACACCTTCGCATTGCTCGAGGTGCACACCGTGCCGTCGTGGCGGCCGACGAACGCCTTGATGTCGGCGGAGGAGTTCATGTAGGTGATGGGGACGACGGCCTCCGCGATGCCGGCCGCCTCGAAGACGGACCAGGCCTCGCGCACCTGATCGATCTGGGCCATGTCCGCCATCGAGCAACCGGCCGCCATGTCGGGGAGGACCACCTTCTGATGTTCGGCGGTCAGGATGTCGGCACTCTCGGCCATGAAGTGCACGCCGCAGAAGACGATGTACTCGGCCTCCGGGTGCGCTGCGGCCTGCTGGGACAACTTGAAGGAGTCACCGGTCGTGTCGGCGAATTGGATGACCTCATCGCGCTGATAGTGGTGGCCGAGGATGAAAAGTCGATCGCCGAGAGCCTCCTTGGCAGCCCGGGCACGCTCAACGAGAGCAGGATCACTCGCCGGTGGGAGATCACCCGGGCATTCCACACCGCGCTCGGTGTCGGGATCGGCACCGTGCCCGAGAAGCAGCAAGGCTAAGGGGGTGGGCGCGGGCTCAGTGAAGGCCATTCGCTCATTGTGTCACTCACAGCGATGGTCCGCGCGGGCCGCCTACGGGCGTCGTTCACGGACGATCCGCCGACGAATTCTGTCCGCTGCAGCCACACAGGACCAGGGCGGAGTTGCCTACCAGCGCAGATGCGCCACCAGGTCGACCTCACTCGCCGCGGGCAGGGATACCTCAATGCGTGAGGCAGGAGCACCCAACGACTTTGGCCCCGACGACACCGAGATGGTGGCGCCCTTGGGCAGATCGTCGAAGGTCAGCGTCACCGTCCGACCCATCTGCGACAGCGTGACCACCTCGCCCTGGACAGAAACGGACGCCTGCGTGATCCACGCCCAGGCATACGGCTGGTTGCGACCGCGGACACGGTCCGTGATCGTCAACTCCGATGACGACAACGACATCTCGCGATGGGCCGACGTCACTCCCGCCAACGCCGACGAGAGTTCAACGCGGGCCGCGGAGCCCGCGAGCGAGGCTGCCGCCTGAGCACCGACCACCTGGCCGAAGTCCCTGTTGCCCCTGACCGTGCGCAGCGTCGAGTGCCAGGCCGGATTGGTCTGCGCATACGTCCAGCGCCGACCATCCGGTCCATCCTCGGAATAGCCCGGACCTTTGATGCCGTAGCCGGCATCGAAGGACCAATCAACGCCATCGACGCGCAGCGTTGCCGTTCCGGCATCAAGGTGCGTGTGATTGGTCAGCGCAGCCTGTCCCTTGAGCCAGGCGGTCGCGCTGCCGGCGCGGAGAACGGCAAGACCGGTGTGTGTGAAGACGGCGGCATCCGGCACAGGCGCGGCCGTCTCACTCTCTGGCCACCACATGAGTTCGATGCCCTGCCGCAGTTGACCCTCAAGGGCCACGGTGATCGCCTCGGGATCGCCGTACCGGCCGGCGATCCACGCGGGCAGTGTCGAACGCATCGCCGCCTCGGTCGTGTCGGCAAACCGTGTCGACTCTTCACTCGATCCGAGCGGCGAACTCGAGCCCAGCACGTAGGAGCCGGTGGCACGAAGCGCGGGCACCTGCGCCACCGTCGACGCGGGCAAGGTGCGATCGATGCTGGAGAGCAACCCGGCCGCGGGCACCGTCTGGAAGTTCCAATAACCAGGCCCCTCGGGACTGCCACCGTCCGGATCCAGGACCGTGAAACCCGGATCGACCGCGACCAGGGCAGCATTCATGGTGGCGGCGATGGGCTCGCGGTCCGCGGCGTAACGCGACAGAGCCAGCGCCACCATGCCGGCACCAGAACCGATGACGACGGATTTGTTCAGCTTGTCAAAGGCGACGGTGTCTTCAAGAGCCAGCGAGCACCCGATGCTGCCGAGAGTGCGCATCTCCAACACCCGGCGTGCCCTCTCGACATCCTTCGCCGCCCACGTTTCATCGGCGAGCCAGTCCGCCGCCGTGGCGAGGATGAGCGACCACTTCGCTTCGTCGACCAGGTCCGTTGCGGCCTCGGCCGTCGTGAGGGCGCGCATGTCCTTGGCGAGGGCCTGGCTGTACGTGGAGTCGCCGGTGACGAACCAGGCGTAGCCGACGCTGAGGACGCGCTTGGTAACCGCGGATGGCGACGTGAGTGAGCCAGCGTCGGCAACTGCTGATGCGGCGACGCGCAGGGCGCTGGCGTTGGCCTTGCGGAGGTTCTCTGACGGGTCGAGGAGCCGCTCCCGCTGTGCGGTGATCTGTTCGTCGGTGGTCCAGAGCCGCGGTCCGGTCCAATCCTGCCGGGGCGCGTACGCCGACACCTCCACCGTCGGCAGCGCACAGCCGCCAGGAATCGGGGTCAGACCAGCGACCGGTGCGGGCATCTTCCCTGCGGATGCCACCTTGTACGCCGCGGGAGCGGTCGGGCGGTACGACGACGTCTTGAGACGACGCACCTGTTCCAGCGCCGCGCGACGGTCAGCGAGCGCATGAGCTCCGACCGTCGACCACCGGAGTTGGCGCATGTCGGTGTCCGCGGGGAAGCCAGACTTCAGGCCCTGCTGCAAGTCTGCGAACACCTGCGCACGGATCTTGTCGAGCGTCAGGAGTGCCGACTGATCAGCCTCAGCCCCCTTGCGCAACGCCGACGCCTGCCTGCCAAGGGTCTGGATCTGCTTCGAGAGCGCCTTGCTCGGTGTGCCCTTCGACTTGCTGAGGTCGGCTGACGCCTTGTTGGCCTTCGCCCGCATGCGGCCCAGTTGGTTGCGCACGAGACGGGCATCACCTGAGGGCAACTGCGCAAGGGCTCGCGCGGTCGCCTGGTTGTCCTGGCGTGCCTGCCCGATCGTTGCGCGCAACTCCGAAGGACTCACTGCCCCTGATGCAGTGCCCGTCAACGCCGCGCCGACGATGAGGAGCGCCGCCGCGAACGACCCAATTCGACGAAGCACGAACACCCCTTACTCCATGCCGGGCGCCCCCCACACGGCGAACCAGCGTGACGTATCAGCATCCCACGGCAGATCCCCCTGAAGCAGGTCGCGAATCTGCAGCTCGGTGATCGAGTCGCGCTGCTCCCCCTCGCGCGGAGCAAAGGGGTAGAAGGTGCCCCGCTTAAAGAGGTAGACCAACGCCAGCGTGTGGCCGTCCGGGCCGCGGAAGGGGATGAGGCTGCAGAGCAACTGGGGGCCGAAGCCATGGTCGGCGAGCGTGGCATTGACAGCGTGCACGTCGGTCACGACAGCGCTCACGTCAGGCGGATCGGTCGAGACGACAATCCAGGTGTAGCCGTAGCCGTCACTCACCACCTCGACCGGCGGGCCCCCGTCGGCGTCCAGCAGTGCGCGAATGTCGGCCTCGATATCGGCAAACGCGCGGCCCTCAACGGGCCGGAAGGCCACCGCTCCCTTGCCCGTGGGCAGCAGATCGCTGGAGACCTGCAGTGTGATCGCGGCATTCGGCACGGCGAAGAGTGCGTCGAGATTCGGCTTCACCGGCTTGCGCCGACCGAGCAATCCGTCGAGGAAACCCATGCGCTAACGCTGGCCCATCTCGGCGGCAATCTTCGCGAGTTGATCGAGTCGCTTCTGCAGCGGCGGGTGTGTCGACATGATCGATTCGAGTCCGAACCCCCCGCCGCCGCGCCCTTTGGAGAACGCCGGCACAAAGGCGAAGGAGGCGACCGGTTCCATCTGCCGCAGATCCTTGGTGGGGATCGATCCCATCTCACCGGAAATTTTCTGCAGCGCGCGAGCCAGCGCCGCTGGCTGACCGGTGACGTGGGCCGCCCCTCGATCGGCGCCAAGTTCTCGATAGCGCGATAGTGCACGGATCAGGACGAAGGAGATGACGTAGACCAGGACGCTCACGATCATCACGGCGAAGAAGATGAGGGCGGTGTTTTGATCGCGTCGATCGCGCATCATCGAGCCCCACATCGCGGATCGCACCATGAAGCCAGCCAGGATCGCCGTGAAGGATGCGATCGTCATCACCGTGACGTCGCGGTGCGCGATGTGCGACAACTCGTGTGCCAGGACGCCCTCGAGTTCGTCACGATCGAGTCGACGAAGCAGGCCAGTCGTCACGACGACAACACCGCGCTTTGCGGTGCGCCCGGTCGCGAAGGCGTTCGGCGCGTCATTGTCGGCGATCGCGATACGCGGCTTCTCCATGTCGGCCATCGCGCAGAGACGATCAACGAGCCCGTGCAACTGCGGTGCCTGCTCCGGGGTTACAACGTGGGCCCGCATGGCCGCCATCGCCATGGAGTCGGAGAACCACCACTGGCCGAAGAGCAGTGCCGCGGAGATGCCGAGCACCCAGATCGCGCCCACGCCAAGGGCGTAGAGGACGGCGGCGAGGATGACGTAGAGGAGACCAAGCCCGAAGAGGGTGCCGACCATGCGAGCGGTCAGCCCACGATCGGTCCCGTATCGCGTGCGTGCCATGCGGTTGCGCTCCCTTCAGCTCTCACTCGTCGTACGGCGTACGCGTCGTCGGCGGTGAGCCGGGGAACTACTTGGCGTCGCCCTCGATCGCGGGATTGCCACCGGAGCCGAGCTCCAATCGCATCTTGGCCAACTCGTCATCGACCTGATGCTCGTTGGCCATCCGTTCCAACTCCAACGTGAGGTTGTCCTTGCCCATTCCCGAGACATCCTCCAGTGCCCCGGAGGACACGAGCTCGTCGATAGCGCCGGCGCGAGCCTGCATCTGCGCGGTCTTGTCCTCGGCACGCTGCATGGCCAGGCCCACCTCGCCGAGTTCGTCGGAGATGCCGGCGAAGGCTTCGTTGATCTTTGTCTGTGCTTCAGCCGCGGAGTACGTCGCCTTGATGGTCTCCTTCTTGGTGCGGAAGGAGTCAACCTTGGCCTGCAATTGCTGGGAGGCCGCGACGAGTTTCTCCTCTTGATCCTGCAACTGCGCGAGTTGACCGCTGAGGTCGGCGATCTGCGTCTCTAGGCCGCTCTTGCGCGTGAGCGCCTCGCGGGCGAGATCCTCACGGCCGCCCGCCAGCGCGGCCTTGGCCTGGTCGGTCAGCTTCGCCGTCTGCTGGCCGAGGTTTTGGATCTGCAACTCGATGCGCTTGCGGCTCGTCGCGACATCGGCCACACCGCGGCGGACCTTCTGCAGCAGTTCGAGCTGCTTCTCATACGAGTAGTCCAACGTTTCGCGCGGGTCCTCCGCGCGGTCCAGGGCCTTGTTGGCCTTCGACGCAAAGATGAGCTTGAACCGCTGCCACATACCCATGGTGTCCTCCAACCGACATCTGACCTGACCCCAGCCTATGGGGTGACGTAGCCCGACGCGCACGCTCGGACAAGACGGGTAGATTGCCCGTATGTTCGGACGCAAGGCCCCTGCGGAGCCAGAAACCCCCGTCGAGAGCGCACCGACGACGGGAAAAGGCCGACCCACCCCCTCCCGCAAGGAGGCCGAGGCCGCCCGCAAGCAGGCTCTCAAGATCCCGAAGGACCCCAAGGCGGCCAAGCGGGCCGCCCGCGATCGGGACCGCCAGGCGCGGGCCGAACAGCGCGCCGCACTCATGGCCGGTGATGAGCGGGCTCTGCCGGCGCGCGACCAGGGCCCGGCCCGCCGCTACATCCGAGACTTCGTGGACAGCCGGTTCACGATCGCCGAGTGGTTCATTTTCATCGCCCTCGCCGTACTCGTCCTCGGGTTTATCCCAGTCCCATCGGTCCAGCTGGGCGTATCCGTCGCGTGGATGGCGCTCATCATCATCGTGGCCCTCGATGAGATCTGGCTGCTGTGGCGCCTGCACACCAAGTTGAGGGCGTACTTCCCCGACAAGGCCGACCGCAAGGGTGCCTCGCTCTACGCCATCTTGCGCAGTCTGCAGATGCGCCGCTTCCGACTTCCCCCGCCCCGGGTGAAGCGCGGTCAGATTCCCGAGGAGCCACGCACCTCTCGGTAGCGCGCCTGCCGACTCTTCCTCGCATAGGTGACGGGCCTAACTGTGCGAGCAGACCACCCTGGGATGGCCAAGTGCTCGCAAGGTTCACCGGTGAACGTCGATCAGACGAGGATCCGCGCCGGTAGCGTGTCCCCATGGGATGGATGTGGATCTACACCGACGCGGAGGGCACCCCGGTCGAATCACTCCCCGCGGCCGCGACCACGCAGGACTTCCCCAATCAGGCCGATGCCGAGACCTGGTTGGGCGAGACGTGGCGCGAGTTGCTCGATGGGGGCATCGACGCCGTCGTGCTGTGGGAGGACGACCGCCAGGTATACGGGCCGATGAGTCTGCATCCGCCGTCCTAAGGGCGGGTCGGCCGTGAGGGGCACCTCACGACGCCGCTTGGAGACGCCGGCGGGCCACCTTTGACTCCCGACCTCCGGCGTGATCGGATGCACCCATAGGCACCACGGCGCGGTTCCACCGCGCAGTTCGCCTCACAACTGAATCAATCACGCGCCCGAGTCCAGGGGAAGCCGGTGCAAGTCCGGCGCTGTCCCGCAACCGTGAGCCGCTCATCTGACATCGGCAGATCCAGCGACAAGTCGGAGCACCTGGCGGGCGCGAGCGCCTGCGGTCGATCACCAGATCGATCGCCCCGTCGAGGTCTGCGGGACGTGGCGGCTCCGCGGGAGGACCTCCGCCAGCCGGCATCGTCAGTGGGTCGCTCATCCAAGGAGTACACGTGCGCACAGCACGCTTCACCGCACTGGCCCTGGCCGGTGCCCTTCTCACTGGCGTGACCGTCAGTACCTCAGTGAGTTCGGCCGCTCCCCCGTCGCCACGCGCTGACGAAGGTCTCTACGGCGTACAAGATGCGACGTACGACGGCGTCTTCCGCCAGTCCTACGCCCTCATGGGTCTCGTCGCCGCGCAAACGCGCGTCCCGCGCGAGGCCATCACCTGGCTCCTCGATCAGCAGTGCGCCGACGGATCTTTCATGTCGTATCGCGCCGACACCACGGTGACGTGCCCGCCGTCGGATCCCCAGTCCTACTCGGGCCCGGATACCAACTCCACAGCCCTTGCCCTGGCCGCGCTCACCGCGGTCGGTGAGACCGAAGCCGCGGGAGATGCGGCAGCCTGGTTGCTCGCCCAGCAGTCGCGCGGTGGAGGTTTCCCCTACTACTCCGGCGGCTCCCCGGACACCAACTCCACCGGCCTCGCGATGGCCGCTCTCACACTCGTCGATGGCACATCGAAGCAGCGCCGAAGCGCCGCGAACTTCGAGAGCCGCATGGCCTACGGCTGCATGGCCGAGCCCGACCAGGTGGGCAGCATGCCGTACATGTCCGGGATGGTGCCCGAATCGATGTCGACGACCCAGAGCCTGCTCGGCCTGTCACGCGCATTCCTGGTGCGCGAAAGAAGTCAGCAACGCGCCAATCCATCCGTGACCTGCGATGGCAACGGCCGCGTAGAGAACGTCAAGGCCGCTACGGCCCGGTGGCTCGCGCGCGAGCTGCGGGCGAATGACGGCCGACTCCCCGATGCCTTCACTCCGCAGGTGACCGACTGGAACTCCACGGCGGTTGCGATCATCGGTCTCGTCGCCGCGCGCACCGGTGGCATCGCCACCGACATCGCCATCACGGCACTCGCCGACAACATTGACGCCTACGTCGAGGATGGTGAAGGAGGCCGCGCTGGCGCACTCGGTACCGCCATCCTCGCGGCGGTCGCGACCGGCTCCGATGCGCGCAACTTTGGTGGCCGGGATCTGGTCGCCGATCTGCAGGCCACCCGGCAGACCTCCTAGCGAGCGGACGTCACCACATGCGCACCGGAATGCTGCGATGGGCCCTGGCCACTTCAGTGGCCGGGCTCGTCGTGGTGTCCGGCGCCCCCGCGCAGGCAACGGCCTACCGCTACTGGTCCTACTGGCTCGGTGCGGATGGGTCCTGGACCTACGCCAATGCGGGCCCGGCCTTCCGCATCCCCGCCGATGGCACGGTCGAGGGTTGGCGTTTCTCCGTCGATGGCGATGGCGGTGGGCTGCCGCCGCGCACAGGCGCGGACTTCGACACCGTGTGCGCCGACACACCGGCCGAGGATGGGCGCAAGCGCGTGGCCGTCATCGTGGATCCGGGCCTGCCCGAAGACGCACCCGCGGGTCAGTCCCCGCCCGGCGCCTGGGCGCTGTGCGTGAGCGCGGAACCGAAGGCCACCGGGTACGACGTGCTGCGCGCTGCCGCATCGGTTCGCGTGGAGGGCGGTCTCATCTGCGCCATCGGCACCTACCCGAGCGGTGAGTGCGCCACCGTCGTACACGAGCCCGAGCCCACACCCGAGCCGAGCACGTCACCCAAACCGACGCCCATAAAGACCAAGGAACCCAAGCCCACCGGCACGTCCTCGACCCCGGCCGAGCCAAGTTCGACGTCGGTGAACTCACTGTCGCCCGACTCGAGCGCGGCCGACTCAACAGCGGATGCGTCCATCGACGCCTCGACGTCACCGTCGGTCACGCCGACCCCTGCAGCGACCCGGCCACCCACACCCACACCGACGCCGCAACCCGCGCTGTCGTCGAGTGAACTGGCGAGCGTGGCTGCCGCACCGTCCGACACACCCACCCCGGCCGTGTCCTTGCTTGCCGAACCGCTCCCCGATCCGACCGACTCCGGTGGCGGCAGCGCGCTGCTCACCGGCGGAGCCGTCGCGGGCATCGCCCTCCTCGGCGGCGCCGCCGTCATCATCACCCGGCGGCGATCGCTGTGAACATGACCGCGCGCCTCGTGCACCCGGGAGCCTGGTGGCTGTGGGCCATCGGCCTTGCGGTGGCGGCCTCCCGCACCACCAACCCACTCCTGCTCGGACTCATCATTGCGGTGGCCGGCTACGTCGTCGCCGCGCGGCGACCACAAGCGCCGTGGTCGCGATCGTTCGCCGTCTTCCTTCGGATCGGCCTCATCGTCATCGCGATTCGTATGGTCTTCCAGGCGATCGTGTCGGCGCCGATCGGCACGACCGTCCTCGTCACGCTGCCGTCCCTCACGCTGCCCGACCTCTTCGCTGGCGTGCGCCTCGGCGGCGCGATCACTGCCGAGTCGATGTTGGCGGCGTTCTACGAGGGCCTTCGCCTCGCGACCATCCTCGCCTGCATCGGCGCCGCCAACTCACTCGCCTCACCGGCGCGGCTGCTCAAAGCCGCCCCAGCGGCCCTGTACGAGTTCGGTGTCTCCCTCGTCGTCGCGGTCACCTTCGCCCCCCAGCTGGTCGCCGATCTTGATCGCATCCGCTCAGCACGTCGGCTCCGCGGTCGCGCCAACGCCGGTATTCGCGGCGCCGCCGGTGCGGCCGTACCCGTCCTCGAAGGTGCCCTCGAGCGCTCCGTCAATCTCGCGGCCGCGATGGACTCCCGCGGATACGGTCGGCAGGCCGAACGCAGCCCGCAACTGCGTCGGATGACGACCGGTGCCCTCATCATCGGGCTCATCGCGGTGATCATCGGCGTCTACGCCCTGCTCGACGCGTCGGCTCCGACCTACCTCGGCCTGCCGCTCCTCATCGTCGGTGTCGTCATCGGCCTGGTCGGCTTCACCCTCGCGGGGCGCCGTACGACGCGCTCGCGGTATCGCCCCGACCCCTGGTCCGGCGCGGAGTGGCTGCTCACCGGTTGCGCTGTTGTTACGGGCGCGTCGCTGCTCATCCTGGGGATCCTCGGCACCCCCGGGCTCACGCCGTCGGTCGACCCACCCGTCTGGCCAGCCCTGCCCCCGCTCGCCGTTCTCGCCATCCTGGTCAGTGCACTGCCCGCGTTCCTCACTCCCGCACCACCGCGTCCGCGCGTCCCGCTGTCACGCGAGGCGGTGGCCGCATGATCGACTTCGAGAGTGTGACGATCACCTACGAGGGTGCGGCGCAACCCACCCTGGCCGACGTCAACCTGCGCATCGATGAGGGCGAGCTGGTCCTCGTCGTCGGTCGCACCGGCAGCGGCAAGTCGACGCTGCTGCGCGCGATCAACGGGCTGGTGCCCCACTTCACCGGCGGCACGCTCCAGGGCCGTGTCACCGTCGATGGTCGCGACACGCGCACGCACCCGCCGCGTGACCTGGCCGATCTCGTCGGCATGGTGCCGCAGGATCCGATGTCGAGTTTCGTCACCGACACCGTCGAGGAGGAACTCGCCTATTCGATGGAGTGCCTCGGTATCGCCCCCGCCGTCATGCGTCGACGGGTCGAGGAGACGCTGGATCTGCTCGGACTCACCGATGTGCGCGACCGACCGCTCCTCTCGCTTTCGGGTGGACAGCGTCAGCGCGTGGCGATCGGAGCCGTTCTCACTGCGCATCCACGCGTTCTCGTCCTCGACGAACCGACCAGCGCGCTCGACCCGGGCGCCGCCGAGGAGGTCCTCGCCACTCTGCAGCGCCTGGTCCACGATCTCGGCATCACCGTCGTCTTGGCCGAGCATCGACTTGAGCGCGTCCTGGAGTACGCCGACCGCATCGTCTACGTCCCCGGCGGCGCCGCACCATTGATCATCGGTACGCCGTCGGAGATCATGCGCGACGTCCCCATTGCGCCGGCCGTCGTGCAACTGGGGCGCCTTGCGCACTGGGAACCCCTCCCCCTCTCCGTGCGTGATGCCCGTCGACGGGCCGCGTCACTGCGTGAGCGCCTGGCCGACACCCCCGAGCCGACCGCTCCCGATGTGGGCGCTCGTGTCGTGACCATTGATCGCACGAAGGCGTCGTACGGCGAGATCCCCGCGCTGCGCGGCGTCACCCTGGACGTCGCCGCCGGCGAGGTCATCGCGCTCATGGGCCGCAATGGAGCGGGCAAGTCGACCCTGCTCTCCACGCTCGTGGGATTGCGGCGCCCCGACGCCGGGACGGTCCGGATCGACGGATTGGACCCCGCGGCCCTCACCGGACCCAAACTCATCGGGCGCATCGGCCTGGTCCCGCAGGAGTCCACGGATCTGCTGGGTCGAGACACCGTCGCCGCCGAATGCCAGGACGCCGATCGCGACGCTCAGGTCCCATCCGGCAGCACCGCAGTACTCCTGGCCGAGCTGGCGCCGGACATCTCCCCCGATATGCACCCGCGGGACCTGTCCGAGGGGCAGCGAATCACGCTGGCGCTGGCCATCATCCTCGTGGCATCACCGGCGGTGATCCTGCTCGACGAGCCCACGCGCGGATTGGACTATCCGACCAAGGCACGACTGGCACAGATCCTGCGCGACCTCGCGGCGCGCGGCCATGCTGTGGTGCTCGCCACGCACGATGTGGAGCTCGCGGCCGAGGTCGCCACCCGCGTTGTCGTCCTCGCTGACGGCGAGGTGGTCGCCGATGGGCCGACCGCACACATCGTTGTTGGCTCGCCGCTCTTCGCCCCGCAGGTGGCGAAGGTCCTCGCCACCGCGCCGGGTCAGTCGGTCCCGCTCACCGTCACCGCGGTGCAGCGCGCGCTGGCGGCGACGTCGTGACCGCGGTGCGCATGGGCACGTGGTCACGTGTGGCCATCGCTCTCGCCACGGTCGTCGGCCTTCTGGCCTTCACCTGGCCCTTCCTCGCCGAGCCTGGATCGGCCGCCGTCGCGCATGCCGCCGACGCACCCTGGGTGTTCGCGGCACTGATCCCCCTCGTCCTTGCCGTCGTGCTCGCGCAGGTGGCCGACGGTGGGATGGACGCCAAATCCATCGCCGTGCTCGGCGTCCTCGTCGCGGTGGTGGCGGCCCTGCGACCCCTGGGTGCGGGTACGGCGGGCCTCGAGCCGATCTGGTTCATCATCGTGCTCGGTGGTCGAGCCCTCGGGCCAGGATTTGGCTTTGCCCTCGGCTCGCTCTCGCTCGGGGCTTCTGCACTCATCACCGGTGGGGTCGGACCCTGGCTGCCCTTCCAGATGATCGCGGCCGCGTGGGTTGGCCTCGGTGCCGGACTGCTCCCCCCACTGCGTGGTCGCGCCGAAATCGCCATGCTCGCGGCGTACGGCATGCTCGCCTCGATGGCCTACGGCTTGGTAATGAACCTGTGGTTCTGGCCGTTCCTCAGCGGACTCACGGGGGCCGCGTATGCCGACGGAATTCTCTTCGCTCCCGGAGCGCCACTCACGGAGAACCTTGGTCGCTGGTTGGCGTTCTCGCTGGTGACTTCGCTCGGCTGGGATATCCCCCGCGGTGTCATCACAGCCATCCTCATCCTCCTTATCGGGCGGCCGATTCTCATCGCTCTGCAGCGCACCGCGCGCCGCGCGAACTTCGCGCCCGCGGTGGCGTTCATCCCGCAACGATCATCCGTCTCGATCCGCGATACCTCGGCAGTGCTGGATGGGTGACACAGCGGATGAACCCGTCGACATGAGCGAGTCGACGTCCCTCAACGACATCGCGGCCGCGATCACCTGGCCCGATCGCGATATCGCACAGCAGGCTCGCGAGCGCTGGGACTCACTGAATAAGCCAGCGGGCTCCCTCGGCCGGCTCGAAGACCTCGGCACATGGTGGGCGGCGACGCGCGGTGAGTGTCCGCCCACTCCCCCGCAACATCCGGTCCTTGTGGTCTTCGCGGCTGACCACGGGATCGCACGAACCGCGCGCACGTCCGTCTATCCCCCCGAGGCCACCGCACGCATGGTTCGGGCCTTGCTCAATGGCAGCGCAGCAGCCAGCGCGCTCGCGCGACGAGTCGGTGCCACGGTGCACGTCGTCGACCTCGCCGTGGACGCCGAGACCGACTACCTGGACGACCTCAATCCGGCTGCCACAGCCCACCGGATACGACGCGCCAGCGGTTCGATTGACCACGAAGACGCGATGACCGCCGACGAGGCTCATCAAGCGTTCATCGCCGGTGTGGGCATTGCCGATGCGGAGATCGATGCCGGAGCCGACCTGCTCATCGCCGGTGACATCGGCGTGGGCAACACCACGGCAGCCTCCGCCATCATCGGTCTCTACGCGCCCGCCGATGTCGTGGCCGTTGTCGGTCGTGGCACGGGGATCGACGATGCCGCCTGGATGCGCAAGTGCGCGGCCGTGCGCGATGCCATGCGCCGCGGGCGCGAACTCAAGGCCGAGCCGTTGGAGTTGCTCGCCACCATCGGCGGTGCTGACTTCGCCGCGATCCTCGGCTTCCTCCTGCGGTCAGCAGCCCGGCGGACGCCGGTGCTCCTGGACGGGCTCGCGCCTACCGCGGTCGCCCTCATCGCACACCGCGTCGCCTTCCGCGCCCGCGAATGGTGGCGGGCCGGACATCTGTCCACCGAGCCCGGACACGCGGCCGCACTCGCGCGCCTCGACCTCGATCCGATTCTCGATCTGCGGATGCGACTCGGCGAGGGCACGGGTGCACTTCTCGCGGTCCCCCTCATCGGTGCCGCAGCGGACGCCCTCGCGGACATGGCCACCGATCACGCGACCGGCGTCGAGAGTTTCGACGGGTAGCGACCCGCACCTTCTCCGTCGCAGTTTGATAGGTCCTCGTCCAGCAGCGAACGTCAACCACTACGGTCGCGCTATGACCTTGCGCCACACACCCCTTCACGATCAGCACCTGGCGCTCGACGCCAAGATGGCGGACTTCGGTGGATGGGACATGCCCATCGAATACACCGGAGCTGTCGCCGAGCACGGTGCCGTGCGCGGCGCGACAGGTGTCTTCGACGTCTCCCACATGGGCTACGTCGAGGTTCGCGGTGCGGGCGCGACCGAGTGGCTCAACGGCGTACTCACCAATGACCTGAACCGCATCAGCGAGGGGCAGGCGCAGTACTCCATGCTGTGCGATGAGCAGGGTGGTGTCATCGACGACCTGATTGCGTACCGCGTGACACCCGACGCGCTTTTCATCATCCCCAACGCGGCCAATGTGAACGCCGTCGTCGCGACACTCCAAGCGGCCGCGGCGGACACCGCCGTCCAGGTGGTGGACGCCAGCGACGCCTACGGTCTGCTCGCGGTGCAAGGACCCAACAGCGCGGAGCTCCTGGAGTCACTGGGCCTGCCCGCCGGTCACGCCTACATGTCCTTCGCGCGTTCGTCCTGGCAGGGGGCGCCCGTTGTCGTGGCCCGCACCGGATACACCGGCGAGTTGGGGTTCGAGATCCTCATTCCGGCCGATCGCACGGTCGAGTTGTGGCAGGCACTGCTGGCCGCCGGGGCGACTGCGTGCGGCCTAGGGGCGCGGGATGTGCTGCGAACCGAGATGGGCTATCCCCTGCACGGACATGAACTCTCCGCCGAGATCACCCCGGTCCAGGCGGCGGCCTCCTGGGCCGTGGGGTGGGACAAGCCGGCCTTCCGCGGCCGCGACGCCCTCGCTGCCGAGCGCGAGAGCGGACCTCGCCGTCGGCTGCGCGGACTGCTCGCCGAGGGCCGCATGATCCCGAGGGCCGGCATGGCCGTGCTGAACGCCTCCGGAAACCCGGTGGGTGAGGTGACGAGCGGGACGTTCTCGCCCAGCCTGGGCAAGGGCATCGGGCTGGCCCTGCTGAGCCCGGACATCGCCGAGGGCGACGACGTCGTCGTGGACATTCGCGGTCGACAGGCGCCCTTCACGGTGACGAGGCCGCCGTTCGTCGAATCGCACGTCCGGTAGCCCCACCGGCCCGCGAAGGTAGGGTGATCGGCCATGACGAGTGTGCTGCTGTCGAGCGTCGACCCGGTGAGCGCCGAGGTTGATGCCCTAGTCCTGGGAATCACCGACGAACTGATCCTGCCGGCGGCGATACCGGCCGCCACGCGCAGCATGTTGCATGACATGCTCGAAGCGCTCGGAGCCAAGGGCAAGCGGGGCGAGATCACGAAGGTTCCCTCCGGCGGTCTCGCCATCGCCCCCCTCATCGTCACGGTTGGCCTCGGGAGCGACGCCACCCTCGATGCCGAGCAGACCCGACGCGTCGCGTCCGCGGCGGCACGGGCACTCGCCGGCACCACCAGCGCCCTTATGCACCTGGGCGAACCGACTCCTAAGTCGATCGAGGCGATCGCCACCGGAGCTCTGCTCGGCGCCTACCGCTTCACCCATTTCCGCGGCGCCGGATCCGAAGCGACACCGAAGCCGATCAACAAGGTCGTCATCTCGGGCAATCCCTCAGACAAGGCTGATGCAGCTGCGCTGCATCGTGGCCAGATCATCGCCGAAGCGGTCAATGCCGCGCGCGACCTGGTCAATACGCCCCCGTCGGCACTTCCCCCTGAGGAACTTGCGCACGCCGCCATCGATGCTGTGCGCAAGTTGCCCGTCACCGTCGAGGTGTGGGACGAAGAGCACCTCGCCGCTGAAGACTTCGGTGGGATCCTCGCCGTGGGTCAGGGCTCGGCAAACCCGCCGAGGCTGATCCGCATGGAGTACGCGCCCAAGAAGGCCAAAGGCACCTTGGCGCTCGTCGGCAAGGGCGTGACCTTCGACTCCGGCGGTCTCTCCCTCAAGCCGCCAAAGGCCATGGAGACGATGAAGTGCGACATGAGCGGTGCCGCCGCCGTGATCGCCGCCGTCACAGCAATTGCGCAACTGGGCCTGAAGGTCAACGTCGTCGGCTGGATCCCCACGGTCGAGAACATGCCCGGCGGACACGCCCAGCGCCCCGGAGACGTCATCACGATCTACGGCGGACGCACCGTCGAGGTACTCAACACCGACGCGGAGGGTCGGCTGATCCTGGCCGACGCCCTCGTTCGCGCCGCCGAGGAAGACCCTGACCTGATCGTGGATGCCGCCACCCTTACCGGCGCGGCCGTCGTCGCTCTGGGGGACCGGACCAGCGGGATCATGGCGAACGACGACGACGTCCGCGTGGCCGTTTGGGAGTCGTCCCAGCGCGCCGGCGAGGTCATGTGGCACCTGCCGATCCCCGAGGAGTCCCGCGGCACCCTGGACTCGCACATCGCCGACATCAAGAACATCGGGGACGGAAAGGGCGGGATGTTGAGCGCGGCGGCGTTCCTGCGCGAGTTCGTGCCCGCCGAGCGCCGCTGGGCGCACCTGGACATCGCCGGACCGGCCTTCAATGAGGGGTCGCCGTACGGCTACACGCCCAAGGGCGGCACCGGGGCGGCCGTGCGCACCTTCATCCAACTCGCCGAGGACCTGGCCGAGGGGCGCCTCGGCTGACCCACTCTGCTCCCTGTGGCAGCGGCCTCGCACCGTGATGGAAGGATAGGCGCCAACCCCCTGGGAAGGAGCTGTCGGTGAACGAGGCAGATGTCGTCATCCTCGGAGGAGGCAGTGGCGGCTACGCATGTGCCCTGCGCGCCTCACAACTCGGCCTGTCCGTCATCCTCATCGAAAAGGGCAAGCTCGGCGGGACCTGCCTGCACCGTGGCTGTATCCCCACCAAGGCCCTGCTCCACGCCGCCGAGGTCGCCGACGCCGCCCGCGACAGCGAGGACTTTGGTGTTCGCGCAACCCTCGAAGGCATCGACATGCCGAAGGTCAACTCCTACCGCGACGGCGTCGTCGGTCGGCTCTACAAAGGCCTCCAGGGCCTGGTCAAGAGCCGCAACGTCACCTACGTCGAGGGCGAAGGTCGACTCACCGCACCGAACACCGTCACCGTTGACGGCACGGCGTACACGGGCAAAAACATTGTCCTCGCGACCGGTTCCTACGCACGCTCACTTCCCGGCCTCGACATTGGCGGCCGCATCATGACCTCGGATCAGGCCCTCACCTTGGACTTCGTCCCCGAGAAGGTCATCGTCCTCGGTGGTGGCGTGATCGGCGTCGAGTTCGCGAGCGTGTGGAAGTCCTTCGGCTCCGATGTGCACATCATCGAGGCACTCCCCCGGCTCGTTCCCGCCGAGGATGAAGCAGTCTCGAAGGCCTTCGAGCGGGCCTACCGCAAGCGCAAAATCGCCTTCACGACCGGCGTCCGCTTCGCCAGCGCCACCCAGGATGACAGCGGCGTTCACGTGACCTTGGAGAACGGCGACACGCTCGATGCGGATCTTCTCCTCGTTGCCGTCGGTCGCGGCCCTCAGACCTCCGGCCTTGGCTACGAGGAGGCCGGGGTCGCCATGGATCGCGGATTCGTCCTCGTCGACGAGCGGCTCCACACCAACGTTCCCGGCATCTTCGCTGTCGGTGACATCACGCCGGGGCTGCAACTCGCCCACCGGGGATTCCAGCACGGCATCTTCGTTGCCGAGGAGATCGGCGGGCTCAACCCGCGGGTCATCCGCGACGTCGACATCCCCAAGGTCACCTACTCCGAGCCGGAGGTGGGTTCGGTCGGTCTCACCGAGGCGCAGGCGCGCGAGCAGTTCGGCGCCGACAACATCTCGGTCTACGAGTACAACCTCGGCGGCAACGGCAAGAGCCAGATTCTGTCAACGACCGGCTTCATCAAACTGGTCCAGCGTGTCGACGGCCCCATCGTCGGGGTACACATGCTCGGTGCGCGCATCGGCGAGCAGATCGGCGAGGCCCAACTCATCGTGAACTGGGAGGCCTACCCCGAGGACGTCGCCGCCCTCGTTCACGCGCATCCCACTCAGAACGAGGCGATGGGCGAGGCGCACCTCGCACTCGCCGGCAAGCCCCTGCACGCCCACGCCTGATCCGGAGGACACATGTCGGTCTCGGTCACTCTCCCCGCGCTCGGTGAGTCGGTCACGGAGGGCACCATCACCCGCTGGCTGAAGAAGGTCGGCGACACCGT
>Ga0075461_10000014_pt1 | contig 36401 bp, 34 predicted proteins | sample DEB08_DNA_6_FD_74788 | JGI IMG/M metagenome (GOLD analysis project Ga0075461, IMG submission 74788) | Aqueous microbial communities from the Delaware River and Bay under freshwater to marine salinity gradient to study organic matter... | ecosystem: Environmental > Aquatic > Marine > Coastal ...
CCAGGCCGCGAGGATGAGCCCGCGCAGGCCGACGATGGCCGAGACGGCGGTGCCCCACGACGCCGGTGTCGGCAATCGACCCGAGAGCAGGTTGGCCGATGTGACCCACACGAAGATCGGCGCGGTGACCGTCCACACGACCATGCCCACGGGCAGAGCGCACCGATGGAGTACAGGCTCTGCCACACGAGCCACTGCACGAAGCCGAAGCCGAGCAGAGCGCCGACATTGAGGCCGAGCCACACCCAGCGCGGCATCACCACCCCGCCGGCCGCGCGGTGCCTCGCGGTCGGTCGAGATATACATCAGCCCATTGCGTCCGACGTGGATGCTCGTCTGCGCGTCGACGTCGCCCTGAACCAACTGGAACGCCGGCTCCTCAAGGAGGCCTACCCGGACTGGCCTCACGTGTTCCATGGCTTGAGGCACTGGTTCATCACTATCGGCTTGCTGGACTCGGATGCTTCGTTGCCGCAGGTTGCCAAGGTGGCCGGGCATAAGTCGAGCCGGACGACTGACGAGCTGTACAACCACTTGATGAAGGAAGGCGCGCATCGGGTGCTCGGGAGCGTCACTAGGGCGCTACGCGGTGATGAGCCGAACTAGGCGGTAACTACACCGGTAACTACACAACGCCGATTCGGGCAACGTGCTGACACGAGTTTCCTCACGAAATGCGCGCCCGGAGGGATTCGAACCCCCAACCGACCGGGTAGAAACCGGTTGCTCTATCCATTGAGCTACGGGCGCCGTGCCGCACATTCTGGCATCGACCATCCACAGGGCTCGACCCACCGGACTGTCCCCAGATCGGCTCAGGTCGAGTCGATGCAGCCGTTGCCGGGGGAGTCTGGCTGGCACCCGGCCCGTGTGGCCCATCCGAGGAGAGGTTATGAACGAGATCACCATCACCGGCAACATCGTCTACACTCCGCAACTGCGCAGCGCTGGTACTCAGCGCTACACCCGCTTCCGTCTGGCCCACAACCACTCCTACCGCGATGCCGAGACCGGGGCGTGGCGGGACAACGGCACGACGTTCATCGAGGTCACCTGCTGGCGCAATCTCGCCGAGAATGTGTGTGCGTCTTTAGGGCGAGGCTCACCCGTCATCGTCACCGGTCGGCTGCGCTCATGGGAGCGCGATATCGAGGGCGCCGAGGGCAAGACCGAGCACCGCACCTATTTCGAGATCGAGGCCTCCAATGTGGGTCCGGACCTCCTGCGCGGCTCGACACGTGCGGTCGACCGGCGTACCGAGCAGGTCAGCCGTCAGGAGGACGCCGCAATCGCCGAAGCACTCGGCGTGCCCAGCGGCAGCCCCTTCGAGCCGGCCCCGGGAGCGCTGGTCCCCGCTGATCCGGCGACGGACGTGCCCACGCCCGAAGAGCAGGTTCCGGCTGCTTGACAGCCGCTCGCCCTATCGCAGGTACTTGCCCAGCCAGCCGAACATCACCTCGTTTGCCCACTGGGGAGCCAGCGGCTGATCATGCAGCGAGGCTCCCTGGCGGGTGGTGAAGTTGACCAGGCGACGGTGCTTCTTGGGCACCGACTCCAGCAGGTTGTAGGCGTAATTCGGTTGATCGAACCTGCCCGTCGTCGGTGTCGGCGGATCGCCTTGGCCGCCGTTGAAGAATTGGTCTCCCTGATTGCGCGTGAGCATGATCGGACGGGTGATCTTCGCGTAGTCGCGGCTATAGACGAAGGGAAGCATATTTTCGAGTAGGGAGTAGTAGTCGCTGACCGGCTGCCCCGCGCGCGCCTCGCGCAGCACCTTCCTGCTGAAGATTTCGCCGCGCTTATAGAAGGTCCACTGCGCGGTTCGCGGCATCCTTGACCACGCCTGGGCGAAACCCTCGTTGAGGCCCTTGCGTGCCTGTTGCTTGTCCTTCTCTGGTGCACGATGCGTCTTCTTCACCAGGTTCATGTCCTTTTGGTCAGCCCAGACATACGTCATGTTCCACGCGGCCGGCATCAGCACCGTGGCGGCAAGATCGAGTTTGGCCGCCGCACGCGACGACAGCATTCCGCCGAAGGACACGCCAACGAGTCCCACCCGTCCAACGTCGTTGCGTTGGCGCACGGCGTCGAGGATCGGACCCACCACGTGGTTCCAGTCGGGTGTGAAAGTGATCTCGTCCTCGAAGAGCAGTTTCATCTGACCTGGTCCCTCGAAGAGCACCACGTTGTATCCGCGCTCCAGGCCGTCGGTCACGCCGAAGGTCATGCACTCCACGAGTTGACCGTCGCTACCCGAACTCACGATGAGCGTGGGCCGCGGCCCTGACCCGACGGGGCTGGGGAAGAAGTAGCACGGGATCTCGCCGTAGCGGGACGGCACGCTGAACGGCTCGACCGGGCGCTCGAACATCTCGGCGGACCGCAGCCAGCGCCGCTGGCAGATCCGGTAGAACTCAGCCTCGTCGTTCGGGCTGGAGCCACCGAGGACGAAGAAGAGCGACTGCGCCATGTACGACGATGCGCGCATCATGCGCTGCCGGTAGGTCACCCGCTCGCCACGTCCGGCGCTGCGGGCCAACCTCTCCTGGCGGTCCCCCAGATCGACGAAGGTGGAGATCAAGGTGTCGAAGTCCGCGGTCGTCGTGGCGTTGGTGCTGGGATTGCCGGTGACCTTGTTGATTTGCTGCACCGCTCGCATGACCTCCCCGATCTCGGCGGTGTGCGAACTCGCGCCGCCCAGGCAGAAGGAGATCTGCCCATTGAACGCTTCATTGTTGAACAGCGGGAGCAGGACGGCGCCGGACTCGGAGGCGGGCGCGGCCGACGTCTCAGCGCGGGCAGAGAGCGTGGGGGTGAGCGAAGCGAGTCCGACGGCTCCGGCTCCCATGAGCAGATCTCGGCGGTTCACGGTCATGTGTGCACTGTAAGTCGGTTGACGGGCAGCGTCCCGCGAATAGGCGGCCGACCGGAGGCCGCAACGGTCGGCCAACTAGGCTCTGGCCCCATGGCCGAGTTCATCTACACCCTCCGCAAAGCACGCAAGGCACACGGCGACAAGGTCATCCTTGATGACGTCACCCTGTCGTTCCTGCCCGGCGCCAAGATCGGTGTGGTGGGCCCCAATGGCGCCGGCAAGTCCTCGCTGCTGAAGATCATGGCCGGTGTGGATCAGGTCTCCAACGGCGATGCCATCCTCACGCCGGGGTTTTCGGTCGGGATCCTCTTGCAGGAGCCCATGCTGGACGAATCCAAGACCGTGCTGGAAAACGTAGAAGAGGGGGTCGCTGACACCAAGGCGATGCTCGATCGGTTCAACGAGATCAGTGCCGCAATGGCTGATCCCGACGCTGACTTCGACGCTCTCATGTCAGAGATGGGCACCCTGCAGGAGAAGATCGACCACCTCAACGCGTGGGACCTCGACTCCCAACTAGAGCAGGCCATGGATGCGCTGCGCTGTCCCGCCGGTGATGCCGACATCACGGTGCTCTCCGGTGGCGAGAAGCGACGGGTGGCACTGTGCAAACTCCTCCTCCAGCAGCCGGATCTCCTGCTGCTCGACGAGCCGACGAATCATCTCGACGCCGAGAGCGTGCAATGGCTCGAGCAGCACCTCGAGAAGTACCCAGGCACCGTCATCGCCATCACCCACGATCGCTATTTCCTCGACAACGTGGCCCAATGGATCCTCGAACTCGATCGCGGCCGAGCCTTCCCGTACGAGGGCAACTACTCGACGTACCTGGAAAAGAAGGCGGCTCGCCTCAAGGTCGAGGGTCAGCGCGACGCGAAGATGAAGAAGCGTCTCGAGGACGAACTCGACTGGGTGCGCTCTAGTGCACGGGCGCGTCAGACTAAGAGCCGGGCACGCCTGGACCGCTACGAGGAGATGGCGGCCGAGGCTGAGAAGACCCGCAAGCTCGACTTCGACGAGATCCAGATTCCGCCCGGTCCGCGCCTGGGCAATGTCGTGGTCGAGGCCGACCATCTCACCAAGGCGTTCGGCGATCGGATCCTGCTCGATGACCTGTCCTTCACCCTTCCCCGCAACGGCATCGTCGGTGTCATCGGCCCCAATGGCGTGGGCAAGACGACGCTTTTCCGCATGATCGTCGCGGCGGCCCAGGGGGGTTCCGACGACAAGGATGAATTGCCCACCTCCGGCGACATCAAGGTCGGGGAGACGGTGAAGTTGTCCTACGTTGATCAGAGTCGCTCGGGACTCGATCCGGCCAAGAACGTGTGGGAGGTCGTCTCCGACGGCCTCGACTGGATCAAGGTTGGCAACGTCGAGATGCCCTCCCGCGCTTATGTGTCGGCCTTCGGCTTCAAGGGCCCGGATCAGCAGAAGCCATCCGGGGTGCTGTCCGGCGGTGAGCGCAACCGGTTGAACCTCGCGCTGACGCTCAAGATGGGCGGCAACATGCTCCTTCTCGACGAGCCGACCAACGACCTCGACGTCGAGACGCTCGGATCGCTGGAGAACGCGCTGCTGGAGTTCCCCGGCTGTGCGGTGATCACCTCGCACGACCGGTGGTTCCTGGACCGGATCGCCACGCACATCCTGGCCTACGAGGGCGATTCGCAGTGGTTCTGGTTCGAGGGCAATTTCGAGTCCTATGAGAAGAACAAGGTGGAGCGCCTCGGCGCCGAAGCCGCCCGTCCCCACCGCGCGACCTACCGCAAACTGACCCGGGGTTGATGGGCCTCATCGGGGCCAAGTTGCCGGACTCCGTTGCGGGCGTCACGCTAGCCATATGACCGAGTCGGCCGACACCCATGGCGGTGACGCGTGACGTCCACGGCCACGCAGGTCACCCTCCCCGCTCATGAGGGCCGGCTCCTCGGTGCTCACCTCGATCGGCTGCGCAACTGGGATGCCGGCGCCTCGGTGCGGCTCGTCGCCCGGGGTCAGGCGATCGGCGTTTACTCCGCTCCGCCGATGAACGTCCTGGCCTTCGCCGCCCTGCCTCTCAGCCGCCCCGTCGCCGAGGAGATGGACGTCACCATGACGCTGTCCTCCCTCAGTACCGCTCTGGAGGCCGGGGCCGAAGGGGCGACGCTGACCATGAGCGATGACGTGCTCACTCCGACACCGGCCCTGTCGATGCTGCCCCCCACAGACGCCTGGCATCTACCGATTCAGGGGGTCGCGGGTGATGTCATCCCGCTCGTGGAGGAATCAATCACCGAGTTCAAGACGCGGGCGCCCTACGTTGCCGACACTCAGATCCTGGCCGACCAGATCTGGGACCGCGCGGCCTTCGGTGGATTGCCGATGCGAGTCCTGCACGCCGCCCGTCGACTGGGCTTCCTCGTCGACGATGGTTCGCGTGTCACGGCGTGTACGACGTCGGGATGGAAGCGGTTCACCACCGTGCGCGGACAGGTCTTTTTGCGCACGGTGCCTCCGGGCCAGCGGCCCCTCCGTGTCGTCCGGTGACGGTTACCCGTCCGCGTTCACCATCGCAAAGGCTGCCCGACTGAGGTAGTCCCAGAGTTCGTCCTCGTCGGCGGGCGGCATACCTCGGGCCTTCACGGCGGCCCCCATGTGCTGGAGCCAGCGGTCGTGGGCGTCGCGGTTGACCTGGTACGGCGAGTGCCGCATCCGAAGTCGTGGGTGGCCGCGCAGGTCTGAGTAGGTCGTCGGGCCGCCCCAGTACTGCTCGAGAAACATCCTCAGGCGCTCCTCCGCGGGTCCGAGGTCGTCCTCGGGATACATCGCCCGCAGGACCGGATCGGCGGCGACACCGGTGTAGAAGTCGTGCACGAGGGCGCTGAAGAACTCATGTCCCCCGAAGCGCTCGTACGGGCTGGTCTCGCTGGCATCGCTCACCGGTCCATTGTGGCCGGTCGATGTCAGACCGGCGACCTAGCCTGCCGGGTATGGATCATCAAGTGGGTCTGGGCACCCTCACGGCGGTGGAACGACGACAGACCGCGCGACTGCGCCGGGCGATCCGCGACAAGGGCTGGGCGCTGTCGCAGGGGTGCATCGAAGTCGACGGTCGGCACGTGGAGGCTCGCTACACCGCGGGCCTGACCCGGCAGCATGGGCATCCCGAACTCATCGTGGTCGGCTGGCCCATGCCTCGGGAACGCGATGTCCTCGAGGGAATCATCGATCATGTGGCGACGGGGCAGGCCCTGGAGCCGTGCTGGGTTACCTTCGGCGATCGACGCTTGGCACTGGTGACCGTGGACCACCCCGAGCTCCTCTGGCTCACCCACCTCGTCTACGGCCTCGAGGGTCATCCGGTCAGCGCACTCCAACTCGTCGCCCCGGATGATCGTGGGCGCTGGCCCTGGGCTGGCGGGGACGGCGTACTCCTCGGCCGCTGGCCTTTCGACTAGGTCCTGCTGAGCGCCCAGCCGGCCGCTCAGGCGTGCGCGACCTCGTCGCCGACACCGTCGATGACGTGGCGGAAGTCCACGGTCGCGTCAAGCCCACACAGCAGTGCGACGGTGCCCATCACCGCGCGATGTTCGAGGAGGTAGTCCGGCGGGAACCGTAGTCGACTGGCACCTTGAAGGGCCTGAACCGGGTCCTGGAACTGCTGGGACCGACCCTGCAGCCATTCGCGGCTGAAGGTGAACTCCTCGCGGGAGTAGGGGCGCACGTCGGGGTCGAGCATCTCGATCAGTTGGGCGGTCGTCGTGGACTCGGCGACGAGGCCTGCATCGCGCCACGCATCGAGCACCTCGTCGTCGCGGCCCTCGGTGGTCAGGATCAGCGTCTGGGCGAAGAGGTGCGTAAACAGCCCGGAGTCGTCCGCGACACTGCCGAAGTCGAGCACGGCGAGGCGGTTATCGTCGAGGAGGCGGAAGTTGCCCGGGTGCGGGTCCGCATGCGTGGCTCCCACCAATCGGGGGGACCAGAAGCAGAAGCGGGCCAGGGCTCGTCCCGCAGCATCGCGACGGTGGGCGGGCTCGTTGGCAAGGGCGGTGAACGGTGTCCCGTCGATCCACTCGGTCACGAGGATTGTCTTGGTGGCCATGAGGACCTTGGGAATGACGATGCCCTCGGGCTCCCAGGCTCGACGGAAACTCTCTTGCCATTCGGCCTCGTGGGTGTAGTCGAGTTCCTCGATGAGACGCTCGGCGTGCTCGTCGATGAGCGCCTTGACGTCAAGGGTTGGCAGCAGTCGACCCACGAGCGGGGCCATTGCTCGAAGTTGGAGCATGTCCGCCTTGACGACCTTCGGGGCATCGGCGTACTGCACCTTGATGGCGACTGGAGTCCCGTCGGTCCAGGTGCCGCGGTGCACCTGACCGAGGCTGGCCGCCGCGATGGCCTCGGGTTCCACCGTGACTCCGGGTGGGAGTTGCGCGAGCTGCTTTTCGATGGTCTTGAGGGGCTGCGGCTTGGCGTCCTCATAAAGGCGGGTCAGGGCGGTGAGTTGCGCGGCCTGCTCCGGCGGCAGTGCCGAGGAGAAGACGGCGAGTGCCTGACCGAACTTCAGCGCCGGTCCGCGGGCCTTCGCCAGCGCGGCCGTGAGGGTCTCGACGGACGCCGCGGTCGCCTTCGCGTACACCGCATCCCGGTCGGCACCGAAGGCGGTGGCCGTCGCCGCACCCGCGAGTCGTGCTCCGGTGCTCACTGGAACGGAAGCCAGTGACGCGGCGCGTCGAATCAATCCCATGATGTCCTCATCACTCAGGCGGCTGGTGCCGCGCCATCGGGCTGCTGGTCCGGGAGACGCCCTGCCTCGTCAACAGTGTGACGCGCCATCGCGGGGAATACGAATCGGTGGAAGGGGGCCACCGACCACCAGTAGGCGTGGCCGCTCAGGCCGCGGGGCACGAACAGGGCGCGCTGGGTCAGGCGAGCTCCATCAGGCGTGGGGTCGATGGTGAACTCGAGCCAGGCGAGTCCAGGCATCTTCATCTCGGCCCGCAGGCGCAGCAGTCGGGGTGGAATCCGCTCCTCGACGCGCCAGAAATCAACCGCGTCCCCGACCCGTAGGCGTTCGGGATCGCGACGGCCACGACGCAGCCCCACGCCACCGACGACGCGGTCCATCGCGCCACGGATCTCCCACAGCAGGCGCGCCGACTTCCAGCCGTGCGCTCCACCGATGCGCTCAACCGAGCGCCACACCTGTTGCGGACTGGAGGACGTCTCGACGACCCGCACATCTGTGTAGATCGTGCCGCCACTCCATTCAGGGTCGGACGGGAGGGGCTCGCTCGGCGCCCCCGGGTAGGACGCCGACGACCACCGCGTCGTGACATCGCGATCGCGCACTCGAGCCAGGGCCAGTTCGACGGCCCGGTCAAAGGGCAGCAGGCCCTCGGGAGGGTCGGGGATGAGGCGTCGGATCCGGTCATCGCGGCATACCGCCGGATGGCGCAGGGATTCGACGAGTGGGCGGGCTAGCGACCGCGGGACCGGTGTCACCACTCCGACCCAGTGACTGGACAGGCTGGGCGTGAGCACGTTGATGGGCCAGATGATGCGACGACCGAGGCCTGCCACCGCGGCGTACCGCCGCATCATTTCCTCGTAGGTGAGGACCTCAGGGCCGCCAATGTCAAAGATGCCGGTGACCTCGGGCGGTAGATCGGCGGCGGACGTGAGGTAGCGCAACACATCGCGCACCGCGATCGGCTGCGTGCGCTGACGTACCCATCGCGGCGTCACCATGGCTGGGAGGCGTTCGGTGAGATAGCGCAGCATTTCGAAGGATGCCGAGCCAGAGCCGATGATGACGCCGGCGCGCAATTCGATTGTGGGGACTCCGGATGCCGCGAGGATGCGGCCGACTTCGACGCGCGAGCGCATATGCGGGCTGGCGCTGCGCTCGGCACCGACCGGAGCGAGGCCGCCGAGGTAGATCATGCGTTGCACGCCTTCATCACGCGCTGCCGCGGAGAAGTTCGTGGCGATACGGCGTTCCTCACGTTCGAGCTCGTCGCCGCGCTGAAGTGAGTGCAGGAGGTAGTAGGCAACCTCCACTCCTGCGAGGGCGTGGTGAGCGGCCTCGGGATCACCGGCATCGCCCGCGATGACATCCACCCGATCGAACCAGGAGCGATCGCGCAGTCTCTCGGGATGCCGCGCGAGGACGCGCACCTGATGCCCGGCGTCGAGCAGCAGCGGGACCAGTCGGCCGCCGATGTAGCCGGTGGCGCCGGTCACCAAGATGGTTGACATGCCCCCATCCTCGCGCTGAAAGGGCAGGTTCGCAGCGCGGCGCCGGTAGGGTCCGAATTACCGCGGACCTTCCGGTGCCGACCGCCGGCGCGGAGGCAAGTCGATCAAGGCTGCCGGGGCGTCGCGGGCCGGTGTGGGTGATCGGGCCTTGGGGAGCCGGGATGCTCATCTGGACCCTCAACGAGCGTTTCGGCGATCGCTAGCGCCTTCTTTCGTCACATCAGGGGGCTTAGCCCGGCAATCTGACGAAAGAACGAGCGATCGCTAGTCCATCCCGGTCCAGCGCGCTGCGAAGGCAAGGATGTCTGCGGACTCCTCGACCGAGCGGTTGAGCGAACGAGCCCCATGGCCCACTTCGCTCTCGCCGCGGAAGACGACCGGACGATCCGAGGTGGTGGCGTGCTGGACGGCGGCGCACATCTTGCGGGCGTGCATGGGATCGGTGCGCGTGTCACTGTCGAAGGACACGAACATTGTCGCCGGGTACGCCGTGCCATCGCTGACGCGGTGGTACGGCGAATAGCCCAGCAACCATTCCAACTGCTCCGGGATGTCCGGGTCTCCGTACTCCACCGTCCAGGTCGGTCCCAACTCTGACGTCGTGTAGCGAATCATGTCGAGCAGGGGCGCGACGCAAATGACGGCGTTCATCAGGTCCGGCCGCTGGGTCATCGCGGCGCCCACAAGAAGTCCGCCGTTGGAACCACCGTTGACTGCAAGTTGCTCCGATGTTGTCCATCCATTGTTGATGAGCCACTCAGCGGCTGCGTGGAAGTCATCGAAGACGTTCTGCTTGTTGCCGAGCATGCCGGCCCGGTGCCACTCCTCGCCTTCCTCGCCACCACCGCGCAGGTTGGCAACCGCCCAGACACCGCCCGCCTCGACCCACGACAGGATCGTCGCGGAGTACGCCGGCGAGAGCGGAATACCGAAGCCGCCGTAGCCGTAGAGGATCGTTGGTCGCGGGCGGTCCGGCTCCGCGGTGGGGGAGATCACGAACATGCGCACCTCGGTGCCATCGGCCGAGGCGTAGGTCACCTGCTGCGAGTGCACGCTCGGCACTTCCACGGTGCCGGGAGGGGCTTCCCACACCGCGATATCCCCCGTCCGCTCGTCGAAGGAGTAGACCGTAGGCACTGTCGTGTGGTCGGTGTAGATGAACCACCCCACCGAACCACCGGCGGGCTGCTCCAACGGGCCGGCCACGGTGCCCGCGCCGGGAAGCTCAACGTGTCGCAGCAACTCGCCGGTCTCCAGATCGTGAACGGTGAGTTCGCTCACGACATGCCGCGTCCACGCAACGAGGAGGACCGGCCGCATGATGTCGGGGCCGTCCAAGATCGCGTAGCCCTCGAGGACGGCCTCAGGATCCTCGGGGAGGAGTTCGCGCCACTGGTGCGTGAAGAGTTCATCGGGTGTGCAGACCAGCAGGCGGCCGCGCGGGGCATCGAGGTCGGTGGAGATGTAGAACAGGTTGTTGCGACCGACATGGATACCGGTCTGGGCGTCGATGTCGCCTTGAACGAGGCGGAACGCCGGAGACGTGGCCGGGCTCGCCGTGAGATCGGCCATCCACAGGTCATTGCACGGCTCAGTGCCCTCGGACGCCGAGATTTGCAGCCAACGGCCGTTGCGGCTGACTTCGACGCCGTAGTAGTTGGTCTTGTTCATGCCCGCGCCGAAGATGAGAACGTCGTTCTCGTCCGCGTCCGCGCCGACGGTGTGCAAGTAGACGCGACGGTGGAACTGACGCTCGGCCTCCGGTAGCAACTCCGGCGCGATTCGGCGTACGTAGTAGAACTGCTCACCACCGGGCAGCCAGGCAACGGGGGAGTAGCGGCAACGGTCGATGCCGTCCTCGAGGCGCTCGCCGGTGGCGGTGTCGATGATGGCGAGGATGGACTCCTCATCGCCCCCGACGGAGTACTGGAGGGCGACTCGATCACCCTCCTTGCTCGGCTGCCAGGAGTCCAGCGTCGTGAGACCGTCCGGATCTACGGTGATGGGATCGAAGAGGACGCGTGGCTCGCCGACGCCGAGTCGGACGTAGAGCACCGGGAACTGTTGCCCCGGGTCGCGGCGGGTGAAGAAGGTCCAGTCGCCCCGACGGTAGGGCGGGGACACTGAGCCGGATCCCATGAGGGCCTCGATGCGCTCGGCGAAATCATCGCGTCGCACCCATGCCGCGCGTTCGCCCTCCATGAGGTCATCCTGGGCGGCTCGCCACGCTTGCGTGCGCGGGTCATCGGCGACCTCGAGCCAGCGGTAGGGATCAGGGACCCCGCGTCCGCGATAGTCATCGACGAGGTCAAGTCGCTCAGCGTCTGGATAGGTCGGCACTCGTCGACCTTAGCCCCGGCGAGACCGACTCGGCAGCCGGAGCAGGCCCTGGGCCGTGGCCGCTCCGGCCACGACCAGGAGTCCCCCGAGCGGTTGGTTCCAGCCCAGCGGCTCACCGAGGAGGACCGCGCCGGCGATGATCGCGACGAGGGGGGTGAGGAAGGCGACCGTGCTCGCGGTCGTGGCATCCGCATAGGTGACGACGCGGAAGTTGAGGACGTAGGCGATCCCACTCCCGAGAGCACCGAGGGCGAGCACGCTGAGGAAGGGCCCGGTGGTCACCGGTCCGTTGGTGACTCCGGTGACGAGGGACAGCGGAACCGTGACCAGCAGGCCACCGATCATCAAGGCCAGGGACATGGTGATGGGTGAGATTCGTTCGCGAGCCGTCGGTCCGGTGAGGTAGCGGCGCGCGTAGGGGAAGGCGATGCCGTAGCAGCTGATGGCGCCGAGCAACGCCGCGATCCCCAGCGGACTGCCGACGAGTGCCTCGGGGCCGATGACCACGATGATGCCGACGAAGCCCACGATGAGTCCGACAATGCGGGCGGTCGTGGGCTTCTCCTCTGGGAAGGCGATGAGGATGGCCAGGAGGGTCATCAGCGGTGCCGCGCCGTTGAGGATGCCGGCCAGCGCCGAGGAGACCTGCGTCTCGGCGAAGGCGAAGAGCATCCACGGGATCGACACCCACAGCAGCGAGGCAACAAAGAGATATCGCCACGACCAGCGCGGTGGCATTGCTGCCCGCGTGATTACGGTGACGATGACGAGCGCGATGGCGCCAAAGGAGATCCGCCCCACGGCGACTCCGAGCGGGGTGAACGACTCCAGGCCGACCTTGATGAAGAAAAAGGAGAATCCCCAGATCAGCGCGAGCGCCAGGTAGGACGGCAGCCACGTCGCTACTCGCCCCGTGGACACCGGAGGACCCTTTCAGGTGACGGCCAGTGCCGCCCAACCGCCCCTTCATGGCGGTGCCTCGCGGCTACGCTCGAACGGTGACCGCACTCCATGACCTCACTGCGCTCGAGCAGGCTGCAGCCATCCGATCGCGCGAGGTGTCCCCGGTCGAATTGACCGAGCATTACCTTCAGCGCAGCGCCGACCTAGGTGACACTGTGGGTGCCTTCATCACCTTGACCCCCCAACGAGCTCTCGAGCAGGCGCGTGAGGCCGAGCGGGTCGTGCGGGATGTCGATGACCCGGATCAACTCTCACCGCTGCACGGGGTGGTCGTTCCGGTGAAGGACCTCAACAACGTTGCGGGCGTGCGGTGCACTCGTGGCTCCACGGTCTACGCCGACACGATCGCCGACGTCGATGACTACGTCGTCGAGCGGATGCAACAAGCGCACCTGGTGATGACGGGAAAGACCAATACCCCGGAGTTCGGGCTGCCCTGCTACACCGAGAACGACGTCGCGCCGCCCGCGCGCACGCCGTGGGATCTGTCGCGATCGGCCGGCGGATCCAGCGGTGGTGCGGCCGCGGCTGTCGCGGCCGGCCTCGCCTCCGCCGCGCACGGATCGGACGGCGGTGGGTCCATCCGCATCCCCGCCAGCGTCTGCGGGCTCGTCGGCCTAAAGCCGTCTCGGGGCCGCATCTCCAACGGCCCCTGGGGCGAATCGGTTGGGGAGTTCGGCGTCAACGGCCCGATCGCCCGCACGGTTCAGGACGCTGCGGCGCTCCTCGATGTCATGGCGGGCGCTTTTGTCGATGATCCGCATCCCGCGCCGCCGCTGCCGCACGGCACGAATTTCCTCGCGGCAGCCGGTCGTGAACCGGGGACGCTGCGCGTTGGTCGGTTCGCCACACCGGTGATTGCCGACACGTCGGTGGACCCGCACTGTCTCGCGGCCTACGACGAGGCGAGCGCGCTCCTGGAGCAGCAGGGGCACATCGTCGAAGACATCGGCGTACCGATTCCGCGGGACGCCGTACCCGCTTTTGAGACGGCCTGGAGCGTCATGTCGTTGCTGACCCCGGTGGCACCCGGACGTGAAGTGGATCTCCGTGACCTGACGCGACATCTGCGTGCACGTGGGATGCACGCCAGCGGGGTGGGCCTTGCCAGTGCCGTGTCCTACATCCGACTGCTCGCGCGTCGCGCGCTGAAGGCGCAGTCGGCGTACGACGTGATCCTCACGCCCACCCTGGCGCGGCCGCCGGTGCCGGTGGGTTTTTTCACGGAGGGAGATGCGGCTGACGACTTCACTCGGCAAAAAGAGTTCACGCCGTTCACGGCCTGGGTCAATGTCACCGGTCAACCCGCCATGACCTTGCCCCTTCACTGGACGGAGGAGGGACTGCCCATTGGCGTACAACTGGTGGGGCGTCTCTACGATGAGGCCACTCTCATTTCCCTCGGGGCTCAACTCGAACAGATGCGCCCCTGGCTTGGTCGACGTCCGGAGGTCTGGTGAGCGAGCCCCTTCTCGATCCGCTCGCGCGCGCCTACGGCGTGGCCCTGGACTACTGGGATCAGTCCGGCGTGCAGCGGCGAGTCCCGCACGGCACGGTCGCCGCCGTTCTCACCGCACTCGGTGCGGACCCGACGGATGAGGAGTCCCTGGAGCGGAGTCTGCGCGACCGCGAGCTTCGCGACTGGCGGCGCATGCTCCCACCGGTCGTGATTGGGGTCCAGGGTCGATACACCCACGTGTGCGCACACGTCCCGCACGGCACCTCGCTGCGGGTGTGGATTGAGTGCGAGGACGGCAGCCTCATCGAGCCGGCGCAGAGCAATCGTTGGATCGACCCGCGCGACATCGACGGCGTGCTGACCGGTGAGGCGACCTTCGTCGTCCCCTCCGACCTGCCGCTTGGTTGGCACACGGTGCACGCGCTGGGGGAGGGAGTGACGGCACGTTGCCCTCTCGTGATCACCCCGGCGCGATTGGAGCCGGCGGCCCTGGAGGGTGGTGCGCGCCTCTGGGGACTCATGGCGCAGATCTATTCCGTGCGTTCACATCGCTCGTGGGGCATCGGGGATCTCGCCGACCTCGCAGATCTCGTCGCCTGGAGCGGCCACGCCTTGGGAGCTGACTTCCTGCTGGTAAATCCGCTGCACTCCGCGGCGCCGCTCATACCGATGATTCCCTCGCCGTATCTCCCCATCACGCGACGGTTCCCCAATCCGCTCTACCTGCGCATCGAGGACATTCCCGAGTACGCGTACCTGCGCAGTCGTGATCGCAAGGCCATCCGACGACTGAGCAAACCGCTGCGTCGACTGACCGGAGAGTTGCTCGACCGCGACGCATCCTGGCTCGCGAAGTCCGAGGCGCTCGAGATGTTGCGCGCAGTCCCGCTGACCGGAGGCCGACAGGCCCAATACGACTGCTTCGTCGAGCGCGAGGGTCAAGGACTTGTCGACTTCGCCACCTGGTGTGCGATCGCGGAGGAGTACGGCGTCAATACCGGCGAGTGGCCCGAGGAACTTCGCCATCCACGCGACGAGGCCGTTGCTGTGTGGCGCGCGGAGAACGTCGATCGGGTCGAGCGGCACCTATGGCTGCAGTGGCTCCTGGACGAGCAATTGGCCCGCACCCATCGGGTGGCCCACGACGTGGGCATGCGCGCCGGCGTCATCCATGACCTCGCGGTGGGCGTGAGCGGGGATGGCGCCGACGCCTGGGCACTGCAGGACGTCCTCGCCTCGGGGGTCTCCGTCGGCGCACCCCCCGACATGTACAACCAGAAGGGCCAAGACTGGGCCCAGCCGCCCTGGAGCCCGACGGCACTGGCGGAGGCGGCGTACATCCCCTATCGCGACATGCTGCGCACAATCCTTCAGCACGCCGGCGGCCTCCGCGTCGATCACATCCTCGGGCTGTTCCGGCAGTGGTGGATCCCGCACGGTCGTCCTGCCGACGAGGGCACCTTCGTGGCCTTCGATCACGAGGCGTTGGTTGGCATTCTCGCGCTTGAGGCCCAGCGTGCTGGCGCCGTCGTCATTGGCGAGGACCTCGGCACCGTCGAGCCGTGGGTTCAAGATGTACTGCGCGATCGGGGCATCCTCGGCACCTCCATTTTGTGGTTTGAGCGCTGGGAGGGGGGCGCGCTCAAGCAGCCAGAACAGTGGCGACCCGATGTGCTCGCCAGTGTCGCGGTGCACGACCTGCCGCCCACCGCGGGATATCTCGCCGGCGAGCATGTGCGCATTCGCGGCGAACTCGGTCTCCTCAATCGATCCGAGGAGGAGGAGCGCGCGGCCGACGTGGCCGGCACCCAGGAGTGGCTGGACCTCGCCGCGGCGCGTGGCTGGTTGGGCAACGACATGGCCATCTCCGACCAGGTTGCCGCGCTGCATCGCGTCGTCGCGGCCTCGCCCGCGCGCCTGGTGGGCATTGGCCTACCCGACCTCGTGGGTGACGTCCGTGCGCAGAATCAGCCGGGCACTGACCAGGAGTATCCCAACTGGCGCGTTCCGCTGGCCGATGCCGACGGCGTACCGGTGGCCCTGGAGGATCTGCCCAGGGCGAGCCTGCTGCTGCGGCTCGTCGAAGCGGTTCGCCCCACCAACGCGAGAGCCTTCCGCGGTCCCATAGGCTAGGCGCCATGCGAACAACAGCCCGAGCCCTCAGTGCGGTCGGCGTCACCGCGTCGGCGTGGCTGCTGACCATGGGAAGCGCCCTCGCTGAAACAGGCGTGGTCTATGACGGAGATGAGCCGGGGCGCGGATTCACGCCCCTGGAGGTCCTCGGCATCTTCGTCGGGATACCGGTGGCGGTTCTTCTCGTCATTGTTCTTGCGGTCTACGGCCCCGGCTGGGCGCGTTCTCGTTCGGGCGGCAGCGATGAGCCCGGTGAGCCGATGTGGCTGTCGAGCCCGGCCGGCACGATGGCGGCGCCGAGTGGTCCCGGCATGTTGACGGCAACCCCGACCGATCACCTGGAGAAGGGTGGAGCCAGTGCCCGCTGGTGATGTGACGCAGTCGCAGCGTGTCGAACTCGAGCAGCTGCTTCGCCACGCTGAAGAAATGTCCGGCCTGACCTTCAGTCTCTATTTGGGTGCGTGGCAGGGCGGGCGTGCTGGCGCCGAGGCGTTCCTCGATCGTCTCGCGGACCCCGATCGCAGCGTGCTGGTGGCGGTGGATCCGGCTGCGCGTGAGTTGGAGATCGTGACCGGGCGCCTGGCACGGATTGCGCTCGACGATCGGGCCTGTGGGCTGGCCGCCATGTCGATGACGAGTTCGTTCACGAACGGTGACGTCATCGGCGGGCTGCGCGATGGATTCGCCGTCCTCGGCGAGCACGGCCGTCGCAATCGTGTCGAGTACGTCGGCCAAGACTGAGCGCACTCCTTCCGCACCCTGGTGGGTGCGGGACAGGTGGCCGAGGGATCAGGCCTCGGCGGCGCGGGCCCGCAGGGCTCGCTGGACCCCGTCGCGGCCCTCACCCACCAGACGGCGCAGTGCCGGATTGAGTCCCTCGCGAGCGAGGAACTCATCGGTCAACTGCACGGTCTCCGGTTCGACGATGAGCATCGGATAGAGCCCCATCGCCAGCGACTGGCCCATCTCCATCGTCTGGACATCCCACGCCCGAACGATCTCGGCGAAGTAGCGCTCGCGGAATGGACGCAGCAGGTCGACCTGATCGGGCTGCACGAAGCCCGCAATCGTGGCCTCCAGCAGGGCATTGGGCAGGTCGGTGCGCTCCATCGCTTCCGCCCACGCCAAATCCTTGGCCTCGGGGGAGGGCCGGGCAGCACGGGCGATGGCCGCTTGGCGGCGTCCGGTTGCCGTGTCGTCAGTGGCGAGTTCGGTCTCGATGGCATCGAGGTCGACCCGGCCGGTCGCCGCGAGCCGTTGCAGCAGCGCCCAGCGCAGATCCGTATCCACGGCGAGTCCGTCGAGGACCACGCTGCCGTCCAGCAGCCCCGCGACTGTGTCGAGGTGCCGTGGGGTTCCGGCGCTGCCGATGAAGGCGCGGACAAAGGCCAGTTGGTGATCTGAACCGGGTTCGGCCTGGCGCATGAGCCCATCGAGAGCGTCGGCGAGCCGATCCCGGTACGCCTCGCGATGCCCCGCGGCGGCGTAGATGTCGATGGCGGACTTCACCTGGCGAAGTGTCTGCTGGACGACGCCAATGTCGGACTCGTGCGGCAGTCCGCTAATGACGAGGTCGACATACTCCCCGGTCGGCACCTCCGCGTCGCGCACCATGTCCCAGGCGGCACCCCACACCAGTGCCCGCGGCATCGCCTCGGTGAAGGCGCCAAGGTGATCAATGGCGGTGCGCCAGCTGCGCTCGTCAAGGCGAACCTTGGTGAAGGTCAGATCGTCGTCGTTGAGAAGCAGGAGGTCCGGCTGGCGCTGCCCCGAGAGTTGCGGCACCGGCGTCATCTCACCCGTGACATCGAGTTCCACACGGTCGCGGCGCACGAGTTCATCGCCGACGAGGTCGTAGAGGCCCACGGCCATCCGGTGTGAGCGCAGCGTGGGAGCGACGCCCTCGGGCATGCGCGGAGGCTCCTGGCGAATCGATACCTCTGCGTACGTGCCGTCGTCGTTCACGGTGAACTCCGGACGCATGAGATTGACGCCGCTGGTTTGCAGCCACTCCGCGGTCCAGCCGGACAGGTCGCGCCCGGAGACGGCCTCGAGTTCGGTGAGCAGATCCCGGAGTTCGGTGTTGCCCCACGCATGCTTGGTGAAGTACGCGTTGATACCGCGAGTGAAGTTGTCCTCTCCGACCCAGGCCACGAGTTGCCGAAGCGCCGACGCTCCCTTGGCGTAGGTGATGCCGTCGAAGTTCACGCGCACGGCGTCGAGGTCGACCATGTCGGCTGCTATGGGGTGGGTGGACGGCAGTTGATCCTGGCGGTAGGCCCACGCCTTGCGCAGGTTCGAGAATGTCGTCCACGCGTCGGAATAGCGGGTCGCGTTGACGTTCGCGTGATGCGAGGCCCACTCAGCGAACGACTCGTTGAGCCAGAGGTCGTCCCACCACTTCATCGTGACCAGGTCGCCGAACCACATGTGCGCCATCTCGTGCAGGATCGTGTTGGCGCGTTGCTCATACGCGGCGTCCGTCACCCGCGACCGGAAGACAAGGTCCTCGAGGAAGGTCACGCAGGCGGCATTCTCCATGGCACCGGCGTTGAACTCGGGCACGAAGAGTTGGTCGTACTTGCCGAAGGGATAGGGCACGCCAAACTCCGCCTCGAAGAAGGCGAACCCTTCCTTCGTCAGACCGAAGATGTCGTCCGCATCGAGGTACTGAGCCAGCGACGCGCGGCAGAAAACCCCGAGCGGGTAGGTGCCGTTCGTGCCGACGTACTCGTCTCGGACGACGTGATACGGCCCCGCGACCAACGCGGTGATGTACGTCGACATGCGCGGTGTGGGGGCGAAGTCCCACCGGGCGACGCCGTCGCCGAGCGGGACGGGCTCGGGCGTCGGCGAGTTGCTGACGACCTGCCAGTGGTCGGGTGCCACGACGTGGAGCGTGAAGGGCGCCTTGAGGTCGGGTTGCTCGAAGCAGGCGTACATGCGCCGCGCGTCGGCGGATTCGAACTGGGTGTAGAGGTAGACCTCGTCATCGACCGGATCGACAAAGCGATGGAGTCCCTCGCCGGTCCGCATGTAGGCGCACTCGGCCCGCACGATGAGGACGTTTTCTGCCTCCAGATCTGTGAGTTGAAGGCGTGCGCCATCGAATGCCGTTGCGGGGTCGAGTTCGCGACCGTTCAGATTGGCGCTGAGCAGCGTCGGGGCGACGATGTCGATCCAGGTGCTCGCGCCGGGTTCGGAGCAGCGGAAAGCGACCGTCGTGGTCGAGCGGAAGGTCTCCGCTCCCACCGTGAGATCGAGGTCGACGTCGTATCCGTCGACGGCGATGATGGCGCTGCGCTCGGCAGCCTCGGCGCGGGTGACATTGAGATTTGCGGGCACGGGCTCATCTTCGCAGACCGGAGAAGAGCGGCGCCCGGTCGCCACCGTGCGGACGGGGGCGCATGCCACTAGCGTCGCGCCGTGGCTGAGCGCGTCCCCGTCGATTTTTGGTTCGATCCCATCTGCCCCTGGGCCTGGTTGACCTCCCGCTGGATCCTTGAGGTGGAAAAGGTCCGGCCGATCGAGGTCCGTTGGCACGTGATGTCCCTGGCCGTACTCAACGAGGGCAGGGATGTGCCACCGCACTATCTGGAGATGATGGGCCGGGCTTGGTTGCCGGTTCGCGCAATCATGGCGGCCCAGCAGGATCACGGCGACGCGGTGATCGGTGATCTCTACACCGCCGTGGGAACGCGCATTCATCCCGGTGGCGAGGAGGACTGGGCGAAGGCCGTTGGCGAGAGCCTCTCTGAATTGGAGCTCCCGGCGGATTACCTCGCAGTCGCGGAGACCGATCGATTCGACGAGCAACTGCGAGCAAGCCACGCCGAGGGCATTGACCTTGTGGGCCAGGATGTTGGCACTCCAGTCATCGCGGTGCCCGGCCCCGAGGGTCGGCGAATGGGGATCTTCGGGCCGGTCGTGACCCCGGTGCCGCGGGGTGAGGCAGCGGGACGGCTCTGGGACGGAACCTTGCTCGTCGCGAGCACGCCCGGATTCTTTGAGCTCAAGCGCACGCGCACCGTCGATCCGATCTTCGACTAAACCCGTCGAGACCAAACCGTTGAGTGGCGAGTTGTGGACGGTTTTCGGCGTAAAAACCGTCCACAACTCGCCACTCAGCGGATGGAGGTCCGCTTGGGGTAGCCGCGCAGCGTGAGTGCTTCGGTGATCTTGCGAATGAGTAGGCGGGGTTGGCGTAGATCTTCGGCCACGATGGTGATCACGAACCAGCCGTTCCGGGTGAGTCGATGGCGGCGGGCCGCATCCTTGGCCTGCTGCTCTCGCGACAGATGGTGCTCGCCGTCGTACTCGATGACGATTTTGAGGTCGAGGTAGACCAGATCTCCGCGAGCAAGGAACTCCCCGTACTCGTCAAAGATGTCGACGTTGGGCTCTGGCATGGGCAGACCCGCTTGGCCGATGAAGACACGTGCCACCGACTCCTGCGGTGATTCGCTTCGTGCGTCGAGAAGGGCGGCTGCCTTGCGCACATTGACGATCCCGCGTTGTTTCCACGAGCGTTGGATGACCTTGTGAAGGGTGTCTGGATCAAGCAACCGCCTTCTCAGCAGGTCATCGCCAAGGGCAACAAGGCGGGGCAATCTGAGCGCGCTGCCGAGGTCAATGAACGTGCGTTCTCCGGTGGTCACGGGGATGCCGTCGGTGAAGGTTCGCTCGTCATCCGGGAGGTCCCTTCGGTGGCAGACGATGGCGGCCCGGGATAGGTGCCGCCCGCCCGCGGGCACGGTGACGTGCGGGCGCGACATGTCACACTCACCGGGAAGCGGAGCGCCCAGGATCAGACCGGCGGTCCGCTCGCTGAAGGTCGCGTCTTCGGGAAGAACCAGAAGGGTCGCTTGGATCAGGTCGAGCGGGCCGGTGAGGTGGCTGGGGAGTCGTGCTCCTCGTGTCGGGGAGACCCAGCCGCGTTTGCGGAACCTCCAGTGATTGGTGCGGTCCGTGCGGTGGGCTTGGTCGGGCGTGGGAGTTGATCCATCGGCGAGGGGGGACGTGGTGGGCGGTGTCTGCGTCATGGGAGGACCGTGGAAGGCGGGGGCCTCCCGCGGCGAGGAGCTTCCTCCATGTTGTGGATGAGAGGGAGCGCCCAGTCCTGTGCATTCCACCCAGCCCTGCTTGTTGAGTGGCGGGTTGTTGACGGTTTTCGGCCCGAAAACCGTCAACAACCCGCCACTCAACGGGTGAGTGAGCTAAGCGCAGATGCGCATGGGGCGCCCGCGACCGTCCCGGCGGAGCGATCCGGCGGGTAGCGTGACCGCCGCGCCGCTCGCGATGCGCGCAGCCGACCACGCACACGCGATGGCGTCCAGTCCGTCATCGCCGTACGCCGGGTCATCGAGATCGGGTAGCCATCTGCGCAACAGGTCCAAGCGCCGGGCACGGCCCTCCGGTGTCTTCTTGCGCTCGTCAACCGGATGGCCATTCATGAGGGCGAAGGCCAATTCCGGGTGGCACTCCACGAGACATTCGTCGTCTGCCAGATCGTCGAGCTCGCTGATGGCAGCTAGCAGGTTCCAGGACTGCCGCGAAAGAGCCTTGCCCGAGACAGCACGACTCGCCGCACATGCTGCTTCGTAGTCGGTGATGTAGGGCAAGGCGGCACGCGGCGGAGCGGGGAACACCCGTGACCCGTGCGGGCGCAGGATGCTGCGCGCGGCGACATCACATGCCCGCGAGCCATCATCGGAAAGCCCGATCGGCATGTCGATGGCGATGACGCGAGCTTCTTCGTCGAGCAGAGATGCGAGTGTTTCGCGGTATTCCAGCGACACCAGTCGCGCAGGCGACTCATCCACGCCGTGGGGGACGTCGACCGTCGCGACGACCCACCCGCCACGTCGTCCATCCACTCCGGCCACCAGCACCTGCCGATCGTGCCATGGGCTGGCAGACTCAGGGGCCATGCCCGAAGGTCACGTTGTCCATCGCCAGGCCCGGCGCATCAATCGGACCTTCCGCGGCGACGAACTACGCGTGAGCAGTCCGCAGGGTCGGTTCGCCGATGGCGCTGCGCTCCTCGACGGTGCCACGATCACGAAGGCCGATGCCCTCGGCAAGCACCTCCTCGTGGACTTCGGTGAGGACCGCGCTCTTCACGTCCACCTTGGCCTCTACGGCAAGTGGCAGTTCGGCACCGGTGAGGCTCCGGAGCCGCGGGGTCAGGTGCGTCTGCGCCTGGAATCCGATGATGCGTACGCCGACCTCCGCGGCCCGACCGCCTGCGAGGTCTTGGCGCCGGCGGAGGTAACCGCCCTCGCCGCGCGCATCGGGCCGGACCCCATCCGCAAGGACGCTGATCCGGATCGGGCCTGGCAGAAGGTCTCCCGCAGCAGGGCGCCCATTGGCACATTGCTCATGGATCAGTCCGCCTTTGCGGGCGTGGGCAACATCTATCGAGCCGAGGCGCTCTATCGAGCAGGTATTGATCCCTACCGTCCTAGTCGTGAGGTGAGCCGGGCGGAGTTCAATGTCATGTGGGACGACCTCGTCGTGCTCATGAAGGACGGCGTACGCCGCGGACGCATCAACACCGTGCGGGAGGAACACACGCCCCGAGCGATGGGTCGACCGCGTCGCCGCGACCGGCACGGCGGCGAGGTCTACGTCTATCGCCGCGAAGGCCAACCCTGCCTGGTCTGTGGCGATGAGGTGGCCTGGTCGGACATGGCCGGGCGCAACCTCTATTGGTGTCCCACGTGCCAGGCGCACTAATTCGAGTGCTGTCAGGCAGAGGTTGTTCGCGGGTGTCGGATCCCGGGATGGTCGGCCGGCAGAGTACGCCGGATGACCCACCAGGATGCGGCCACGGTGATCGCGACCAAGCCGTAGAACAGGAACGGCGTCGCGCCAAGCCAGGCGAGTTGGTTGTTCTGGATGAGCGGGATCTGGATGGCGGCGCGCACGAGGCTGAGGATGACCCACAGCCAGGTCACTCGTGAGTACGCGCGAAGCAGGTCCGGGTCCTTCCGCCAGCGCATTCCGGTGCCCATGAGCGGGCCGATGATCACACCCATGAGCGGACGCCGAATGAGAATGGAAATGGCGAAGGCGAGGGCGCTGAGAATGTTGGCGAGTACGCGGATCTGGAAGAAGCCGAGCGGGTCGTCCTGGTAGGCGGCGAACAACGCGGCAATGGCCACACCAAGCAGTCCGGTGATGACCCGAACGGGCTTCTCTCCGCGCACCATCTTGGCGATGGCCAGGACAAGTGCGACCGCCAGTGAGATGCCGACGGCGACGAGCAGATTGTTGCCCGATGCGAAGTAGCCGAGCACGAACAGCACCGTGGGCGCCATGGATTCCACGGCTCCCCAGGGACCGCCGAGCAGCATCGCGACGGGATGCCGGTCGGCGTCCACGTCGGCGTCCGGGTGGATGCCCTGGAGTTCTTCGACGACCTCGGCCTCAGACTCGCCCGGTTCGCGATCGGGGTCTCGGGTGGTCACACCGACACGATATCGGCCCGTCTCTCAACAGCCACTGCGCCTCAGGGGTCGGTTCGCGACGTAACGCCGACCACGCGCTGGCTCAATGCCAAGGAACGCCACACGGACTTCTCCACCGCGACCTTTGACGAGAGGCGGGGTGCCATGTGCGATCCGGGTGATTGCACGGCGCGCATGGGAACCGGCTTCGTCAAGGTTGTGACGCGCAAGATGAAGCCGTGCGAGTACTCCCTCCTCTACATCACCGCAGTCCTGCCGCCGGAAAGCAGAAGTTGAGCCGGGGCTTCGATGTCACCGAAGCTCAACCGGGACCGGTTCGCGTGCGGTGTCTTATCGATGACCCACTGCATCGAGAAGTCCTCACCGACCTCGTGTGCCACGGCTAAGGCAACAGTGGTGAACGGCCTGGGCAAGGACGTCATCACGTGGCAGCAGCATCACGCCGTCTACTCGATCGACGTCCCCGATTTCACGTTAAGCACCATGGCTGGGTGCGGCATTTCCGTCCTGGTGTCCGTGACCGTGCAGGCGCTCAAGGGCAACTCGGTCGTCGTGGATCCGTTGACAACGAAGAGTGGTCGAGCACCCTGTACGCGATACCGGGTGACAGTTACGCACCCTGAGGGATAGCCCTCGCGACGGCGTGGCAGTGAGAATCCGTTGCGCGAAACACTTACGATGTCGCCCATGCGCCACGCTCGTCCGCCGCAGCGATCGCGTGCTGCGCTCCTGGCGATCATGGCGCCCCTCGCGGGCGCTGTCGTTGCCGGATTCAGCTGGGGCATGATCACATCGGCGTCTCCCAATCTGCCCTCCGCGTCGGCTGGCGCGCCGATGTCGTCCGCCCCGGCCGTGGCACCGAGCGCGACCGCGTTCCCCAGACCCACAACCCAGGCGGTTGCAGTCCCGAAGGCCGTCGCCGAGGAGGCGCCTGCAGCGCCGGAGAACGACATCGCCGCCGATGTCGTCGACGATCAGGACTGGGGCGAGCCCCTCATTGACGACCAGTGGCCCGTGGACGAGAAGGGCGATGGTTGCGAGGCGCCGGTCTGGCCGGCCGCCGCGCCCGATGCTCCACGCGTCCTACTCATTGGTGATTCCCTCTTCCGAAATGCTCGCGGGATGCTGGAGGAGTCGCTTGCGGCCAACGGTTGGGTGCCCACCGTTCGATGCTGGGGGGCGAAGGGCACCGACTGGGGCGTCGGCCAGGTCGAGCGAGCCCGTGAGTTGGAGCAGTTGCCGAGCACCGTCGTCTTGTCCTTCGGAACCAATGACATTTGGTGGCTCGGCATCCCCATGGAGGATGCGGTTGATCAGATGATGGCCTCGCTCGGCACTGAGCGGGACGTCTACTGGGTCAACCTCTGGTACAACCAATCGGCGTACGACGCCCTACCCGACCCCGGTCCGGCCAATGACATCCTCGAAGCCAAGGCTGCCGAGTACCCCAACTTGCACGTGATCGACTTCTCTAGCGCGTTCCAGGGCCTCGCGTCGGCCGGCGTGGACGTCGGCTGGACGGACGGCGTACATCTCAATGACACAGCGAACGCCCTGCGCACAGAGATCATCGTCGCCGCGTTGAACAACTAAGGGGTAGCCCTCGGTGAGCAGGCTTCAGCCGACCACGTTGACCCGCAGTGGCCGATTGATGAGAAGGGCGACGGCTGCTCGGCGGCAGCTCCAAGCCGAAGCCCAAGCCCACTCCCGAGCCGACCCCTACGCCTTGATGCGCGCTCCGGTCGGGTCGTACATCGGTCGTAGTGAAGCGATGGCGGGGTAGCGCACGCCAGCCACATCGATCTCCCATGTGCCGGTGCTCAACGTCTCCGCGGTGACGGGTTCCCCGGTCTCGATCATCGCCAGCCCAACCGCCCCGCCCAAGGTGTGGCCATAGCTAGCTGCCCGCACGTAGCCCACGGGGGTGCCATCGCGGTAGACCACCTCCCCATGGAACATCAGGGGCTCGGGGTCCAGCAGGCGTACCTGGGCCAGCCGCCGCTGCAGTGCGCCGGACTCTCGGAAGTCGGCAACGGCTTGACGGCCGATGAAGTCTTTGTCCCAGTCGATCGTGAACCCCAGACCGACCTCGTGTGGTGTGTCCGTGTTGTCGATGTCGTGGCCAAAGTCCCGATAGGCCTTCTCCATGCGGAGTGACGACAGTGCCTTCAGGCCGACGTGCGCCAGGTCGAAGGCCGCCCCGGCCTCGACGATGAGGTCATAGACATACGTCGCCTGCTCGGTCGGGACGAAGAGTTCGTAGCCGAGTTCGCCGAGGTAGGTGATTCGCGCGCACAGCACGCGAGCAAACCCGAGATCAATCTCGCGAGCCGCACGGAAGGGGAAGGCCTCGTTGGCGAGGTCCGCTGACGTCAGTGACTGGAGGAGGTCACGCGATCGTGGTCCCTGGATGTTGATCTGTGCCAGCCCGGATGTGACATCGGTGACCCACCCACGTTGACCATCCAAGTGACGCTTCAGCATCGTCTCGACATGTCGATGTGCCGTGTCGGAGGCGACAACGAGGAAGCGGTCCGAGGCCAACGTGGTCACCGTGAGGTCTGCCTCGAGCGTGCCGTGGTCGTTGAGCCATTGTGTGTACGTGATCACGCCTGTAGGTCCGTCCACACGCGCCGTGCTCATGCGATCAAGGACAGCACCAGCATCGGGCCCTTGGACAAGGAACTTCGCCATGAAGGACATGTCCATCAGCCCCACCGCCTCGCGAACAGCGTGATGCTCGCGGGCCCACTGCTCGAACCAGCGCTGCCGTCCCCAACTCAGTTCACCGGCGTCGGCGATCTGTCCCGGTCCGGCGTACCAGTCGGCACCCTCCCAACCGGACACATCGCGGAAGTAGGCACCCTGCGCCTCTAGGCGATCGTGAAGCGGTGAGCGTTTAATGCCGCGCGCGGTCTTCATCGACTTCCCTGGGAAGTGCGTCTGGTAGACCATTCCCAGCGACTCGACGGTGCGTGTTGCGCGGTACTCGGGGGCCAGTTGATAGGCGTGCAGTCGATCGATATTCATGCCGGTGACGTCGATGTCGGGAAGCCCATCGACGATCCACGTTGCGATGGCGCGACCAATCCCACCGCCGGTGAGGATGCCGATCGAGTTCAGGCCCGCCGCGACGAAGTACCCCCGTACCTCGGGTGACTCACCAACGATGGGGGAGAGGTCGGGCGTGAACGACTCTGGACCGCAGAAGAACGTGCGGATGCCGACCTCCATCGAGGCCGGCACGCGCGCCATGGCTTTCTCGAGATAGGGACCCATGCGCTCCCAGTCGGGTGGGAGGGTGAGGAAGGACGCGTCCTCGGGAATCGCGTCCACGTGCCACGGGGCGCACACCGGCTCGAAGAGGCCAATCATCATGCCGTCGCCCTCGGGGCGGTAGTAGCCGTAGGAAGCGGGATCCTCGAGCACGGGCAGGTCCGGATCGAGGCCGGGGATCGCGTCGGTGAGCAGGTAGTAGTGCTCCGCGGCCTGATTGGGCACCGTGACACCCGAGCGCTCGGCAAGTTGGCGTGCCCACATGCCCGCGGCGTTAACGACGTACTCGCACTCGATGTCACCCGCCGGCGTGCGCACTCCGACGACGCGGCCAGCCTTGACGATCACGTCGAGGACGGGTGTGCTCTCGAGGATCGTCACGCCCTGCATACGTGCGCCCTTGGCCAACGCCATGGTCGCATCGACGGGATTCACTCGACCGTCCTGTGGCATGTAGAAGCCCGCGAGCAGATCGTCGGTACGCGCGGGAGGGAAGAGGTTGGCCACTTCCTGAGGGGAGATCTCGTGCACCTCCGTGCCCATCAGCCGATTGAAAGCGGCGACTCGTCGGTACTCCTCGAGTCGGCCCTCGTCAGCGGCAACCTCAATGAGGCCAATGGGCGCGAAGCCCGTTGACTGGCCGGTCTCGGCCTCGAGTCGGGCGTACAGATCTCGCGTGTAGTGACGCATACGGGTGGAGGTCTCGGAGAAGGACCCGAAAGTCACCATGAGACCCGCGGCGTGCCAGGTCGTGCCCGAGGTGAGTTGGTCGCGCTCCAGCAGGAGGGTCTCAGGGCCCCAGCCCAGATGACCGAGGTGGTAAGCGACCGACGTGCCGATGATGCCGCCGCCGATGACGACGACGCGGGCGCGATCAGGGATGCGTGTGGCGATCACAGGCTGACGCTACCGGGTGCAACGCGACCGCGCGGCGTACCGTGTCCTTATGGGTTCAGTGACCGTGCGAGCGTCTGGCGTGATTCCGGCGCCGGTCGACATTGTTCGCGGGGTGCTCCTGGACCTTCCGGCGCAGCCGGAGTGGTTCCCGGGCTGTGTGAGCGCCGTGATCCTCCAGACCGATGACGATGGCAGGCCGCTCCGGGCCCGTCAGGTGAACGACGTCAAGGTGGCGAAGGACGAGTTCGAACTTGTCTACGACCAGCAGCCGCAGATCATGTCGTGGACGCTGGTCGCGCCTAGTTCGGCGCAGAAGTCTGCGAGTGGCTCGTGGTCCTGGCGTGAGGCGTCGGGCGGCACCGACGTCGAACTTGAACTCACGATCGAGCCGGCCATTCTGCTGCCGGGCTTCATGGTCAAGAAGGTGCTCGGCGATTCGGCGAAGGCGGCGGTGAAGGGGTTGCGCGAGTACTGCGCTGACCGAAGCTAGCCGTGTATGACGTGCTCGGCGACGGGCATGCGCACCCGCGCCTCGACGTGCGCCATGGAGTCGGCGGCGACGGCCTTGCCGATGTCACTGCCGTACGACTCGGCCATGGCGTCCTCGGACTCGAACCACAATTCGGCGATGCCGTCGAAGGGACCCTCACCGTCAACAAGATTGAAGCGAATCCTCTGCACGTTGGGCAGTGTGCGGGCCAGTGGCGCGTGCTCCTCGAGCCACCACTGCGCGAACTCCTCATGGGTCATGTCCGGGCGGCGAACCAGGCCAATCATCAACTTCATCTCAGGCCCCCGGCTTCTGTACGCGAGCATGGGGGCGTCCGCCGGTCGACAGGACGAGCGAGATCACGATCTCGTCGGCGCGTGGGGCATCCGGCAGTGAGGTCTCGGCAGCGTCCATGTCATCGAAGACCCATCGGTCATCCTTGTTGCCGATCGGCATCGTGATGGTGCTGCCGGGGACTCCGACCTTCTTGGTCCCGGGAATAATGTCGGTCCCCCCGCCGATGGCGGCCCGGACCGGCGCACCGAAACGTGGGTGGAGCACGGCAGCCGTGTGCTCGAGTTCGCCGTCGGTACCGACGATCGCGCCCTTGCCGTATCCACGTACCTGATCGGGGGTCACGCCAGCCGACGCGAGGACCTCCAGGGCGCGCTGGACCAGGTACGAGGCGACGTCAGCGCCCAGTTGCTCGAGTTCTCCCAGATCAGCGACAAGTGGTTGGCCGGCAATGGGATTGGCCACCGCCGCGGTCGCCACAACCTTGCGGGTGGGCGGCGTCACGGCCGTTCCTGATTCGCGGTGCACCTCTAGGAGAGTGACGCTCAGCGTCCGGATGTCAGCCATGGTGTCCCTTCCGTTGACCGCCTCAGCCTGCCAGATCGGGGAGCGGATTCGCCGACGTGCCCTCGGTGATGATGATGACGACGGTGGCGTCGTCCTCAAGGTGGAGGTGCCTACGTCGACTGCCCGACCCATCTCCGCACAGGGTGCCGCGGCTCGCCGCGAGTCCGGCACCACCGCACGGACCGGCCGCAATGCCGAGTTCCGCAAGGTCTCGTGCCGCCCGCACAGCGTCGGCATCCGTGACGGTGACCGCCGCATCAAGCCCTCCGACGATGAAGGGCCACGCCAGACCTGACGGGGTTCCGCAGTTCAACCCGGACAGCACGGTGTGGGCCGTCGGCACGGTGACCGGATGTCCCGCGGCCAGGCTGGGCGCCATGCACGCGGCCGTTTCGGGCTCGACCGAGATCACCGCCGTAGCGTCGGGTGTCTCTGCTGATCGGTAGTGCACTAGAGCGGCGTGCAGGAGGGAACCAACCCCGGTGGGGACAAGGATGAGGTCGGGGGCTGGCAGGCCCTGCTGCCACAGTTGATCGTCGATCTCGGCGAAGAGTGTGGCGTAGCCCTCGACGATGAGCCGCGGGATCTCCTCGTAGCCCTCCCAGGAGGTGTCCTGGACCAGCACGCCGCCGTGCTCGTCGGCGAAGTCGGCGGCCGCACGGACAGCGTCGTCGTACGAGCCGTCGACCTCGGTCACGGTGGCTCCCTCTTCGCGGATGGCGTGCACGGCCCTCGGGTGCAGGCCGGGCGGCACGATGATGTGAGACGTGCGTCCCTGCTCGCGGGCAAAACGCGCCACGGCTCGTCCGTGATTGCCGTCGGTCGCCGTCACTACGGTGGTCACGTCATCTCGTCCGGCCAGGGCGCGGTTCACCGCCCAGGAGGCGCCCAGGGCCTTGAAGGCGGGCAGGCCCAGCCGGCCGGACTCGTCTTTGGCGAAGACCCTGCCCACGCTGAGTTCGCGGGCGAGTTCAGGGAGCGAGACGAGGGGCGTCGGGGAGTAGTTCAGCAAGTGCCGATGGAAGGCGAGAGCGTCCGGGGCCGGTGGATCGCAGCGCCACCGTCGATCGCGGTCATGGGCGAACCAAATCGGAGCGGTCATGCGCTGACCTTCAGGGCGTTTGCGGACATGTCAGGACCATCCTGCGAGAGACGACATAACGCAAGCGTGTCATCAGGCCAGTAGGGTCGCGGTCCGAGGGAGGTGCCATGGAGCAGCGGATGCTCGGTGACCTGGCGGTCAGCGCGGTGGGCTTGGGCTGCATGCCGATGTCGTGGGCGTACAGCGTCGCGGACGCTCACCCTGAAGAGTCACGAGCCACTTTGCATCGGGCGGTCGAGCTCGGGGTGACGCTCCTCGACACCGCTGATGTCTACGGCCCTCACACGAACGAGGAGACGATCCGTCGCTTCATCGTCGAGGACGGCCTGCGAGACCGCGTCAGCATCGCGACCAAGGGCGGTCTGGTCCCCATCGATGCAACGTCGTACGGCAGGGACGGTCGGCCGGACAGCATCACCAAGGCGTGTGAAGCATCCATGCAGCGTCTGGGCGTTGATTACATCGACCTCTATCAACTCCACCGTGTCGATCCTGATGTCCCGATCGAAGAGACCTGGGGCGCTATGGCGGCGCTGGTAGCTGATGGCAAAGTCGGTTTCCTGGGACTGTCGGAAGTGACCGTGGAGGAGATTGCCCGAGCCGACGCCATCCATCCGGTGTCCAGTGTGCAGAGCGAACTCTCGCTGTGGACCGAGGAGAACGTCGTCAACGGCGTGCTGGCCCACTGCGAAGCGCACGGCATTGGGTTCCTCGCCTACGCTCCACTGGGTCGGGGCTACCTCACCGGCACGCTCACTGCCGAATCGATCGGCGACAGTGACTTCCGATCTGGCAACCCCCGGTTCACGGCGGAGGCTCTCGCCGCCAACCAGGCGATTGTCGATGGCGTCCAGGCGGTGGCGGATCGTCTCGGCGTCACAGCGGCCCAAGTCGCCCTGGCGTGGGTGCTCGATCAGGGTCGACATGTGGTGCCGATCCCGGGAACGAAGCGGCGTCGGTGGCTCGAGCAAAACGTGGCGGCCGCTGCTGTTGTTCTCGATGAGGATGCTCGCAAGGCGCTGGCCTCCCTTCCGCGTTCGGTGGCTCCGCGGTACTGAGCCGGCGTGGCGCGCTGCCTAAGGGCACGACCGGCCATCCTCGGGGCCATCGGCCTATAGTCGGGCGGTGATCACGCGACTGGCGGTGAATGCTGGCCTCGTGGCGGCGGTCCTGGCTGTCGCCCCGACCGCCCACGCGGTGGCTCCCGACGCGGCGAAGAACGCCGTGCTGACGTCGTCCACGGAGGCACGTGCGGCGACGCAACCGAATGTCATCATCGTGCTCACCGACGATCAGCGCTACGGGACTGAAGTCGGCATGCCGACCGTCATGAACGAACTCGCGGCCAAGGGGGTGCTCTACCCCAATGCCTTCGTGCCGACGTCGTGGTGCTGCCCGTCGCGAACGAGCCTTCTCACCGGCAACTTCTCGCACACCACGGGCGTCTGGGAAAACACCGCTGCCGTGCCCTACGGCGCTTGGCCGGCGTTCAACCAACTCGGCGGTGAGCAGGACACCATCGCCACACGCTTGCAGGATGCCGGCTACCGCACGGGCATATTCGGCAAGTACCTCAACGGCATTGACAAAGCTCCCGAGGGGTTCATGGCCCCGGGCTGGGACGTCTTCGATGCCCTCATCCGACCGGGGCCGTGGGAGTACGGCTTTGTAGGCGAGAGCAAGACACCGAAGACCTCTCGGCAGTACCTCACCGATGAGTTGGCCGACCGGACCGTCAATTTCATCGAGTCCACCCCGCCAGACCAGCCCCTCTTCGCGTTCGTGACGCCCTACGCGCCGCATCTTCCCTTCGTGGCGGGTCCCTACCGGGGCGCCGCGAAGAAGGCGGGCGTCATGCCGGCGGTGCGGGCGGCCAGCGGGTTGCCCAGCCCCGCCGTCAACCAGCGCGACATGTCTGGCTACCCCGATTGGATGCAGTCGCTCACCCGCTCGCATGTCTTCACCAAGGGCAAGGCACACAAACTCAGCACGGTGATTCGTCTGCAACAGGACATGTTGATGGGGATCGATGCCGCCGTCGCGGACATCCTGGATGCGCTGGATCGAACCGAGCGACTTCGGGACACCATCATCGTCTTCGCATCGGACAACGGCTACCTCCTGGGTGAGCATCGCCTCCAACGCAAGAACACGCCATACGACGCGTCCGTGCGCGTGCCCCTCGTCATCCGATACGACCGCGCCATCAGCGCAGGACGCATCGATGACCGCATTGCGGTGGCCAACGTCGACGTCTATTCGACGGTCTTGGAACTTGCCGGTGTTGGGGGAGCGGACGTCGACGGCCGTAGCCTGCTGAATGCTCCGCCCCGTGACGGCCTGGTCATGGAGGCCGCGCCGTGGCGTGGGCAGGGCCGACCCGCGTACTGCGGGTGGCGTGAGGAAGATTTCGTGTTCTGGCGCTACACGACGGGCGAGGAAGAGGCCTACGACTACGCGGCTGACCCCTATGAACTCCGCAACGTGGCCGCTGATCCTGCCTACGCCGATCGTGTCGATGTGGCCCGTGAGCGCGCACGTGTCGAGTGTGATCCGCTTCCCCCGCTCTTCACCTGGGAACGTTGATCTCTGACAGGATCGGGGCCGTGGAGTTCACCATCGTCTCGCGCGACGTCATCGTCGTGCCCAGTGCACCGGAGGAGCCGGGCGCGACCGGTGTTCTCGCAGGCATGCGCATGGTGCTCGGTGCCGCCGCCGAGGTCATGGGTGCGGCGGCTGTTGCGGCGGGCAGCGCGGCGTTCTCGGCTCTCGAGGCGGTGGCCGGGCCGCCGACCGCCGCCGTACTCGATCGGGTCGTGCCCACCGCGACCCAGGCCGTGGTCGAACGAATGAACATCACGACTGTGGTGGTCGACAACGTCGATCTGCGAGCCATCGTCATGCAAGCTCTGCAGCGGCTTGATCTCACCGAGATCGTCGTCCAGCGCGTCGACCTCAAACGCGTGGTCGAGGCTGCCCTCGACAGCATTGATCTCACCGAGATCGTCTTGCAGCGCGTCGACCTCGAGCGAGTGGTGGATGCCGCCCTTGATCAACTCGACCTCACCGAGCTCGTGGAGCAGCGCGTGGACATCGATGCGCTGGTGGCCACCGTCGATCTCGAACCGATCATCGATCGTCTCCCGATCGTGGAGATCGCCGAGTACGTCATCGAGATGGTGGACTTGCCCGCGATCATCCGCCAGTCGACCGGCGGTGTCGCCAGTGACGCGATCGACGCCGTACGACTGAGGTCCTACGCGACCGACGTCGCTGTCGCGCGCATCGTCGATCGTGTGCTGCCACGCCGCGGCCGCGACCTCGAGGCGCCCGGCGACCCGGAGTCGCTGTCGGGGGGTGATGCGAAGTGACGTCGTTCGGTCAGTGGCGCGCCGCTGGCGGTGCCGGCCATCTCAGCGAGGACCTGAGTGTTCCGGAGCCGGCTCGCGCGTTCCAGGGGGAGCGGGCGGGATTCACCTCGCGCTTCCTCGCGGCGGTGATTGATGTGAGCCTGGTCGCGCTGCTCATGATCGGAGTGTGGTTCACCCTGGTCATCGTCCAGGCGATCTTCACCCCCGGGGTAAACATCGATGCCCCCACGATGGGAACGCTCATCCTGTGGGGCTACATCTTCACGACGCTGTACTGGATGTTCGCGTGGGCCAACACGGGCCGCTCCCTTGGCGGGTGGGTGATGGGCGTCCGGGTGGTGAGTCCCCGCGGTCATCGTCTCGGCTTCTTCTATGCGCTTCTGCGGTCCGGGTTCTGCGTCGCCTTCCCGTTCGGGCTGCTCTGGGCGCTGGTGAGCAAACGCAATCGTTCGGTGCAGGATCTGGTCCTGCGCACCAACGTGATCTACGACTGGGCGCTGCGCCCGCCGTCTCTGCTGTCCAGCGACAGTCCCAAGTAACCCACCCCGCCCCCTCCGCGAGTGCGCAGTCGGCGGGGAGAAGAGCGGGTGACCGGGATCGAACCGGCACCACCAGCTTGGAAGGCTGGGGCTCTACCATTGAGCTACACCCGCGTGCCCGAAGGCGCCCCTAGGGTACCCGCTTGCGGCGGCCACTCTTGCGCCCGGCCATGGCGCTCTCGTGTTGGGCGATCAGTTGCTCGACCGACGCCCCTTCGATCGCCCGACCCACCACATCAAGGGGTAGGTCCTCAAGACGGCGGAATCGGACACAACTCTTGCCCACGTCGTACCTCTTTCCCGTGGCCCGATAGTCCGCTTCAAAGATCTCCCGCAGTTGCGGGTCGCCGTAGATGCCATGGAGGTAGAGCGACATGTAGTTCTTCTGGCTGGCTAAGGCCGTGTGCAGGAGCGGCTGACCGTTGTAGGTGTCGGCGAAGGTCTCCAGCGGGACGACGTAGGCGATCATGCCCCAGGCCATGGTCTCCTCGAGACCGGTCGGGAGGGCCTCCACGATCGATCGCCGTACGACGGTCATCGCCTGCTGGCGATCGTCGGCCAGGTCTGCGAGGTAGTCCTCGACACTCGTTGCTTCGGACCGCATGAACCCCAGGCTAGGCGACGCGGTCGAGGCGCCCCCTAGACTTGGGCGGCTCGCCGCGGCGGGCAGCGGGGTGTGGCGCAGCTTGGTAGCGCGCCTGCTTTGGGAGCAGGAGGCCCCCGGTTCAAATCCGGGTACCCCGACCGTTGTGCCTGACCGGCACCCGATCCGGTCTGCGCGGCGAGCCCGTCGGGCCAGCAAGTAGGCTGGCGCGACCTTTTCATCCCGATCCGCATCCAACCCCGATCCGCAGGAGCAACCGTGAAGAGCACCGTCGAGACCCTCAGCCCCACGCGGGTCAAGCTCACCGTCGAGGTGCCCTTCGACGAACTGGCACCCAGCCTCGATGCGGCGTACAAGACGATCGCCCAACAGATCACCATCCCGGGCTTCCGCAAGGGCAAGGTTCCCTCCCGCGTCATCGACCAGCGCGTGGGCCGTGGCGCTGTGCTCGAGGAGGCCGTCAACGCGATGCTGCCGCAGGCGTACAGCGATGCCCTTCGCGAGAACGAGATCATTCCGCTGGGTCGTCCCGAGGTGGACATCACCGAGATCTCTGATGGCGAGGCCCTGACCTTCACCGCCGAGGTCGATGTCCGTCCGGAGTTCGACCTGCCGGCCTACGACGGCATCGTGGTCGAGGTCGAGGACGCCGAGGTCACCGACGAGAACGTCGAGGAGCAACTCGAGGGCCTACGTGGCCGGTTCGCCACGCTCACCCCGGTAGAGCGCGCGGCGGCCGACGGCGACATCCTCCTGGTGGACATCTCCGGTGCGGACGCCTCCGGTGCGGTCATCGAAGATCTCAGCGGTAACGCCCTGTCCTACGAGCTGGGCACCGACGGCATGCTGCCCGGCTTCGATGAAGCCGTTCGGGGGGCCACCGCGGGGGAGACCCGCACCTTCGAGTTCACCCCGGAGGCCGGCGAGTACGTTGGTCAGCCCCTCACCGTCACGGTGACCGCTTCAGCTATCCGCGAGCGCGTCCTTCCGGAGGCTGACGATGACTTCGCGCAGATGGCGTCGGAGTTCGACACGATCGAGGAGCTCCGGGACGACATTAGGACCCGACTCGGTCGCGTCCGCGTGCTCGAGCAGGCCATGCAGGCGCGTGGCAAGGTTCACGAGGCGCTCCTGGAACTCGCGGACTTCCCGCTGCCCGAGAGTGCCATCCAGGCGGAGGTCGAGGAGCATTTCGCCGACGGTCATGCCGGGGACGACGCGCACCGCGCCGAGGTGGAGAAGGAAGCGCGTGACGGTCTGCGGAGCCGCCTCCTGCTCGACAAGATCGCCGAGGCTGAGGAGGTCGCCGTGGGCGAGTCCGAGCTCTCCTCGTGGTTGGTCCAGAACGCCCCTCGCTACGGCATGTCCCCCGACGCCTTCGCCCAAGCCCTGGTCCAGGCCGACCAACTCCCCATGGCGATCTCCGACATCCGTCGCGGCAAGGCGCTGGCCCTGGTGACCAGCAAGGCGCGGGTGGTTGACGCCTCCGGGCGCCCGATCGACCTCGAGGCCATCGACGAGCAGGCTCGGGCCGCCGAAGCCGCGGAATAACCCCCGCGCCATTGAGCCCAGGGCGAACACTCCCCGGGCCGGGATTAGTCGGGCGGGTTGCGGCGTTAGGGTCAGGTATGCCGGCCACGAGGCCGGGACATCGCACCGGCACGTGCCGGGTGAGAGGAGATCGGCGTGGGCATGTCCATCGATCTACGGACCGGGGCTCCGGGTATGGCCGGCTTCGGCGACATGCTCGATGAGCGGCTCCTGCGGGAGCGCATC
>Ga0075461_10000016_pt1 | contig 34576 bp, 29 predicted proteins | sample DEB08_DNA_6_FD_74788 | JGI IMG/M metagenome (GOLD analysis project Ga0075461, IMG submission 74788) | Aqueous microbial communities from the Delaware River and Bay under freshwater to marine salinity gradient to study organic matter... | ecosystem: Environmental > Aquatic > Marine > Coastal ...
GACCCGGTCGAACTCGCGCGCCGCTACGACCTCGCCGGAGCCGACGAACTCGTGTTCCTCGACATCACGGCGTCCTCGGGCGATCGGGAGACGACCTATGACGTCGTACGACGTACCGCCGATCAGGTCTTCATCCCGCTCACGGTCGGCGGCGGTGTTCGCACCGTCGAGGACTTCGATCGACTCCTGCGTGCTGGCGCGGACAAGGTCAGCCTGAGCACCGCCTCGGTTCAACGACCGGACCTCGTCAGTGAAGCGTCCCGCGTCTTCGGCTCGCAGTGTGTGGTCCTATCCGTCGACACGCGGCGCTGCGGTGATGCGACCGAGTCTGGATTCGAAGTGACCACGCACGGCGGTCGTCAGGGCACGGGCATCGACACGCTCGCGTGGGTACGTCAGATCGTCGACCGCGGGGCCGGGGAGATCCTGTTGAACTCCATGGACGCCGACGGGACCCGGGAGGGATTCGACGTCGACCTCATCGCCCTGGTCCGCGACGCCGTGGACGTGCCCGTCATCGCCAGTGGTGGTGCCGGAGCGGTCGAACACTTCGCGCCGGCGGTGGCGGCCGGTGCTGATGCGGTCCTCGCCGCGAGCGTCTTCCACTTCGGCGCCGTCACCATCGGCGAGGTCAAAGAATCCCTGGCCGCCGCTGGATATCCCGTGCGTCCGATCGCCATGGAGGTGGTGTGATGTCCGATGGTGGTCGCGCCCTCGAACCCGTCTTCGATGAACGCGGACTCATCCCCGTCGTCGTGCAGCAGGAAGGCACCGGCGAGGTGCTCATGCTCGCGTGGATGGACGCCGAAGCGCTGCGCCGCACGCGCGAATCCGGCCGGGCGACCTACTGGTCGCGCAGTCGTGGCGAATATTGGGTCAAGGGGGAGACCTCGGGGCATGTGCAGCATGTGCGCGACGTCCAACTCGACTGCGATGGCGACACCCTTCTGTTGATCGTCGACCAGGTGGGCGCGGCCTGTCACACCGGCTCGCGGACGTGCTTCATTCCTCTGGACCCGCCATGAGTGAACGCGTCGCCTGGGGTTTCCCGCTGCCCGCGCCGGGTGGCTCCGCGCCCGATCTGGAGCGGTTCCGCGCCCTCGCGCCGGGCCGCCGAGTCATCCCCGTTGTCCGTCGACTACTGGCCGATGGCGAGACGCCCGTGGGGCTCTACCGCAAACTGGCCGAGGAGCGCCCGGGCACCTTCCTGCTGGAGTCGGCCGAACACGGTCGCGCCTACTCGCGCTACTCCTTTGTGGGTGCGCGCTGCCGCGCCATGCTCACCGAGGTCGACGGCGCGGCGGCGTGGTGGGGTGATCCGCCGTACGACGTCCCGCAGGGTGGCGACCCACTTGACGCACTGCGCCGCACGATCGAGGTCTTCCACACCGATCGTGCCGAGGGCCTGCCACCGCTCACCGGAGGGATGGTCGGCTACCTCTCCTACGACGGCGTACGGCGGTGGGAGCGGGTTCCGGATGACAACCCGGACGAGTTGCACATCCCAGAGTTGGGCTTCCTCCTCGCGACGGACCTTGCCGTCCTCGACCATGCGGACGGCACGGTCCTCCTCATCGCAAATGCGATCAACATGGACAACAGCGATGAGCGAATGGACGAGGCCTGGCACGACGCCATGGCGCGACTCGATCGCATGACCGACCAATTGGCGCACAGTGCGCAATCCACCGTGTCGGTCTATCAGCCGGAGGCGGGAGCGGCCGTCACGCGGCGGACGGATAGTGAGGATTTTCGTGCGTCGGTAGAGACGGTCAAGGAGTACATCCGCGCGGGGGATGCCTTCCAGGTCGTCGTGTCGCAACGCTTCGATGTCGCATGTCCGGCGTCATCCCTTGATGTGTACCGCGTGCTGCGCGTGACGAATCCGAGTCCCTACATGTACCTCATCCGCATCCCGGACACGCAGGGCAACGGCGTCGCCTTCGACATCGTGGGGTCGTCTCCCGAAGCACTCGTCACCGTTCAGGAAGGCCGTTGTCGCCTTCATCCCATTGCGGGCACGCGGCGTCGGGGTAAGACCCCTGAAGAGGATGCCGCTCTCATGGAGGACTTGCTCGCGGATGACAAGGAACGCGCGGAGCACCTGATGCTCGTCGACCTTGGCCGCAACGATCTCGGTCGGGTCTGCGCTCCGGGGACGGTGGACGTCGTGGAATTCATGCAGGTTGAGCGCTACTCGCACGTGATGCATCTGGTGTCCACAGTCGTCGGTCAACTCGCCGAGGGGCGCACGGCGTACGACGCACTGTCCGCGACGTTCCCCGCAGGAACTCTCTCGGGAGCGCCCAAGCCGCGCGCCATGGAGATCATTGACGAGCTCGAGCCGTCCCGCCGTGGGGTCTATGGCGGTGTTGTCGGCTACGTCGACTTCGCCGGGGATCTCGACACGGCCATCGCCATCCGCACCGCGGTGATTCGCGATCACGTCGCCCACGTTCAAGCGGGTGCCGGAGTCGTCGCCGATTCCGATCCCATCGCTGAAGATGCCGAGTGCCAGGCCAAGGCGGCCGCTGTCGTGCGAGCGATTGCCACGGCGAGCACGCTCCGTTCGGTCGGGGCGGCGGACTAGTGCGCACCTATGTCGGTGCGCTCATCGCGCTCACGGCCGGAGCGTTGGCGATTCTTATCGCGTACGGGGCCATCTGGGCCGTGGTGACCGCACCTTTGATGTCGGGTGAGGGGGCGCCCACTTCGGTGGTGGAACTCAGCGGTCGAGAACTCGCGCCGCTCGGTGCTGCCATGGGGTGGGTGGCCCTAGCTGGAATCGCCGGACTCCTCGCGACCGCCCGATGGGGTCGCCGGATCGTCGGGCTCCTGCTGGTTTTTGCGGGCGGAATCGCCGGCGTCACCGCGTTCACGTTTGCGCTGACTGACGTCGCGGCGGGGGGTGGTGCCTTCGTTGAGGCGGCGTTGAGCGCCCGCGGCCTGGGGGCGGCAACGCAGACATCGATCACGGCCTGGTGGCTCGGCGGACTCCTCGGCGGCCTCGCGGTCCTCGTGGTGGGGATGATGGCGCTGCTGTTGGGCGGGCGACTCCCGACGTTGTCGCGGCGTTATGACCGCGGTGTCTCGCCTGCACGCGAATCCACCGGTCAGGTCGCCATGTGGGACGCGCTGGACAGGGGTGAGGACCCCACCGCGGGCGCAACTGGTTCAATGGGCAGCGAAAGCACCGAGGAGGAACGATGAGTGGCGAGCACAGCGACCACGGCAATACCCCGGCGGCATGGACCCTCACGGTTCTCATCTCGATCGGATTCTTGGTCGCGACGACCGCACTGGTCCTGGGGTCCTGGATCTGGTTTTGGGTCGGCGTGGCGATCGTCGCCCTCGGTGGCATCGTCGGCGGTGTGATGAGGGCGGCCGGCCTCGGCCAGCCCCGCGCCGCGAGTTCCTCACGGTGACGTGACCTCTCCTCAACCTCACGTGGGCGATCCGAGCCGTCCCCCCGGCGGTCAGCGTGGCCTGGTCCTCATCGTTGAAGACGAGGCCCCGATCGCCGAAGTGTTGCGGCTCTACCTCAACCGGGAGGGATTCGAGGTCGCCGTCGCCACGGATGGACCCGGGGGGCTCGCCACTATCGGTCAACGGCGTCCGGCCGCGGTGATCTTGGATGTGGGTCTGCCGGGTATGGACGGCACCGAAGTGTGTCGCCGGATGCGCGCGGCTGGAGATTGGACGCCGGTGCTCTTCTGCACGGCCCGCGATGACGAGGTCGACCGAGTACTCGGTCTCGAAATGGGCGGCGATGACTACATCACCAAGCCGTTCAGTCCTCGGGAGGTCGTTGCCCGCGTCAAGGTCGCACTGCGCCACGCCCGCGGACCGGTTCAGGACGACACCGTCACCGTGGGTCGAGTATCCCTCGACCGCGCATCCCGCCGGGTCACCGTGGACGGGTCCGAGATTGCGCTGACCGCGACGGAGTTCGACCTGCTGGAGTACCTCATGGACCAGCCTGGTCGGGTCGTGTCCCGTGATCAGCTGCTGGCGGAGGTGTGGGGCTACGCCGCTGTGGTCGGTACGCGCACCGTGGACGTTCACGTGGCCCAGGTGCGCGCCAAACTGGGCGAGGCGAGCCCCATCCGAACCGTGCGCGGGGTGGGCTACTCCGCGGAGGCCCCGTGAGCCGTCCGGGCATCCTCTCCCGGATCCTGCTCTTGGCCACGGCGGTCGCGAGCATTGCCGTGGTGGTCGCCGGCCTGGTATCGCTCCCGCTGATCCGGAGCAATGCGCAGGCGATCGCCGCGGATGACCTGTCACGTCTTGCCGATCTGACGGCGTCTTCTCTGCGTGTCGATCGCGAAGGCCGCTACGTCGTCCCGCCACGCGTGGGCGATGTGCTGCTCGCCGAGGGAGTTACGGCCTACGTCGTCTCCACAGGCGCCACGGATCTCCCAGATGGAGTGGACGATGCCGACGTCGCCGCCGTGACGGCGGGGGAGTCGATCCAGCGCACCGCAGACACCCCGGCGGGTGCCGTGCTTATCGCCGGCCGCGCCTTTGAGCCGGGGACCGGAGTAATCCTGATCCAGTCGGCCTCGGTCGCGGGGAGTTCGGCCGGAGACATCATCGTGCGGTTGGTTGTCGCACTGCTGATCGGCCTCGGCATTGCCGTGATCATTGCCGTCGTCGCCTCCGTGCGCATCATCACCCCGCTGCGGCGAGCCGCCGATGCCGCGTTGCGCCTCGGGAGTGGCGATCGCGATGTGTACGTGGACCCCGAGGGGCCCGCGGAGATTGCCGACATCGCCGAAGCACTGAATCAACTCACCGCCGCCCTGGCAGTCTCGGAGGGCCGGCAGCGCGAGTTCCTCCTGTCGGTTTCCCACGAACTGCGGACGCCGATCACCTCGGTGCGCGGGTACGCCGAAGCTCTCGCGGACGGGATCGTGCCACCGGAGGACGTTGCGCGCACCGGAGCGATCGTGGCGGCCGAGAGTCAACGACTCGACCGGCTCGTGAGCGATCTGCTCGATCTGGCACGCCTGCGCGCCGATAACTTCACCGTGTCACCGGTCGACGTTGATGCGCGCAGTCTGCTTGCCGACGCCGCAGGAGTGTGGACCGATCGGTGCGAGCGGGACGGCGTACGGCTCGTAACGGAGATGCCCGCCGACGCGGTGATGGTGCGTGCGGATCCCCTCAGACTGCGGCAGATCATCGACAACCTCGCGGAGAACGCGCTGCGTCTGGTCCCGGCCGACGGCGTCATCGTCCTTGCGGTGCGCGCCGAGGGCCCCTGGGGCGTTGTGGAGGTCCGCGACTCCGGTCCCGGTCTGTCGGCGGCCGACCTCGAGGTGGCCTTCGAGCCGGGCATCCTGCACGAGCGATATCGCGGTATCCGGCAGGTCGGCACCGGCGTCGGGCTCGCCCTGGTCGGCCGGCTCTCCCAGGAGATGGCCGGGTCGGCGCGGGCCGGCGCTGCCCCCGAGGGAGGCGCGAGTTTCACCGTGTTTGTCCCACGAGTCCATGCGATGCCACCCGCTCGGGCGTAAGGTCGAGTCATGACGTCCGTGCACGAGCATCCGGTGGCTGCCGAGGCTCCCCGGGGATCCGTTGACGAACGCTCACGCGCGCGGCGCATTCTCGCTCCCACGGCAACGGCTTTGGGTGTCATCGTCGCGACCGGAATCGTCGCTCGCATCGATCCAAACGAGCCGGGCAACTACCCGCTGTGCCCGACCCTCGCTCTGTTCGGTATCGACTGCCCCGCCTGCGGTGGACTTCGCGCGACACACGCACTGGCCAACGGCGACCTCGTCCGGGCCATGGATCACAACCTCGTGTTCGTCCTCCTCGTGCCGGCCATCATCGTCGGTTGGGCGGTGTGGTTCTGGCGATCCTGGACCGGCAGGCGTTGGGAGGATTCGCCGCGCAAGCGCGCGTTCATGCGCTACGGCCCGATGATCTTGCTGTTCGTCCTGGTGGCCTTCGGGGTGGTGCGCAACTTCGTCCCGTACCTGGGCTCGGGGGTCGGCTGACCTGGCCCTGAGGCCCTGTGAAACCCTGACGTCGTGTACGGCAGGGGCAAGTGATGAGCGTCCTCGACGACATCATCGCGGGCGTACGGATCGACCTTGATGGTCGCATGTCGGCAATGCCGCTCGACCAGCTGAAGGAGTGCGCGGCACGCAAGCCCGATCCGCAAGATGCCGAAGCAGTTCTGCGGGAGCCGGGTGTCGGCGTCATCGCCGAGGTGAAGCGCGCAAGTCCGAGTCGCGGACGCATGGCTGACATTGAGGACCCCGCGGCGCTGGCTCGTGACTATGAAGCCGGTGGAGCGCGTGCCATCTCCGTGCTCACGGAGGAGCGACGCTTCGGTGGGTCACTCGAGGACTTGCGCGGCGTTCGGTGCGCGGTTGACATCCCGGTCTTGCGCAAGGACTTCATCGTCTCGAGTTACCAACTGTGGGAGGCGCGAGCCTTCGGCGCAGACCTAATCCTGCTTATTGTTGCGGCACTCGATCAGAACGCTCTCGTGAGTCTCATCGAACGCACGCGGTCCCTCGGGATGACCCCGCTCGTCGAGGTCCACGACCCCGACGAAGTGGCGCGGGCCGTTGATGCTGGCGCGACGGTCATCGGCGTCAACGCCCGCGATCTTCGCACGCTTGAGGTCGATCGCGACACCTTTGCCCGGGTAGCCCCGCTGATCCCGGACACGTGCGTGCGGATCGCTGAGTCCGGGGTCCGTGACCCACGCGACCTCATCGCTTACGCCGAGGTGGGTGCGGACGCCGTACTCGTCGGCGAGAGCCTGGCCACGTCAGCTGATCCGCGCGCCGCCGTGCACGACCTGGTCACGGCCGGATCACATCCAGCCCTGCGAGGGATGCGTGAGTAGCGCGAAGCTCGAGAGTGATGTCCGCGGCCACTACGGTCCCTACGGCGGTCGCTTCGTCCCCGAAGCGCTCACGGCGGCACTGGACGAACTCGATGCGGCCTTCCGCGCCGCGCTGGTCGACCCGGCATTCGGTGCCGAACTCGACCGGCTGCAGCGGACCTACACCGGCCGACCCTCACCGCTCACCGATGCGATCCGCTTCGGTCAGGAGCACTGCGGGGGAGCGCGCGTTCTGCTCAAGCGCGAAGACCTCAATCACACCGGTTCGCACAAGATCAACAACGTGTTGGGACAGGCGCTGCTCACCGTGCGCATGGGCAAGAAGCGGGTCATCGCTGAGACCGGTGCTGGTCAACACGGGGTCGCCTCCGCGACCGCAGCTGCACTCATGGGGCTGGACTGCACCGTCTACATGGGCGAGGAGGACACGCGGCGCCAGGCCCTGAATGTCGTGCGTATGCAATTGCTCGGTGCCACGGTCGTCCCGGTCACGGCGGGTGCTCGCACCCTCAAGGATGCGATCAACGAGGCGATGCGCGACTGGGTGACGACCGTCGACGAGACCCACTACATCCTCGGGACGGTGACGGGTCCGAGCCCGTTCCCGGAAATGGTGCGGCACTTCCAGTCCGTCATCGGCCACGAGGCACGCGAACAGGTGCTTGAGCTCACCGGGCGATTGCCTGATGCAGTGGCGGCATGTGTTGGCGGTGGCTCGAATGCCATGGGCATTTTCAGTGGCTTCATCGATGACGGCGAGGTCGCCCTGTGGGGATTCGAAGCGGGGGGCGACGGCGTGGAAACCGGACGTCACGCTGCGCGATTCGCTGGGGGAGCGCCGGGTGTTCTTCATGGCGCGCGGACCTACGTCATGCAGGACGAGTGGGGGCAGACGGTGCCGTCGCACTCCATCAGTGCGGGCCTGGACTACCCGGGCGTTGGTCCGGAGCACGCCTGGTTGCACGACACGGGTCGCGCGCACTACTCACCGGTCAACGACGCCGAGGCGATGTCGGCTTTCGAGGCACTGTGTCGCACCGAAGGCATTATCCCGGCGATTGAGAGCGCCCATGCCCTCGCCGGCGCAATGCGCCTGGGCCGTGAGCTAGGGCCCGACGCGGTGATCATGGTCAACCTGTCCGGTCGTGGCGACAAGGACGTGGCCACCGCGGCGCGCTGGTTCGATCTCGACGACGTCGACGAAAGCGCCGAGGGTCGATGACCACACTCGCGCAGGCCTTCGCGACGGCCCGCGACGAGGGCCGGGCCGCCCTCATCGGCTACCTCCCCGCCGGCTTCCCCACCGTCCGCGACAGTGCGCGCCTGATGCGCGCCATGGTCGAGGAGGGCGTGGACATCGTGGAGGTGGGTCTGCCGTACTCCGATCCGCTCATGGATGGTCCGGTGATCCAGGCTGCGGCCAACCAGGCACTCGAGGCCGGTACTACCCCCCGCGACGTGATCGCCATTGCCGGTGAGGTGGCCCAGACCGGTGCCCCAGCAGTGGTGATGTCGTACTGGAATCCCATCGAGCGGTACGGCGTCGATGCGTTCGCGCGCGAACTTGCCGCGGCCGGGGGATCCGGGGTCATCACTCCGGACCTCACCCCGGAGGAGTCCGGCGACTGGACCGCGGCGACGTCGGCCCACGACGTAGATCGCATCTTCCTCGTTGCCCCGTCGAGCACCGATGAGCGCATCGGCCGAGTTGCGGCGGAGTGCCGTGGATTTGTCTATGCCGCCTCCACCATGGGGGTCACCGGGGCCCGGACGTCGGTGTCGAATTCCGCCGCCACACTGGTGGCCCGGGTTCGGGCGGCCACCGACCTGCCCGTAGCGGTGGGGCTCGGTGTGTCCACCGGGGACCAGGCGGCCGAAATCGCCCAGTACGCCGATGGCGTCATCGTGGGATCGGCCTTCATCCGGCTCATCCTCGAGGCCGCCTCGGTCGATGAGGCCGAGCAGGCTGTCCGTGCCCTCGCCCGGGAACTCGCCGAGGGCGTACGGCGTCGCAGTCCGTAGCGGGATTCGTGGATCGGGGCGCGCCAGGCGGGGCCGTGGTGCGTTCGGACGGCGGGCCCCGTAGCGTAGGACGACGAACTTCCACCTGAAGGGGACGGCACAGATGGCCAAGGACCGGCAGTCCAAGAGCACGCGGGAAAAGGCTGCGGCCGCTCGCGCCGAGCAGATGGCGGCGGAGCAACGTCGTGAGCGGACCGTGCGCATCATCGGTGCGATCGGTGTCATCGCGGTGGTCGCCATCATCATTGGCCTTGCCGTGATTGTGCCGCGGTTGTCCAGCGACGACAGCGGCGGCGATCTCCCGGGTCCCGATCCGGCCGCGCCGGTTCCGACCGGGGTCTTCGGGTCTGACTCGGAATACGCCTACGGCGTCCCGTTCGGCACGGCGCCGGAGACCGCGCCGGTCCTGCAACTGTGGGAGGACTTCCAGTGCCCCGCCTGCGGCGCGTTGGAAGAGGTCAACGGTTCGGGTATCGAGAGCCTCGCCGAAGCTGGCGACATGCAGCTCATCTGGCGCCCCACCGCCTTCCTCGACAACAACCTTGGCAACACCTCTTCCGCCGAGGCCATCAACGCTTGGGGTTGTGCGATCGACGCGGGCAAGACGGCCGAGTACCACAACGAGGTCTTCGCCAACCAGCCCGAGACCGAGGGTGATGGTTGGACCAACGAGCAGTTCGTGGCGATGGCCGAGGCCGTCGGCATCACCGGTGTGCCGCTGGAACAGTTCAATGACTGCCTGACGTCGGGCCGGTACTTGCCCTGGGCCGCGAACAGCACCCAGATCTTCTACGACTCCAACATTCAGGGAACGCCGTCCGGCATCCTCAACGGCACCCCGGTCGAGAATGCGACCCTTGCCGACCAGACACAGTTGGAGCAGTTGGTCAAGGACGCGTCCGCCCAGTAATGGACGTCCTCGCCTACATCCCCAGCCCCAGCCAGGGGGTGTGGAACCTCGGTCCCATCCCGCTGCGTGCGTATGCGCTGCTCATCATCCTCGGCATCGTCGTTGCGGTCTGGGTGGGCACTCGGCGCTATGTCGATCGTGGGGGACGAGCCGGCGTCATCGGCGATATCGCCATCTGGGCGGTGCCGTTCGGCATCATCGGAGGGCGGCTCTACCACGTCATCACTGACTGGCAGTTGTACTTCGCTCCCGGGGGATCAGGGTTCATCGGTGCCCTGCGCATCTGGGACGGAGGCCTGGGGATTTGGGGCGCTGTCGCGCTCGGCGCCCTCGGCGCCTGGATTGGGGCCCGACGTCTGGGTGTGGCCCTGCCGCCCATCGCCGACGCCATCGCGCCGGGCATCGCCCTGGCTCAGGCGATCGGCCGCTGGGGCAACTACTTCAATCAGGAACTCTTCGGTGCGCCCACCACGTTGCCGTGGGGCCTGGAGATCGAGCCGCAATTCCGACCCGAGGGCTACGCGGACTACGCAACCTTCCATCCGACGTTTCTCTATGAGTCCCTGTGGCTGGTCGGCGTGGCGCTCGTGGTGATCTGGGCGGACCGCCGGTTCCGGATGGGGCACGGTCGCGCCTTCGCGCTCTACGTCCTGCTCTACACCATGGGCCGTGTCTGGATCGAGTACCTCCGCATCGACACGGCCAACCAGATTCTCGGCCTGCGGTTGAATGTCTGGACTTCCATCCTGGTGGGTCTTGGTGCGCTGATCTACCTCATTGTCTCGGCCCGGCTGCGCCCCGGCCGTGAAGAGGTCCTGCCTCCGCGCAAGTACGTCGAACGTGAGGAGGCCGAGGCCGAGGCGGCCGCCGTCAAGGCGCCCAAGCCGGCTGCGAAGGTCACCGAGGTGACCCCCGAGGAGCCCGAGGACACGACCTAAACCCCGTCGAATGTGCACTCGCGCGCACGAAAACGCCCCGGATCGTGCACGGGAGCGCACACTCGGCGGCACCTGATATCTTTTGCGGCACGGGCCAACGGCGTCCCGTCCCTTCTGCTGGCTATTCCAGCGGATCCGACGTGGAGGTAGGCCCGATGTCTGTTTCACTCCCTCGCTTCTCGGCGCTGCCGACGGCCCAGGGGCTCTATGACCCCAGCCTCGAGCACGACGCCTGCGGTGTGGCCTTCGTCGCCACGCTCACCGGAGTCCCGACGCACGCGATCGTTGAGCAGGCGATGACCGCGCTGGAGAACCTCGACCACCGCGGTGCCTCGGGAGCCGAGCCTGACTCGGGCGACGGCGCGGGAATCCTCGTCCAGATTCCGGACCGCTTCTTCCGCAAGGTCACCAACCTTGAGTTGCCCCCGCGGGGCTACTACGCGGTCGGCACGGCGTTCCTGCCCGACGACGACGCCGGTGAGGCAGCGACCATGGCCCAGATCGAGGCGATTGCGGCGCAGGAGGGACTGGTGGTGCTCGGCTGGCGCACGGTCCCGACCGACCCCAGCGGGCTGGGCCGTACCGCCCGCCGTGTCATGCCGCGCTTCCGCCAACTCTTCGTCGCCGGTGTGGGCGCCTCGGGCCTGGACTTGGAGCGCTTGGCCTTCGTGTTGCGCAAGCGCGCCGAGCACGAGACGGACGTGTACTTCCCCTCCCTGTCCGGTCGCACGTTGGTTTACAAGGGCATGCTCACGACGGGTCAGCTCGGGGAGTTCTATCCGGACCTCGCGGATCCTGACGTCGAGTCGGCGCTCGCACTCGTGCACTCCCGCTTCTCCACCAATACGTTCCCGTCGTGGCCGTTGGCGCATCCCTACCGACTCATCGCGCACAACGGCGAGATCAACACGGTCAAGGGCAATCGCAATTGGATGCGGGCGCGTGAAGCGCTGCTCGAGTCCAGCCTCATCCCCGGTGACTTCGAGCGTCTCTTCCCGATCTGCACCCCGGGTGGCTCGGACTCGGCCAGCTTCGATGAGGTTCTCGAACTGCTGCACCTCGGCGGGCGCAGCCTTCCGCACGCCGTCCTCATGATGATTCCGGAGGCCTGGGAGAACGACCTCGACATGGATCCCGCGCGGCGGGCGTTCTACGAGTACCACTCCACGCTTATGGAAGCCTGGGATGGCCCGGCCAACGTGTCCTTCACCGACGGCACAGTCATCGGCGCAGTCCTAGATCGCAACGGATTGCGTCCGGGCCGCTTTTGGGTGACGGAGGAGGGTCTGGTCGTCCTCGCTTCTGAGGCCGGCGTGCTCGAGCTCGATCCGGCGACCATCGTGCGCAAGGGCCGACTCCAGCCCGGGCACATGTTCCTCGTCGACACCGCGGCCGGCTGCATCGTCGAGGACGACGAGATCAAGTCCGAACTCGCCGCGGCCGCACCCTATGCCGACTGGCTTCACGGTGGTCTGGTCCACATCGACACGCTGCCCGAGCGCGAGCACATCGTGCACACCGCGGCCTCGGTCGCGCGTCGCCAGCAGATGTTCGGCTACACGGAGGAGGAACTGCGGATCATCCTGTCGCCGATGGCGATCCACGGTGCCGAGCCGATTGGGTCCATGGGGACGGATACGCCGATCGCGACATTGTCGAACCGCCCCCGATTGCTCTTCGACTACTTCACGCAGGCGTTCGCGCAGGTGACGAACCCACCACTCGACGCCATCCGCGAGGAAATCGTCACGTCCCTATCGACGATCACCGGACCCGAGTGCAACCTCCTCGACGCCACGCCTTCCCACGCGCGCCAGGTCGTCCTGCCGTTCCCGATCATCGACAACGACGAACTCGCCAAGATCTTGCACATCAACTCCGACGGCGACTTCCCCGGATTCGCTGCAGCCAAGATCATGGGCTTGTACGACGTCGATGGGGGAGCAGCGGCCCTGGAGGCTCGCCTCGAGGAGATCTTCGCTGAGATCGACGCAATGATCGAGGCGGGCACCCGTTTCGTGGTGCTGTCCGATCGTGACGCCACGACGGACCTGGCTCCGATTCCCTCCCTGCTGCTGTGCGCAGCCGTGCACCACCACCTGGTGCGGCAAAAGACACGCACCCAGGTGGGTCTCATCGTGGAGGCCGGCGACGTGCGCGAGGTGCACCACGCCGCCCTCCTCATCGGCTACGGCGCCGCCGCCATCAACCCCTATCTCGCCATGGAGTCGGTCGAAGATCTCGTCTACCGCGGCATCATCACCGATGTCTCCGCCGAGAAAGCCGTGCGCAACCTGGTCAAGGCACTCGGCAAGGGTGTCTTGAAGGTGATGTCCAAGATGGGCGTCTCAACCGTCGGCTCCTACCGCGGCGCCCAGATCTTCGAGGCGATCGGCCTGTCGCATGAACTCGTCGAGCGCTACTTCACCGGCACCGTGAGCCGCCTGGGCGGCATCGGTCTCGATGTCATCCACGAGGAGGTCCTGGCCCGTCACGACGTGGCGTACCCGCCGTCCGGCGTCGCGCCGGCCCATCGCACGCTCGAGGTCGGTGGCGAATACCAGTGGCGGCGCGAGGGCGAGCAGCATCTGTTCGATCCCGAGACGGTCTTCCGGCTCCAGCATGCGACCCGGGAGAAGCGCTACGACATCTTCCGCCAGTACACCGATCGCGTCGATGATCAGACCCGCCGCCTCATGACGTTGCGTGGACTTTTCGGCCTACGGGAGGGTGTGCGCCCGCCCGTCCCCCTCGACGAGGTCGAGCCGGTCAGCGACATCGTCAAGCGCTTCTCCACCGGCGCTATGTCCTATGGCTCGATTTCGGCCGAGGCACACGAGACTCTCGCGATCGCGATGAACCGCATCGGTGGCAAGTCCAACACCGGCGAGGGCGGTGAGGATCCCGAACGCTTCCTGGTCATGTCGAACGGCGACTCGAAGCGATCGGCGATCAAGCAGGTGGCGTCCGGCCGCTTCGGTGTGACGAGCGAATACCTGGTCAACAGCGACGACATCCAGATCAAGATGGCCCAGGGTGCCAAGCCCGGTGAGGGTGGTCAACTACCCGGTCACAAGGTCTATCCGTGGGTCGCCAAGACTCGGCACTCCACGCCGGGTGTGGGCCTCATCTCGCCGCCGCCGCACCACGACATCTACTCGATCGAGGATCTTGCTCAACTCATCCACGACTTAAAGAACGCCAACCCACAGGCCCGTATCCACGTCAAGCTTGTCGCGGAGGCCGGTGTCGGCACCGTCGCGGCCGGTGTGGCCAAGGCGCACGCCGACGTCGTGCTCATCTCCGGGCACGACGGTGGCACCGGGGCGTCGCCGCTCACCTCTCTCAAGCACGCCGGCACGCCCTGGGAGCTGGGTCTGGCGGAGACTCAGCAAACGCTCATGCTCAATGGCCTACGTGACCGGATCGTCGTGCAGACGGACGGGCAGTTGAAGACGGGCCGAGACGTCATCATGGCCGCCCTCCTCGGTGCCGAGGAGTTCGGGTTCGCGACAGCCCCCCTGGTCGTCATGGGGTGCGTCATGATGCGCGTGTGTCACCTCGACACATGCCCAGTCGGCGTGGCGACGCAAAACCCGGAGCTCCGGGCGCGCTTCACCGGCTCCCCGGAGTTCGTCGTGAACTTCTTCGAGTTCATCGCCGAGCAGGTGCGGGAGTACCTCGCGATGCTCGGCTTCCGCAGCCTGGACGAGGCGATTGGGCACGCGGAACTCATCGATGCCAGCGCCGCTGTCAACCACTGGAAGGCCAGCGGTCTGGACCTGAGCCCGATCGTGCATGTCCCCGCGACCGACTCGCCCCGACGCCGCATGACCGTGCAGGACCACGGACTCGATCGGGCTCTGGACCGCGAGCTCATCGAGCTGTGCGCACCGGCTCTCGAGGCGGGCGAACCGATCCGCGCTCGGGTGCCGATCCGCAACGTCAACCGCACGGTGGGCACGATGCTCGGCTCAGAGGTGACCCGGCGGCACGGCGGCAAGGGACTTCCCGATGGCACCATTGACCTCACCCTGGTGGGCTCGGCCGGGCAGTCCTTCGGCGCCTTCGTGCCGGCAGGGGTGACCTTGCGGCTCGAGGGTGATGGCAACGACTACGTCGGCAAGGGTCTGTCCGGTGGCCGCATCGTCGTACGCCCCCACCGGGAGGCGACTTTCGTCGCCGAGGACAACATCATCGCCGGCAACGTGATCGGCTACGGAGCGACGGGCGGCGAGATCTTCATCCGCGGCAAGGCGGGTGAGCGGTTCGGCGTACGCAACTCCGGCGCCACGATGGTGGTGGAAGGAGTCGGTGACCACGGCTGCGAGTACATGACCGGGGGTCGCGTGCTCGTCCTTGGGCGCACCGGACGCAACTTTGCGGCGGGGATGAGCGGCGGTATCGCCTACATCCTCGACCTGGCGCCGGAGCGGGTGAACACCGAGATGGTCGATCTGGAGCTCCTGGCAGAGGACGACGTCGAGTTCGTTCGCGATGCCCTGCGCCGGCACGCCGAGGAGACCGGATCGCCGGTTGCGGCGGCACTGTTGGAGCAGTGGGATCCGGCGCGCTTCACCAAGGTGATGCCGCGCGACTACCGGCGCGTGCTCCAGGCGGAGCGTCGTGCGATCGAAGAAGGCCTTGACCCGGCCGAGGCAGTGATGGAGGCGGCTCGTGGCTGACCCACGTGGATTCTTGAAGGCGGGGCGAGAGCTCCCGGAGCGTCGTCCCGTCGATGTGCGCATCTCGGATTGGAAAGAGGTCTACGAGGATTTTGCGGCTGCGCGGCTGGGGACTCAGGCCGGTCGGTGCATGGACTGCGGAATTCCCTTCTGCCACAACGGGTGTCCGCTAGGCAACCTGATCCCGGAGTGGAACGACCTGGTGTGGCGTGATGATTGGCGCGCGGCGTCGGAGCGACTGCACGCCACCAACAACTTCCCTGAGTTCACCGGTCGACTGTGCCCGGCCCCGTGCGAGACCTCATGTGTGCTCGGCATCAACTCCGATCCGGTCACGATCAAGCAGGTGGAGGTTTCCATCATCGATCGCGCCTGGGATTCGGGCTGGGTGACCCCGCAGCCGCCCGAGCGGTCCACCGGCAAGGCGGTCGCGGTTATCGGCTCGGGTCCCGCGGGTCTCGCGGCGGCGCAGCAATTGGCGCGCGCGGGGCATACGGTCGCGGTCTTCGAACGAGCTGATCGCATTGGCGGTCTGCTGCGCTACGGCATCCCCGAGTTCAAGATGGAAAAGGCGCACCTCGACCGTCGACTGCGCCAAATGGCCCAGGAGGGCGTGAAGTTCCGGCCCGGCGTCGAGGTTGGTGTCGACATCACCGGATCCGATCTGCGCAAGCGATACGACGCGGTCGTCCTCGCCATCGGTGCGACGCGGTGGCGCGACCTGCCGGTGCCGGGACGTGAGCTCAACGGGGTCCATCAGGCGATGGAGTACCTGCCGGGCGCGAACCGTGTCCAGGAGGGCGACTTCGATGAGGCGCCTATCGATGCAGCGGGCAAGCACGTCGTCATCATCGGCGGCGGCGACACCGGCGCGGACTGCCTCGGCACGGCCATTCGACAGGGAGCGGCCTCCGTGACGCAGTTGGAGATCATGCCGACGCCTCCACAGGCACGCCCGTCCGCCCAGCCGTGGCCGACGTACCCGATGGTGTTCCGCGTCTCCAGCGCCCATGAAGAGGGCGGTGATCGGATGTTTGCCGTGTCGACCGAATGCTTCCTCGGCGACGACGGCCGGGTAACGGCCCTTCGGCTGAGCGATGTCGAGTTCGTCGATGGCCGGTTCGTGCCCGTCGAGGGCACCTCCCGGGATATCCCCGCCGACCTGGTCTTCTTGGCCATGGGCTTCACCGGTCCGGAGCCCGAGGGGCTGGTGGCCGATCTCGGTCTGGCGGTCAACGAGCGCGGCTCGATCGTGCGCGATGACGACTACGCGACCTCCCTCCAGGGAGTGTTCGTGGCCGGGGACGCCGGACGTGGTCAGTCCCTCATCGTCTGGGCGATTGCCGAGGGCCGTGCGGCGGCAGCGGCGGTCGATCGGTACCTCACCGGCGACACGAATTTGCCATCCCCTATCCCTGCCTCCGCGCGACCCCTTACCGTGTAACCGGTTTCGTAACCCCCGGACGGAAGGCGGACATGCGTCGCGCAAAGATCGTGGCCACCCTGGGGCCGGCAACGGCCTCGTACGAGAGCATCTTGGAGTTGGTGCAGTCGGGCATGGATGTGGCCCGACTCAACCTGAGCCACGGCAGTTACGAGGACCACACCCGGTCCTACGAGCGGATCCGGCGGGCCAGCGATGAGACCGGGCGCGGCGTAGGCATCCTCGTCGACCTGCAGGGACCCAAGATTCGGCTCGGCACCTTCGATGCCGGACCGGTGCTGCTCGAGGCGGGTGCGACCTTCACGATCACGACCGAGGACGTGCCCGGTGACGCCGAGATCGCGTCGACCACGTACGCCGGCCTGCCCGGCGACGTGCGGTCCGGCGACATGATCCTCATCGACGACGGCCGCGTGGCCTTGGAAGCGGTGTCGGTCGAGGGCCCTCGGGTCGTCACTCGCGTCGTCGAGGGCGGACGCATCTCGGACAACAAGGGCATCAATCTGCCCGGTGTCGCGGTGAGCGTGCCCGCGATGTCGGAGAAGGACATCGACGACCTGCGCTGGGCTCTGCGTACCGGCGCAGACCTCATCGCCCTGTCATTCGTCCGTTCAGCCGACGACATCGTCGACGTCCACCGCATCATGGATGAGGAGGGCGTTCGTCTGCCGGTGCTCGCCAAGGTCGAGAAGCCGCAGGCGGTGGATAACATCGACGGCATCATCGCGGCCTTCGACGGCATCATGGTGGCCCGCGGCGACCTTGGCGTCGAACTTCCCCTGGAGATGGTGCCCCTCACTCAAAAGCGCGCCATCGAGAAGTGCAGAGCTGCCGCGAAGCCGGTCATCGTGGCGACCCAGATGCTGGACTCGATGATTACCGCGACGCGCCCGACACGGGCGGAGGCCAGCGACGTGGCGAATGCGGTGCTCGACGGAGCCGATGCCGTCATGCTCTCCGGAGAGACGAGCGTGGGCAAGCATCCGTCGTTGGTCGTCGAAACGATGAGTCGCATCATCATGCACATCGAGGACCACGCACTGGATCGGATGCCGGCGCCGGAAAACGACAAGCCTGGCTCCACGGCACGGGCCTTGACCGAGGCGGCGGTCAACGTCGCCCGATCCGTGGGTGCGGCCAGTCTGATCCCGTTCACCGAAACCGGATCGAGCGCGCGAATGATCTCGCGCTGGCGTCCGGCGACGCCGATCCTCGCCTTCACGCCCAACCCACGCACCCGAAGCCAATTGGCGCTCGTGTGGGGAGTGGAGACCTTCCTGGTGTCACCGGTCGTGCACACCGACGACATGGTTGTGCAGGTGGACAAGGCGCTACTCGACATCGGGCGGGTCACCTACGGGGAGCGTGTGGTCATCGTGGCCGGCGTCCCTCCGGGGATTCCCGGGACGACCAACGGCATGCGCGTGCACCTCATCGGCAGTGGGGGACGCGGCGGCGGCGTCTAGGCCCGTCCGGCACGTCTTCCAGCTCGAATCGGGTAGGGTCAGTCTCGGCATCCTTTAACGACCCGTCCGGCGAGGCGGGGAAGGGAGTCCGTCCATGGTGCCTGCCAGCGCACGTGTGCTCGACGCAGCGGATATCGCCCGCAGCGTGAGTCGTCTATCCCACGAGATCCTCGAACGCTCGCACGGTTCGCGTGATCTTGTCCTCCTCGGTATCCAGACCCGCGGCGTGCCGCTGGCCCACCGCATCGCCGGTCGGATGGCCGAGATCGAATCCACCACTGTCCCGTGTGGTGCCCTCGACATCACCATGTATCGCGACGATTTACGACTGCGGGGTGCCCGCCCCCTGGACGTCACCGAACTGCCGGAGGGCGGGGTCGACGATCGTGTCGTGGTCCTTGTCGACGATGTCCTCTATTCCGGACGCACCATCCGGGCGGCGCTGGATGCGATCAGCGATCTGGGTCGCCCGCGCGCGGTCCAACTCGCGGTCCTCGTCGACCGTGGGCACCGCGAACTGCCGATCCGCGCGGATTATGTCGGCAAAAACATCCCCACCTCCCGCGAGCAAGCGGTGCGGGTGCGGCTTGCCGAGGTCGACGGCATCGACGAAGTGGTGGTCGAGGGATGATCCGCCACCTGCTCAGCGCGGGGGACCTGGACCGCGACGAGGCCATCGCGATCTTGGACACGGCGGGCGAACTGGCTCGTGCGACCGGGCGGTCGGTGAAGAAGTTGCCCACGCTTCGGGGCCGGACCGTCGTCAACCTCTTCTACGAGGACTCCACCCGCACTCGTATCTCCTTCGAGGCGGCCGCCAAGCGACTGTCCGCGGACGTCATCACCTTCAGTGCCAAGGGTTCAAGCGTGTCCAAGGGGGAGAGCCTCAAGGACACCGCGCTGACACTGGAGGCCATGGGCGCCGATGCCGTCGTCGTGCGCCACTCCGCATCGGGTGCGGCTCATCGGCTCGCGATGTCGGGATGGACAGACTGCGTCGTCGTCAACGCCGGTGACGGCACCCACGAACACCCCACCCAGGCACTTCTCGACGCGTACACCCTGCGCCATCACCTCAGCGACGGGGCGGGGGATCTTCAGGGGCGACGCGTCGTCATCGTGGGAGACATCCTGCACAGCCGCGTCGCTCGCTCCAACGTGCTGCTGCTCGAGACGCTCGGTGCCGAGGTCACGGTGGTCGGACCGCCGACCCTGCTCCCGGTCGGGGTGGAGGGTTGGCCCTGCTCGGTCTCCTACGACCTCGATAACGCACTCACCGGGGCCGATGCGGTCATGATGTTGCGCGTTCAGAACGAGCGGATGAACGCCGCCTACTTCCCCTCCGCGCGTGAATACTCGCGGCGCTACGGCCTCGATCGACATCGCGCTGAACTCCTCGCACCCGACGGCATTGTCCTGCACCCCGGACCGATGAACCGGGGGATGGAGATCACGGCGGAGGTGGCCGATGGTCCACGCTCGGTCGTGGTGGAGCAGGTGACGAACGGCGTCCACGTGCGCATGGCGGTGCTCTACCGCCTCATGGGTGCACTTCCCGAACTCGAGTCGGAGGCTGGGTCATGAGCATGGTCATTCGCGAGGTCGCGCCGTACGGCGAGGAGGCCGTCGACATGACCATCGACGACGGACGGATCGCCCGCATCGATCCGGCAGGATCGGCGCCCGCGGGGGAGCGGGAGATTGACGCGTCCGGTCTCATCGTGCTGCCGGGGTTGGTGGACCTCCACACCCATCTGCGCGAACCCGGTCGCGAGGATGCCGAGACGATCGAATCCGGCACGGCGGCGGCGGCCCTCGGGGGGTTCACCGCCGTCCACGCGATGGCCAACACCCAGCCGGTCGCAGACACCGCGGGCGTGGTCGAGCAGGTGTGGCGTCGTGGTCAGGAGGCGGGCTACTGCGATGTGCATCCCGTGGGTGCCGTCACCGTGGGACTCGCTGGTGAGCGGCTTGCCGAGTTGGGTGCCATGGCTGATTCAGCGGCCCGCGTTCGCGTGTTCAGCGACGATGGCATCTGCGTGAGCGACGCCGTCCTTATGCGCCGCGCCCTGGAGTACGTCAAGGCCTTCGACGGAGTCATCGCCCAGCACGCGCAAGAGCCGCGACTGACCGAAGGCGCGCAAATGAACGAGGGCGAACTCTCGGGCGTCCTCGGCTTGCGTGGCTGGCCACCGGTTGCCGAGGAGGCGATCATCGCGCGGGATGTGTTGCTCGCCGAGCATGTGGGCTCCCGTGTGCACATCTGCCACCTGAGCACGCGGGGCTCGGTGGACATCATCCGCTGGGCGAAGCAACGTGGCATCGATGTCACGGCGGAGGTGACACCGCACCACTTGATTCTCACCGAGGAACTCGCGACGACGTACGACCCGCGGTACAAGGTCAACCCACCCTTGCGCACCGCGGATGATGTGGCAGCGGTGCGTGAGGGTCTCGCCGACGGCACGATTGACATCGTCGCGACCGACCATGCCCCCCATGCCCACGAGGACAAGGACTGTGAATGGGGTGCGGGCGCCTTCGGGATGCTCGGCCTGCAGACGGCACTCAGCGTTGTCATCGAGACGATGGTGGAGACTGGTCGCCTGTCCTGGCGCGAGGTGGCCGACCGTATGTCGACCGCTCCCGCGATCATTGGCCGCGTGGAATCGCAGGGGCGCCCCCTGGAGGTGGGCGAGCCGGCCAACCTGGTGCTTGTCGATCCGCGGGCGCGGTGGCATGTCAACGCGGATGCCTTGGCCTCCCGCAGTCGCAATACCCCCTTCGAGGGTCGCGAGATGTCGGGCCGAGTCGTCGCCACCTTCCTTCGCGGTCGTCCCACCGTGTTGGAGGGCCGGCTCGCATGAGCGATGTCCTCGTCCGAACGCTGTGGGTGCTCGTCGTTATTGCCGCTATCGCGGCCACGCTCTGGGCGATGCGGCGCGGTTGGATTCATCGCCAGCAGCGCCAGGCCGACGTGGCGGCCCCTCAGGACCTGCCGACCGATCTCGGGGCTATTCATCTGGGCCCGGTGACCGGTCGATTCGTCGGCTCGGTCAACGCCGGTGACTGGCTCGATCGCATCGCGGTGCACGATCTCGGCGTGCGCAGCCCTGCGCGATGTGAGGTCACCGATGCCGGCCTGGTGTTCTGGCGCGATGGTGCGTGCGACGTATTCATCCCGCGCGCCGACATCCGCGGTGTTCGGGCGGACCGGGGTATCGCCGGGCGGGTCCAGGAGCGAGGTGGGGTGCTCGTCGTCACGTGGGACCTAGGTGGCAGGCTGATCGACAGCGGGTTCCGAGCGGATGTGGGTGACGATCAAGAAGCCCTGGTCGCCGCGGTCGAATCTGTCATTGCCGAAGAATGGACCTCATGAGCGCGCGCATGTCCGGTGAACCGGCAGTCCTGATCCTCGAGGATGGCCGAAGCTTTCGCGGGCGCTCCTTCGGCGCGGTGGGCACGACGGTCGGTGAAGCGGTCTTCAACACGGGCATGACGGGCTACCAGGAGACGCTGACCGACCCGTCCTATCAGGGTCAGGTCGTCGTCATGACGGCTCCGCATGTTGGCAATACCGGCATGAACGACGAGGACCCCGAATCGCGACAGATCTGGGTAGCTGGCTACGTCGTACGCGACCCATCCCCGATCGCCTCGAACTGGCGCTCGCGCGGCTCACTCGACGAGGCGCTCGTCACCGCCGGAGTTGTCGGCATCCGCGACATCGACACGCGCGCCCTGACGCGCCACCTGCGTGATCGCGGTGCGATGCGCGTGGGCATCTTCAGCGGTGAGGCGGCCACGACCGACACTGACGAACTTCTCGCCCGGGTGCGTCGCGCACCCGAAATGGCCGGATGCAGTCTCACCGACGACGTCACCACCGATGAGCCCTACGTTGTCCCCGCGCTCGGGGAAGAGCGCTACGTCGTGGCGGCGGTAGATCTGGGGATCAAGTCGATGACGCCGCATCGCATGGCTGAGCGCGGCATGACCGTGCACGTGGTCCCCGCCGACATTGACACCGACACCCTGCTCGAACTCGGTCGTGACGGCATCTTCTTGTCGAACGGCCCTGGGGATCCCGCCACGGCTGATCACGCGGTCGCGTTGGTCCAAGCCGCCCTCGCCGCGCGTCGTCCCCTCTTCGGCATCTGCTTCGGCCACCAGATGCTCGGCCGCGCACTTGGCTTCGGCACCTACAAGCTCCGCTTCGGCCACCGCGGGGTGAACCAGCCGGTCCAGGACCTGCGCACCGGCCGCGTCGCGATCACCGCGCACAATCACGGTTTCGCCGTCGACGCTGCGGTGGGAGAGGAACTCTCCACCCCGTTCGGGCGCGTGGAGGTGAGCCATGTGTGCCTCAACGACAACGTGGTCGAGGGCCTGCGCTGCCTTGATGTTCCGGCCTTCAGTGTGCAGTACCACCCTGAGGCGGCGGCGGGTCCGCACGATGCTGCTGACCTTTTTGACGAATTCGCCGCCCTCATGGATGGAGCCCGCTGATGCCGCGCCGCGACGACATTGCGTCGGTACTCGTGATCGGCTCGGGCCCCATCGTCATCGGTCAGGCGTGCGAATTCGACTACTCCGGCACTCAGGCCTGTCGAGTGCTGCGCGCCGAGGGCATCCGTGTCATCCTCGTCAACTCCAATCCGGCGACGATCATGACCGACCCTGAGTTCGCGGATGCGACGTACATCGAGCCCATCACTCCGGAGTTCGTCGAACGCATCATTGCGCGGGAGCGGCCTGATGCCCTCCTGCCGACGCTCGGCGGACAGACAGCACTCAACACCGCGATTGCCCTGCATAACAGTGGAGTCCTAGAGCGTTACAACGTTGAACTGATCGGCGCCGACGTTGATGCCATCGAGCGGGGCGAGAACCGCGAGATCTTCCGGAGGATCGTGGCGGAGATCGGCGGAGAGAGTGCGCGATCGGTGATCTGCCACACGCTGGAGGAGTGCCTCGGGGCAGTCGAGCAACTCGGCTACCCCGTTGTCGTGCGCCCGTCCTTCACGATGGGCGGGGCCGGATCGGGCATGGCCTACGACGAGTCCGACCTCCGCCGCATCGCCGGCAACGGACTGCAGGCGAGTCCCACCACCGAGGTCCTCCTCGAAGAGTCGATCCTTGGCTGGAAGGAGTACGAACTCGAACTCATGCGGGACCGCCACGACAACGTCGTGGTCATCTGTTCCATTGAGAACCTCGACCCCATGGGTGTGCACACCGGGGACTCGATCACTGTGGCGCCCGCCCTGACGCTCACCGACCGCGAGTATCAGAGGATGCGCAATCAGGCCATCGACATCATTCGCGCCGTCGGCGTTGACACCGGTGGCTGCAACATCCAGTTCGCGGTCAACCCTGACGACGGTCGACTGATCGTGATCGAGATGAATCCGCGCGTCTCACGGTCGTCTGCGCTCGCGTCGAAAGCCACGGGCTTCCCCATCGCCAAAATCGCCGCCAAACTCGCCGTGGGCTACACCCTGGACGAAATTCCCAACGACATTACGGCGGAGACGCCGGCGTCGTTCGAGCCCACCTTGGACTACATCGTGGTCAAGATCCCACGTTTTGCCTTCGAGAAGTTCCCCCAGGCAGATCCGGTCCTCACCACCACAATGAAGTCGGTGGGGGAGGCCATGGCCATCGGCCGCAACTTCACCGAGGCGCTGCAAAAGGCACTGCGCTCCATGGAACGCGGCGACGCTGTCTTCGCCTGGCCGGACAGTCGCGCTGATGTCGACCTCGAGAATCTGCTGGAGTCCGTGCGCACGCCCCACGATGGGCGACTTCGTGAGGTGCAGCAGGCGCTGTGGGCCGGGGCCACCGTCGAGCAGATGCACGAGCTCACCGATATCGATCCGTGGTTCCTCGAACAGATCATGATGATCAACGACATCGCCGATGAGCTGCGGGCCGTCCCCGAACTCGACGTCGACCTCCTACGCGAGGCGAAGCGTCACGGCTTCTCTGATGTGCAGATCGCACGCCTTCGCGGCACGGACGAGGCGAGCATTCGTGCGTATCGCCATGACCGCGGACTGCGGCCGGTGTACAAGACCGTGGACACCTGCGCCGCCGAATTCGCTGCCCGGACGCCTTACCACTACTCGGCGTACGACGAGGAGACAGAGGTTGAGCCCGGCCACGCCCCGAAGGTCATCATCTTGGGCTCCGGGCCCAATCGCATCGGGCAGGGCATCGAGTTCGACTACTCCTGTGTCCACGCGTCCATGACCCTGCGCGAGGCCGGGTTCGAGACGGTGATGGTCAACTGCAACCCCGAGACCGTCTCCACCGACTACGACACCTCTGATCGCCTCTACTTCGAGCCGCTGACCCTTGAAGATGTCCTCGAAGTGGTACACGCGGAGTCCCAGGCGGGCGAGATCGCCGGTGTCGTCGTTCAACTCGGCGGGCAGACCCCACTCGGTCTTGCGCGGGCCCTCAAGGAGGCGGGAGTCCCCATCGTCGGAACCTCACCGGAATCCATCCATCTCGCCGAGGATCGTGGTGCCTTCGGCGCCCTGCTCACAGAGGCTGGACTCCCGGCGCCACGTTTCGGCACGGCCTTCTCCTTTGAAGAGGCGCGCAGCATCGCTGACGAGATTGGTTACCCGGTCCTTGTCCGACCCTCCTATGTGCTTGGCGGCCGCGGGATGGAGATCGTCTACGACGACGACATGTTGCGTGGCTATCTCGAGCGGGCGACACAGATCAACCCCGAGCATCCCGTCCTCGTGGATCGCTTCCTCGACGATGCGCTGGAGATTGACGTCGACGCGCTGTATGACGGCACCGATCTATTTCTTGGTGGGGTCATGGAACACATCGAAGAGGCCGGAATTCATTCTGGTGACTCGGCGTGCGCTCTGCCGCCGGTGTCCCTGGGCCTGCAGGAGATCGAACGTATTCGCGAATCGACACGACTGCTCGCTGAGGGGATCGGCGTCCGTGGGCTGATGAATGTTCAGTACGCCTTGGCCGGGGGTGTGTTGCACGTCCTCGAAGCCAACCCGCGTGCTTCGCGCACCGTGCCGTTCGTGTCCAAGGCCATCGGGATCCCGCTGGCCAAGGCGGCCGCCCGCATCATGCTCGGAGCAACCATCGCGGACTTACGCGCGGAGGGCATGCTGCCGACCGTCGGTGACGGAGGCACCCTGCCGGCCGGGGGGCCGGTCGCGGTCAAGGAGGCGGTGCTGCCCTTCGGCCGCTTCCACGGAGTCGACACCGTCCTCGGTCCCGAGATGCGCTCCACGGGTGAAGTCATGGGGATTGATGCCCACTTCGGTACGGCCTTCGCTAAATCGCAGGCCGCGACCTATGCTCGCGGATTGCCCACGTCGGGCAGCGTCTTTGTCTCGGTCGCTGATCGTGACAAACGGTCGATGATTTTCCCCGTCAAGCGACTGGCCGATCTCGGCTTCACGATCCTCGCGACGGACGGCACCGCGGAGGTCCTGCGCCGGTACGGGCTCAAGGTGGACCTGCTACGCAAAGCGCGATTCGGCACCGGTCCCGCGGGTGAACCCACTACGGTCGACGCCATCATGGCCGGCGACGTCGATCTCATCATCAACACGCCCTTCGGAGTCGGCCCGCGCCTGGACGGCTACGAGATCCGCACGGCAGCGGTGATCAAGGGCGTCCCGTGCATCACGACAGTCCAGGGACTGGCGGCCACCGTCCTCGGTATCGAGGCACTTGTCGCGAGCGTTGGTGGCGAACCGATCGGCGTGCGGTCCATCCAGGAGTACGCCGCCGATCTCACGGCCCTGCGCGATGCCCAAGCGGCAAGCCAATCCCAGGAGGGAAGCGCCTGATGCCCATCCAGACACGCGGCGAAGTTGTCACGGTTCGCCGAGCCGGGGCGTACTCGGTACTGACGATCACCGCCCCGGGAGTCCCCGAACTCACGCGGCCGGGTCACTTTGCCGCGTTGGCGATCGGGGACCTCAACACGAGCGGACTGCTGCTGCGACGGGCGTTTTCGATCCATGGCGTGCAGTCGCGTGGCATCTACGGCGGAACGATCGACCTGGTGATCTCCGACGTCGGGGAGGGCACGCACTGGTTGTTGCAGCGTCGCCGCGGGGACGCCGTCGACATCATTGCCCCCTTGGGTCGGCCCTTCGCACTTCCGCGGGAGCCGGTGTCGTGCACGCTGGTGGGTGGGGGATACGGCTCTGCCCCGCTCTTCATGCTCGCCGAGCAACTGCGGGAGCGCGGCTGCCGCGTAGACATCGTGCTCGGAGCCGCCACCGAGCAGCGACTCTTCGGTGTGCTCGAGGCCAAGCGCAGCGCCACAACCGTGACGATCACAACGGAGGATGGTTCCGCCGGCGAGCGTGGCCGCGTGACCGACCAGCTCGAGATGGTCATGGAGCGCGCCGGTTCTGAGGTTGTCTACGCCTGTGGCCCGATGGGCATGCTGGCCGCGGTGTCCGAGCTTGCGCAGGTACGCGGGGCGTATAGCCAGTGCGCCGTGGAGGAGTCCATGGCCTGCGGTATCGGTGTGTGCATGAGCTGTGTCATTCCCGTTATCGGGGACGACGGCATTACTCGCATGGTTCGCTCCTGCGTTGAGGGTCCGGTGTTTCGCGGGGAGCGAGTTCGATGGGATGACATCGGGACTGTTCCGGCCGACACGCTCGGTGCGCCGACGGCGGGGGGGCACTGATGACACGGGCCGTGGTGCGCTTCGACACCGGCGGTGATCTCCCCGCGCCGAACGTCGACATGACCGCAACACTGAGCACCTTCGAGATGCCCAGTCCTATCCTCACCGCGTCCGGGTGTGCGGCCGCGGGCCGCGAACTCGACCAATTCTTCGACATCACGCGGCTCGGTGCCATGGTCACCAAGAGCATCATGATGGAGCCGCGCTCGGGTCGGGCAACTCCCCGCATCGCGGAGACGCCGAGCGGGATGCTCAACTCCATTGGCTTGCAGGGCCCCGGCGTGCACGCTTTCTTGGAGCAGGACCTCGCCTGGCTGCGTGAGCGAGGGGCCCGTGTGATCGTGTCCATCGCCGGGGGCACCACACAGGAGTACGAGGACCTCGCCAAGATCCTGCGGACCCAGGAGGGGATCGACGCGATCGAGGTCAATATTTCCTGCCCCAATGTGGCTGATCGCGGCCAGGTCTTCGCCTGCCGCGCTGATTCCGCGGCCGGGGTGGTCGCCAGCGTGCGCCGATCCAGCGATCCGAGCATCCCCATCCTCGCCAAGTTGTCGCCTGATGTGACCGACCTCGCGACGATCGCGGTGGCCTGTGAGCGCGCGGGCGCCGATGGGCTGACTCTGATCAACACCACCCTGGGCGTGGTGGTTGACACGGACACCATGCGGCCTGCCCTCGCTGGAATCACCGGTGGACTGTCCGGTCCGGCGATTAAGCCCATCGCCGTGCGGTGCATTTGGCAGGTACGCGAGGTTCTGCCCGACATTCCGATCCTCGGTGTCGGTGGAGTACGCAGCGGGCTCGATGCCTTGGAATTGATCCTCGCCGGCGCCAACGCCGTCTCTGTCGGCACGACGGTCTTTCGTGACCCGAGTGCTCCTCTTCGCATCCACACCGAGCTCGCCGTGGCCCTGGCGGCCCGCGGATTCGAGCGGCTTTCCGATGCCGTGTCCTTCGCGCATCGCGAGCCAGATCTGGACGCTGTCGAGGTGGATGAACCTGAGGTCCCCGAATGGCTGTGACCGCCGCACCCATAGCTGTCGCGCTCGATGCACCCGACCTGGCGACCCTGGAAGCGTGGGCGACGGCGGTGGGTCCGCACGTGTCCACGGTGAAGGTGGGGCTGGAGACCTTCCTGCGTGATGGTGAAGCTGCTGCGGCGGCCGCCCGCCGTGGCGCTCCGGAGGCGGCACTGTTCTTGGACCTCAAACTCCATGACATTCCGGCGACCGTGGGCGGTGCCGCCCGGGCCGTGAGCGCCCTGCGGCCGGATTTCCTCACCGTGCACGCGTCGGGGGGTGCGGCCATGATCGCGGCCGCCGCCGAGGCGGTGCCCGACACCCGAATCGTCGCCGTCACGATCCTCACCTCGCTGACCTCGGATGATCTCGTGGCCATGGGACTACTCCCGCATGGTGCAAACGCCGATGACGTCCGTGAGCTCGCTGTCCGACTCGCGGTCGAGGCCACGGCCGCGGGTGCGCGTGCTGTGGTGTGTTCGCCGGAGGAGGTCGCTGATATTCGGGCCGGACTCCTCGCCGCCGACCGACGCGACGTCGTCCTCATCACACCGGGTGTCCGGCCCGCAGGGGCCGCCCTCGGCGATCAGCGCCGAGTGGCGACACCCGCCGAAGCCCTGGCGCGCGGCGCGGACCTCCTCGTGATCGGCCGCCCCATCACCGCGGCAGCGGACCCGGGTGCGGCTGCCGCGGCCATCGCCGCCGAGATCGCGAACGGCGATGCCTGACGAACTCCCGCGCCTTGATGACAATGCGCGGGCCCGCGGGCGCGAGCAGGCTCTCATCGCGCGACGTGCACGGGCGCAGATCAAGGCTGATTTGGCAGACGGGCGACGCACGCCCGCGGATGTCATTGCCGCGCGCCTGGACGATCCGATCGTCGGACGCATGAAGGTGCGGGACTTCCTCCACGCATTGCCCGGCGTCGGCGATGTGCGCACCGATCAGATCATGGCTGAGTGCGCGATCGCCGATTCGCGACGAATGCGCGGGTTGGGCGAGCACCAGGAGCGCTGCCTCTTGCGCTGCGTCTCGGGGCCGAGTCGGCCACGAGGGCGCCTGCTCGTGCTGTCCGGTCCGTCCGGAGCAGGCAAGTCCAGCGTCGTCAGCCTGCTGAGGGAACGTCACCCGGAAATCGTGTTCTCGGTCTCGGTGACGACCCGCCGACCGAGGCCCGGTGAGGTGGACGGCGTGCACTACCACTTCATCGACGAGACGACCTTTGCGCGGATGATTGAGGAGGGCCAACTCCTCGAATGGGCGGAGTTCGCCGGCAATCGCTACGGCACGCCCGCGGCACCCGTCGACGATCTCCTCCAAGCCGGGCGTCCGGTGCTGCTCGAGATCGAACTGCAGGGGGCCCGCCAGGTTCGGCTTAGCGCCCCCGAGGCGGTCTTCGTCTTCTTGGCCCCACCCTCCTGGGAAACCCTCGTGGACCGGCTGGAGGGACGACGTACCGAGGCTCCGGAGGTGATTGCCCAGCGACTGGCCACGGCCAAGGTCGAACTCGCCGCGGAGCCCGAATTCGACCGGACGGTCGTCAACGACGTCGTGGCGCGTGCTGCCGACGAGATCGCCGGACTTCTCGGGGTGGGCACCTCGGCCACCTCCTAGCGGTCCCCGGTGGCCAGGCGGGCGAATCGCCGTACGGACCGCCCCTCGGGTAGACTCACCACTCGGCCCGCAGCTCGCGCGGCCGAACGTCCAGGAGTTCCTCGCGAAAGGCCGTCCCATGTCTTCTTCCACGCGCCCCGAGGGCATCACCTACCCCCCGATCGATGATCTGTTGGACAAGACCGACTCTAAGTACTCGCTGGTCATCTACGCCGCCAAGCGCGCGCGTCAGATCAACGCCTACTACAGCCAGCTCGGCGAGGGCCTCCTGGAATACGTCGGACCGCTGGTGGAGACCCACGTGCAGGAGAAGCCGCTTTCCATCGCCATGCGGGAGATCGACGCCGGCCTGCTCACCTCCGAGCCCTACGATCCCGCCGCTGAGCCGGCGGTGGTCGAGGTCATCGTGGACGAGGATCTTTCCTGACCGCACGCATCCTCCTCGGCGTCTCAGGAGGCATCGCCGCCTACAAGGCGTGCACCCTCCTGAGGTTGCTGCGCGAGTCGGGCCATGACGTTCGGGTCGTGCCCACGGAGTCGGCCCTGAAGTTCGTGGGTGCCCCCACCTGGGAGGCCCTCTCCGGTCATCCGGTGCACACCGGTGTGTGGGATGACGTCAATCAGGTGCCCCACGTCTCGCTTGGCCGCTGGGCCGACCTGGTTGTGGTGGCACCGGCGACGGCGAACCTGTTGGCGCGGGCCGCGGTCGGACTCGCGGATGATCTGCTCACCAACACGCTGCTCACGGCCACCTGCCCCGTGCTACTCGCCCCGGCCATGCACACGGAGATGTGGCTCCATCCCGCGACCCAGGCCAACGTCGCGACCCTTCGCTCACGGGGCATCGAGGTCATCGAACCGGCCGTGGGGCGCCTGACCGGCGCCGACTCCGGTCCCGGCCGCCTGCCCGAGCCCGAGGATCTCTTCGCTCGAGTGCTGGCGGTGCTCGCCGCAGGGCCTTTGGCCGGGCGCCGCGTGATCGTGTCGGCCGGTGGCACGCGGGAACCGCTGGACCCGGTGCGCTACCTCGGCAACCGCTCCAGTGGTCGGCAGGGCTACGCCATCGCCGAGGTGGCCGCCGACATGGGGGCAGACGTCACGGTGGTGTCGGCGCATGTCGGCATCCCGGTGCCGCATGGCGTTGATGTCGTCGAGGCGGGCACCGCGGCCGACATGCTCGACGCGATGCGCACGGCGAGCGTCGGCGCCGACGTGGTCATCATGACGGCGGCGGTCGCCGACTTCCGTCCGGACGCCGTACGCGAGACCAAGATCAAGAAGGTCGACTTAGCGGACCCCGAGCCCATCACTCTGATTCGTAATCCGGACATCCTCGTGGACTTGGTGGATCGGCGGCGCCCGGGACAGGTCATCGTGGGCTTCGCGGCGGAGACCGCCGCCGACGAGGACGCCCTGCTCGAGCTGGCCCGCGCCAAGGTTGCGCGCAAGGGCTGCGACCTGCTGGTGGCTAACGATGTTGGGGGAGAGCGCGTCTTCGGTGCAGACACGACCCGGGCCTTGATCCTGGATGGCTCGGGTGTGGTTCTCGCCGATGTTGCGGGTACCAAGGCGGACCTGGCTCGGCGGCTCTTGGAGGCCGTGGCCGATCGCCTCGACGACCGCTGACCTTGTAAGGTAGCCCGGTCAAGAGCGCCAGCATTAAGCCCCGGCTCGCTGGCCGGCAACCCTCGGCAACCGCGGTGGGGTGCCCCGGGTGAGGACTAGGTCCGCAGCAGCGGGCAAGCGCGGGTCGATCGACCCCGACGAAGGGATGCTTGTGTCACGTCGCCTGTTCACCTCCGAATCCGTCACCGAAGGTCATCCGGACAAGATGGCCGATCAGATCAGCGACGCGATCCTCGACAGCCTGCTCGAGCAAGATCCGCACAGTCGTGTTGCGGTGGAGACCCTGCTGACGACAGGCCAGGTGCACGTGGCGGGGGAGGTGACCACGGATGGCTATGCGGATGTGATGAACATCGTCCGTGACGTCGTCCTTGAGATCGGCTACGACCACTCCGAGAAGGGATTCGATGGTGAGTCCTGCGGTGTGTCGGTGTCCATCGGTGCCCAGTCCCCGGATATCGCGCAAGGCGTGAACGACGCGATCGAGGAGCGCGAGGGACACAGTGTGGATCCCCTCGACCGGCAGGGCGCTGGCGATCAGGGACTGATGTTCGGCTATGCCACGACGGACACGCCGACCCTCATGCCGCTGCCGATTTCGCTGGCACATCGCCTTGCGGAGCAGCTCACCGCCGTGCGCAAGGACGGCACGATGGGCTATCTCCGCCCCGACGGCAAGACCCAGGTGACGATCGAGTACGACGAGCAGGACAAGCCGCTGCGTATTGACACGATCGTCGTGTCGAGCCAGCACGCCAAGAACGTTGACCTGGACGGCACCTTGGCTCCGGAGATCCGCAAGCACGTCGTGGAGCCCATCCTGGCCCAGGTCGACCTGCCCAGTGACGACTTCCGCCTCCTGGTGAATCCCACCGGCCGCTTCGAGGTGGGTGGGCCGATGGGTGACGCGGGCCTCACCGGACGCAAGATCATCGTGGACACCTACGGCGGCATGGCCCGACATGGCGGCGGCGCGTTCAGCGGCAAGGATCCGTCGAAGGTGGATCGCTCGGCGGCCTACGCCATGCGGTGGGTTGCCAAGAACGTTGTGGCAGCCGGTCTTGCAGATCGATGCGAGGTGCAGGTGGCCTACGCGATCGGCAAGGCGCATCCCGTAGGTGTGTTCGTCGAGACGTTCGGCACCGGTGTGCTGCCGGACGAGCGGATTCAGGAGGCCGTGCTTGAGGTGTTTGATCTGCGTCCCGCCGCGATTATCCGGGACCTCGACCTGCTGCGGCCGATCTACCGCCCGACCGCGGCATACGGGCACTTCGGCCGGGAGTTGCCGGAGTTCACCTGGGAGCGGACCGATCGCTCCGACGCGCTGAAGGCGGCTGCCGCCGCGAAAGGCTAGGCCGGGAGCGCGGGACGCGCTGAGGCGCGGGCGATGAGTTCGTCTGCGCTCACCGTCGCTGGGTCGGCATCAATCACGTGCAAGGACAGGTGGATCGTGCGCTTGCCGAGCGCAACGCCGGAGTCATCGAATGCGCCACGCACCTGGTCGGGCAGGGCGAACTGATCGAGGGTTCCGATCCCCACGGCCGCAAAAGCTCCGGCGGTCCATCGGGCCACGAGGGCCCCTTCGGGCAGCGCCGTGCGCAGGGCTCGGAAGGTCGCGGTGAGGACCTCGTCGCCGTATCCGATTCCGTAGCGATCGTTGATCTCCCACAGGTCATCGACGATGGCGACGACTCCGTAGACCGGCAGGTGTGAGTACGTGGCGGCATTCCAGGCTGAGGGAGCCAGATCGTTGAGACCGCGGCGCGACAGGGCGCCGGTGAGGGGGTCGGAGGTGAGCAGGGTGGCGATGCGGGCTTGCTCGGCGGCGATGCGGTCGGTGCCGATGAGCCGAAGTTGGAGCAGGATCGCGCCGACAGCCAATGCCGTGAGCGCGGCGAGTGCCCATCCGGTCGTTTGGGCTGTCTCGATGAGGAAGCCTCCGGTGAGGATTGCTGCCAAGGCGATGGCGCCGCCGAAAATCCCGGCGGCCCACGACATCGCGATAGGGATCAAGCCCACGAGGATGACAAGCGTGTAGGCGAGGGTGACCGGGTTGTCCTCTTCGACGGCCTGCCATGTCACAAAGGCGACCACCCCGCCCATTCCCACGGCCCACAGCCAGGGCAGTACCCCCGGTGGGATGGCTCGGCGACCTGCGACCTGGGCCAGGATCAGGACCACCATCGCAAAGAGTGCCCCGGCGATATCCGAGACGACGGAGGACTGAGGTTGGGTGAAGACCGTGACCAACGTCAAGACAATCGCTACGGCACCGCTGAGAGTCAACGCAATGGGGATCGTCTGGTAGGCGGTTTCCAGGCGCAGTCGCGATGCCGGATCATTCAATTGGCGAAGCGCAGGGGCTGGGTCGCTCACGGTGACCTCCTCCGGGTCGGGCTCCTCGAATAGGGGCGCAAGGCGGTGTGCCTGGACGGGGCGCGGCCACGGGACAAGACGTCCCGCGGTGAGCCCGAGGTAGACGAGTGTGTTGATGCCGACAAAGATCAAGAAGATGCGAAAGCCCGTTGAGTTGAGCAGGCTTTCGGGTAGAAGCAGGCCGGTCGGCATCATGTCGCCGCCTCCTGCCCGACGTGATTCCAGGTGGCCTCGCGGTTCGCGCCGATGCGCCAGAGGCTGTTGACGAAGACCGCCTGCAGGAACAGGTCATAGGCCAACTCGGGGAAGAGCGCGGCGGCGAGCAATCGGGCGCGCCACCCGCCCTTCCATGCGGTGACGACGCGTTCCAACCAAAAGACCGAACCGATCGTCAGCCAGAAGGGGAACCACACCCACTGGTTCAGCGCCAGAGCGGTGATTCCCATGAGGGTCAGGGCGCTGACGAGCGCGACGGTGCCGTAGCCGATGCCGAACTGCTGTCCCCAGTACCGCAGGGTGGCCGCACGAAATCCGTAGGCTCCGAGGTTTTCGAGGGCGCCGCGCTGCCACCGCTGTCGCTGCCGCCAGAGGTCACCCCAGGTGGGCATGAGTTCGGTGGTGACCGTGCACTCGCGGGGTGACAGCATCGGCGCGCCGAGCACCTTGAGGGCGAGGGTGAGTTCATTGTCCTCGGTGAGGGCGGCGGTGTCGTAGACCTGGCCGGGTGGGCCGGGGAGGAAGACCCCCCGCGCGGCGGCCACATCGAGCAGCAGGGTGGCGCGGAACATCGACGCCGTACCGGTCAGCACGAAGACGCGACCTCTGCGTTGGCGGATCTGCGTGCCGTAGCGGGTGTACTCGTTGCGCTGGAACTTCCCCAGGATGCCGTGCCCTGGCTCACCGGAGA
>Ga0075461_10000020_pt1 | contig 31146 bp, 22 predicted proteins | sample DEB08_DNA_6_FD_74788 | JGI IMG/M metagenome (GOLD analysis project Ga0075461, IMG submission 74788) | Aqueous microbial communities from the Delaware River and Bay under freshwater to marine salinity gradient to study organic matter... | ecosystem: Environmental > Aquatic > Marine > Coastal ...
GAAGGAAGGGAGTCACTGCCAAGGTCGCGGCGGTCACGGCGAATCCACCCACCAGGCCAGCGCGCATGAGCGCTGCCGCTACGCCTCCGCGGTCGGCTTCGGGGACATGGACGAGTCGACGTGCGGCGACCGCTTGGAGGCCCATGGCGAGGACGCTGCCGATGAGCAGGATGCCGAGTAGCGCGGTGAAGACGCCGAATTGGTCGGGGCCGAGGGCACGAGCCGCCACCAGGCTGACCGCGTAGGCCGCGGCCTGACCGAGGGCGAGGGCCAGGGCGACGATCACCGTGTGCGAGGCCAGGGAGCGGCCCGACGGCGTCGTGCTGGTCATGCGCACTCCTCACTGCCCTCACGGCCCCGGACTGCACCGCCCGTGGGCAGCGCCGTGCCACGATAGCCCGCCATGGAGCAGTCGAGGGTGGCCTCAGGAAGGCGGCTGCGTGATGCCCTTCCGGCCCTGTGGGTCATCGGCCTCACGCTGCTCCTCAGCGCACCCCTGCTCACTCCGGGGTTCGTCCTGCACTACGACATGGTGTTCACGCCTCGGCAGGACTTGCTCCCGGGAGCTTTCGGCCTGGGCGGGGGACTGCCGAGGGCGGTGCCGCAGGACGCCGTGGTCGCGCTCCTTGAACTGCTGATGCCCGGGATGCTGCTGCAGAAGGTGATCCTGCTGGCCATCCCGCTCATCAGCGGGTTCGGCATGCTTCGGCTGCTGGCGGGTGCCGGTCGTCGCGCCAGCGTCGTCGCCGCAACGTTGGCGATGCTGGCGCCGTACGTGAGCGAGCGAATGCTCCAAGGTCACTGGGCTCTCCTCCTCGCTTACGCCGTGACGCCATGGGCTCTCCATTCGGCTGGACAGTTCCGAAGGCACGGCAGCGCGCTCGACGGGCTGCGCCTGGTCCTCCTTGTCGCCGTAGCCGGACTCACGCCGACTGGGAGCGTCCTGGTGACTGCGCTGGTGCTTCCCATCGCGGTGGCGCCCGGCGCCATGGCCAGTGTGCGCGCGCGAATTGCCGTCATTGCCGCCGTGTCGGCCACGTGGCTGCCGTGGTTGCTCCCGGCCCTGGTGCACCCCAATGCGGGCGCCAGTGACGGAGCGGGTGCCGAGGTCTTCGCGCTGCGATCCGAGGGGGCCTGGGGGCTACTCCTGACCGCGCTGGGGACTGGTGGAATCTGGAACGCCGAGGTGGTCCCGGTCTCTCGGACGTTGCTCATTGCCCCGCTGGTGACGCTCGTCCTCATCGCGCTCGCCATCCTCGGGATGAAGCCGCTCCTGCGGGTCCTCGGGCGGACCGCCACGATCTGGTGGTCCGTGGTGGCGATCGCAGGACTCGTGGCGGCGATCGCCTCCGGAACGGCCCTGTGGGCCTGGCTCGTGACCTCGGTCCCCGGCGCGGGACTCCTCCGAGACGCCCACAAGCTGCTCGCGCCCCTCGCTCTGCTCATCGCGGCCGCCGCGGGTCTCGGTGTGGCCCGCCTGGCGCGGCGCGTCCCGGACGCCACGGGTGCGGGTGCGGTCATCGTCGCGGCCCTTCTCCTGCCCCTGCTTCTCCAACCGGATGTCCTGTGGGGGGCGGGCGGTCGACTGCGGCCGGCGGAGTACCCCATCGCCTGGTCTGCGGTCCGCGAGCGTCTCGGTCCCCAGGCAGGCGGTGGGGACGTCGTCGTGCTGCCCTGGACTGGCTTTCGTCGGTACCCCTGGAACGACGACCGCACCATGCTGGACCCCGCCCCACGCTGGTTGCCCCGGACTACGGTGGTGGCCGATGGCCTCCTGGTCAACACTCCGAACGGCCTCGTGGAGGTCTCCGGAGATGATCCTCGTGCCGCAGCGATCGGGGCAGCGCTCGCCGCGGACGACAACCTCGTCCCCCTTCTGCAGGATCTGGGGATCGGCTGGGTGCTCATCGACGGACCAGCGACGCTCCCCACGGGGGTCATCCCGACCTACGTCTCTCCTGAACTCGTCCTCGGCCGGGTGCCCGGTCCGCTTGCGGCGGTGCCCCCGGCAGACGGGGCCGGCCTCGTCTACGCCGCGGACGCCCTGGTGCTCCTCGGGCTGCTCACGGGAACCTCCGCGCTGGTCCTCGTGCGCGTCCGGGGTGGGAGTCTTCGCCGATCGGCGAAGACTTTGCTACCGTGAGCCCCTGCTGAACCCCAAGGGAGGAACCATGGTCAACATCATCGGGCCGGTCATCGCAGCCGTCGTCGGTGTCGTTCTGGCCGGTGGTGCCTCGTTTGGGTTGATCGCCTCCCAAACTGCTGTGCCCCCTACCGTCGACGCGCCGTACGTCGTCTACGGGTCGACGGAGTAGCGCGCCGCAAGATTTCTTCGAATGCTCGGCCGGATTCGCCCCAGGTGAATTCGGCCGATCTTTGTTGTGCCTGTTGGCCGAGCCGGGCCCGAAGCTCGTCGTCGCCGAGCAACCGATCAATGGCGCTGGTGAATCCCGCGGGGCCGTCATTCACGATCAACCCGGTCTCATTCGCGGCAATGGATTCGCGCACCCCACCGGCCTCCGCATAGGCCACCGCAGGCACCCCGCGGTCGGCGGCCTCGAGCACGACGAGTCCCCAGCCCTCCTTCAACGAGGGGAGAGCCAACAACCAGGAACGATCGATCTGGCGAACCTTTTCCTGCTCGTCGACTCTGCCGGTGAACTCGACGATGTCGTCGACGCGGAGCCGACGTGCGGTCGCTCGAAGGTCGTCATGCCACCATCCCTCGCCGACGACCGCCACACTGATTCCCGGATACCGGGGCCGCAGTGCAGCGGCCGCCTCCAGTACGTGCTCCACACGTTTGTGAGGAACGAGTCGCCCGAGAACGAGTACGCGCGGATGTTCATCCTTTGCGGTGACCGGTTCGTCCGAGTGTGAGATGCCGTTGCGCACCACGCTGATGCGCTCGGGACTCACCCCCAGATCAATCAACTCAGACCGTGTCGACTCGGAGACGGCGATGTACTGCGACGACCGATACACACGTGGGGCGAGTCGCGACTCGATCCACCAGCCCACGCGAGCGCGGACAGGGTCGTAGATCACCGGCCACTGTTCGCGATGAACGTGGTGCACGAGCACCACCACGGGGACGTCGGTGGCCCACGGGGAGAGGAAGGGAATCGCATTCTGCGTGTCGACCACGACGTCGAGGGGGCCGAGAGCACCCGATCGCAGAAGACGGCGCGCCTCGCGATACACCCCTAACTTGCTGCCGCGGCGGATGACACGCATGCCGTCCCGCACTTCCTCATCCGGCATCCCACCGGGCTGGGCGGTCACCAGGGTCACGTCGTGCCCGGTGCGGACGAGCGCGCGCGCCATGTGCTCGAGGTAAACCTCGGATCCACCGCCCTCCGGGTGGGTGGTGTCGCGCCAATTGAGGAGGGCTACGTGCACTGAGCCACCGTAGCCGGTCTACGTCCGCGCATCGGAAGCCTTGCTGAGGTACCGTCACGCGGTGAGCGCGGCAGAGCATCGAGCCGACTGGCGGCGATCGGTCCGGCTGTTCCGCGCCTTCCTGGTGGAGCAGACCGACCCGGATCGGTTCTACGGCGAACTCGCGATGGACTCGGCGGCACAGGTCAATGCCTTCCATGTGCTGCGCGGTGCATTGCTTCTTGATGTTGGCGGTGGGCCGGGCTTCTTCGCCTCAGCCTTCGAGAATCTCGGGGCGACGTACATCGCGATCGATGCGGACGCGGGGGAGATGCGCCTGCACGGTCGGGATCCAGGGCCGCGCACCGTCCAGGCGGACGGCACCAAGCTCCCCTTCCCCGACGGGACCTTCGATGTGACGTACTCCAGCAACGTGCTGGAGCATGTCGCGAACCCCTGGCAGATGGCAGACGAGATGGTGCGGGTCACGCGCCCCGGTGGCACGACGGTGCTGTCCTACACGCTGTGGCATGGTCCCTGGGGTGGGCACGAGACATCGCCGTGGCATTTTTTCGGCGGCGAGTACGCCGCGCGAAGGTACCGGCGTCGGCACGGAGTCGACGCAAAGAATCGCTTCGGACAAACTCTTTTCGCGGTATCAGCGACGCAAGGGCTCAGCTGGGCTCGGACGCAGAGCGCGGCCGATGTCGTTGCCGTCATACCGCGATATCTGCCCAGTGCTGTGAGGTGGGTCGTACACGTCCCGGGACTTCGTGAAGTCGCCTGCTGGAACCTCATGGTGGTCCTTCGTCGACGTGCTCCCGACGTCGGTGATCGATCGGTGGGGTCAGGGACCCTGGGGGATCGGTGAGCGCGCCAGCGACGAAGACGACGGTGCCGCCGCTGCCGCCCGCCACCGAAGTTCGCCTGCGCCATCGAGTCCGTCTGCTCGCTATTTCGCTCGCCTTGGCTGCCGCCACCTTCCTGCAGGAGCCCGGGCGAATCGCGGCCGACACCAAACTCGACCTTGCCGTGGATCCACTGGGCTTCTTGAACCGGTCGCTCACCCTGTGGGAGCCACTCGGCTTCTTCGGGCAACTCCAGAACCAGGCCTACGGCTATCTCTTCCCGGTCGGGCCGTTCTTTGCCCTGGGCGACCTGCTGGGAATGCCCGCGTGGGTGGTCCAGCGGTTGTGGTGGTCGGCATTGCTCATCGCCGCCTTCCTGGGCGTGGTGCGTCTGGGGCGGCTTCTGGGGCTGTCGTCACCCGCGGCCGCCATCGCGGCCGGACTGGCCTATGCCCTCGCGCCGCGGATGATCACCGAGATCGGCGTGCTTTCGGTCGAGGTGCTGCCGTACGCCGTCGCCCCCTGGGTGCTGATCCCCCTGGTCTACGCGACCCAGGGTCGGTGGCCCGCGCGGAAAGCCGCCGCCTGGAGCGGTGTGGCGTTGCTCTGCGCCGGTGGCGTGAACGCCGTTGCCACTGCGGTCCTGGTGCCCGTGGGTGCGCTGTGGATTCTCACCCAAGCCCGCGGACGACTGCGGTTGGGGTTGAGCGGCTGGTGGTTGCTGTCGGTCGCCCTTGCCACGTTGTGGTGGGCCATCCCGCTGCTGGTCCTCGGCCGCTACTCGCCCCCGTTCCTCGATTGGATCGAGTCCTCCTCGGTCACGACCCTCATCACCTCACCGGACGCGGTGGTGCGGGGCGCCACGCAGTGGGTCGCCTACGTCGCTGACGCGGGGGGACCGGTGTGGCCCGGGGGCTGGCTGCTGATCACCAGCGGAGTGCTCGTTTTCACCACCGGGTTGGTCGCGGCAAGCGGTCTGACAGGACTCGCATTGCGCACGACGCCCCATCGCGTGTTCCTCGTCAGCCTGCTCCTTTGCGGTGCTGTGCTGGTGTCCCTCGGCCATGAAGGGCCGGTTCAAGGCCTCGGTGCCAGCCTTGTGCGCGACCTGCTGGACGGGGTCCTCGCCCCCTTGCGCAACACCCACAAAGCCGACCTCTTGCTGCGATTGCCCCTCGCTTTGGGCGTGGGCTTTCTCGCTCAGGCCGCGTTGCGTCGTGCGCAGCCCGACCGAACTCCAGTGAGTGAGGTTGTGGGGCGCACCACCGTGATGGCCCTGATCGGTGCCATCCTTCTCGGCGCGTGGCCCTTGGCCACCGGGTCGCTCGTTGGCAGCAGAAGCTACGCCGCCGTTCCCACCTATTGGCAGGAAGCCGCCGACTGGCTCCGCACCAATTCGCCGGACGGCCGAGCACTGGTGGTGCCCGCCGCATCGTTCGGGATCTACTCGTGGGGTCGGACACAGGACGAGCCGCTGCAGCCACTTGCGCAGTCGCCGTGGGCCGTGCGAGATGCCGTCCCCCTGTCCAGCGCCGGCAACATTCGCTGGCTCGATGGCATCGAAGAGAGACTTGAATCCGGACGTGGCTCGCCGGGACTTGCCGACGCTTTGGCGCGCGCAGGGGTCAACTACCTGGTGGTGCGCAACGACATTGACCAGCGACAGACCGGCGCCCCGCGCTCGATCCTTATCCGCCAGGCCCTTGTCCGCTCGGGTGGGTTCTCACCCGTGGCGGGTCTCGGTCCATCTTTGCCGCCGTACCGGACCGAGACGACGGTGGTGGATGACGGCCTTCAGGACACGGTGGCGGCCGTTGAGATCTGGCAGGTGCGCAGTCCCTACGCCCCTACAGATCCCCGGGTCACGCTGCGATCAGCCGAAGAGGTTCTTGTCCTGGGCGGTCAGGCCGAGTCGGTGATCGCCCTTGCTGATGCGGGATCGCTGAGCGCGCGCACGGTGGTCGTGGCCGGTGACGACCACCCGTTGGCCGATGCCGGTATCGCCATGGTCTCCGGCGCGACCGATGGTTTTCGCCGCACGGAGGTGAACGTCGGCAGTGTGCGCAACAACCGATCGAACACGATGACCGCGACCGAAGAGTTCCTCCAAGATCGTCGCGTACGGGATTATCTGCCGGTTGACCCGCAGGGACGTCAGAGCGTTGCGGTATTCGACGGTGGTGTGGTCGTGGCCTCCTCCTCTGGTTCGGAGGCCACCGCCCTGCGGGGGCGCTCCGCGGGAGCGTCGCCGTGGCAGGCGATCGATGGAGATCCGGCGACGGCCTGGGTCTCAGGGGACCTCGCGCCCGGCGTCGGCCAATGGTGGGAATTCGTCGCGGACGAGCCGTTCAGCGCGGACGCCATCACCGTGCGCTTCCTCGTCGGTGATATCGCGGGAACTTCGCCTGCGGAAGTCACGGTCACGACCGACGCCGGTGAGATCACGGTCCCGGTGGACGCGACCGACCTCCCACAGGAAATCTCGGTGCCGGCGGGGCCCACCCGCGCGCTGCGGCTGACCCTCGCCGCGGTGGACGACGGCACGCAGGGAGAAGGTTTTGGCCTTCGAGACGTGAGGATTCCCGGACTGGATATCCCGGTGACGCGTCGTGTCGAGATCCCAGCAGTCGCTGACGGCGGTCCGATCGTCCTGCAGGCGCGCGCTGGTGAGCGACCCGGTTGTGCGGCCGTCGCGGGTGAACTCGTCTGTAGTCCGACGCTTGTCTCCACCGGTGAAGAGCGTTCCGGAATCAGCCGTGTCATCACGGTCGCTGAGGAGGGTGAGTACCGGGTTCGCGTGTGGGTGCGTCCCCGCCCCGGGACCGCCCTGGATGGGCTCCTGGAGCCCATCAGCGACACCGCGCTGCGGGCCGAAGCGAGCAGTGTGTCGACAAGCGATCCCGCCGGCCGCCCGCAGGCTGCCGTCGATGGCGTCCTGTCGACTGCCTGGACGGCATCGGTGTTCGATCCAAAACCGGAACTCACCGTCAGCTGGGCCGAACCACGCGAGGTTCGTGGGGTCCGGCTCCGCGTCCAACCCGGACTGGTGGCGTCCCGGCCGCTGTCGGTGACGGCAATCGTCAACGGCCGCGAAACACCCACGGTGGTGTCGTCCTCGGGCATGGTCCGGTTCCCCCCGCAGGAGGCGTCGAGTATCACGCTTCGCTTCGAGAACACCGCCACCGTGCGCAGCCTCGACCCCGATACCGGGGCCGTAGCTCCGCTTCCGCTCGGGATCAGCGACATCACCATCTTGGGTGCGGGCACGGTGGATCGTGGCCCCCGACTCAACGATGAGGTGAGCGTCCCCTGCGGCTTCGGCCCGGAGGTTTCGGTGGACGGCGAGCGCGTGCTGACGTCGACTATCAGCGCCACCGTAAGCGATGTGCTCACCGATCGACTCATTGCCGCGCAGGGATGTGACGGGCGGCTGGTCACTCTGAGTGCGGGTCGGCACCTGCTGGACGTTGCATCCACGGAGGAGTTCGCGATCGAGACGGTCGCCCTGGAACCGGTGAACGCCGCGGCTCCTTCGGCGACGACCGACCCCGTCACTGTCGTGACGTGGGATGCCACGCATCGCGAGGTGGGCATCGAGCCCTCGGATCGACCACGGATTCTCGAGACCACCGAGAACGCCAATGCCGGGTGGCACGCGGTAGTGGACGGACAGGAACTTGAGCCATTGCGCGTCGACGGATGGCGTCAAGCGTGGATTGTGCCGGCGGGACTCGGTGGAGTCGCCACCTTGGACTTCGCGCCCAACGGTGTCTATCGTGCTGGTCTCGTCGTCGGGCTCGTCGCCGTCATCGCGCTCTTGGCACTCGCCCTGGTGCGGCGTTCACGCGAAGGGTCAGTCGAGGAAGGACGCGCGGACGAGGACTGGCTATCCGTCGAACCGGAAACGGGGCTTGCTGGCATGGTGGACGTCGTACTGCCGATCTTGGGGATCGGCACAGCGGTCCTCCTCGGGGGCCTGCCCGGAGCCGCCGTCGCCGTGGCGGTGCTTGCGGCCTGCCGGTGGATTCCGCGGTCCTACCTTGCGTTCGCGCTCGGGCTGATCGCGGCGGCGGTCGCGGCATTTATCGCCTGGCCCGACACTCTGAGATCGTCCGACTTCTGGCAGGTGACGACGGGACTGGCTGCGATCGGGGCTCTGGTGGCGGCTAGCGGATGGCTGTCGGCGTCGCGGCGCGAGACCGATGGCTCCAGCGTTGCAGCGGACGCTCAACCGCAAACCACGAAGCCGACGCCACCACCACCGAACTGAGGACCACGGCGGGCCAGAGGAACCAGAAGCCCCCGCCGAAGACAGGGATGTTCAGACCGCCCTGAATCAGTCGGAGCAGGACCAGGTGCCACAGGAAGATCCCATAGGAGATCGTGCCGAGGTAGACCATGACCGGGTGTGCGAGGAAGCGGGCCCAGGGCGATCGGCTGGGTGGTTCGGTGGGATCGGTGTCACCCACGCCCAGGAACGCGGGCAGGAGAAGGAACACGGCGATGACGGCGTAGAGGATGTGCTTGACGACCAGGCTCGATGGCTCAGCGGGGGAGAAGGTCAAGGGTCCGGCGAGAGGGGTCGACGCGATGACGTAGAGCGCCACGGCGATGAGCAGACACCAGGCGGTGGCACCTGCGACGCTGCGCACCTGCAGCATCCAGTCGGGGGGATGCGACATGCGGAGTCGCACCTGGATCACCGCTGCGATCATGCCCAGGGCGAACCAGTCGACGAACCCGGGTAGCCAGTAGCCGGCCAGATCGGCGGCGCCGAATGCTCCCGAGACACGGACCGCGGTGTAGACCCAGGCAAGGACGACTCCGATCGCGAGAATGGTCACTTGCCAGCGTGCGCTCGCATCCGGGTCGCCGCGGTGACGTCGGCCGGTCAGCCAGGCGATCAACGGCAAAGCCACGTAGAAGCTGAGCTCGGTGGCGAGGCTCCAGGTTTGAGTGAGCCCCTCGAGGGAGAATCCCGGCAGGTAGATGTGGAGCATTCCCAGGTGTACCGGCCAGGCCTGCCATCGCACCGGTTGAATCTCGGGGAGGACGAGCAGCGTGAAGATGACCATCACCCAGTAGGCCGGCAGGATGCGGGCCGCGCGCCGGATGGCGTACTGGCCAATCGCCGGGCCGGTCGCGTCCGTCATGGCGGCCCGAGCCCAGGGCCGGTAGAGCAGGAATCCCGACAGCAGGAAGAACAGCGTCACCCCGAAGTCCATCCGCCCCAGGAGCGGGCCTATCCCCGGCACCAGGATTTCGCCGGTGTTGAAAGCGACATGGGTGGTGAGAACCATGAGGGCCGCGATGGCGCGGTAGCCGTCCAGGAGGGGGAAGGGCCGGTTCATTCCTCACCTCCCGTGACGCCCGGCGGGCGGCCAGCGTGTCCATTCGGGCTCACCTGCCCGCATGGGCCGGGGGACATCCCGAATATCGGTCGCGGCTTCTTCCGCGGTTTGGCCCAGTATCCGCTACCGTTCGTTCACATTAGCGAGCTTGACGGGATCAAAGGCACGGAGGCGTTATGAGGCGCGGGATCGGCATCGTCCTGATTGGCCTGGGAGTATTCCTGGCCGTCCTGGGCATCTTGCTCAAGGTCACAGTCGTTCCGGCCGTGGCCAAGGCACCGCTGTCACCCGGTGAGGACACCGGCGGCGTGACCCAGACCAACCAGAGCGGCGTGGCCGCCAAACTCTTCGACCCCGCCACGTTGACCGAGCGTCAGGACGTTGCGCTCAAGGCGATCCGCTACACCCGCGGCGATGTGCCCGCCAGCCAAACTGAAGAGGCTCTGTCCCAGGACCTGGCGATCTACGACACCTTCCAGCGCGTCGAGGATGAGGCTGGGGTGGTCGTGACGGCCGACACGGCCCGGTTCGCGTTCAACCGCGTGACCTCTGAGCTCAACAACTGCTGCGGGGCCAACCTGGACGGCGAGAACGTGGAGATGAGCGGAATCGTCCCGCTCAAGTTCCCCATGTTCACCCAGCAGCAGACCTACCCGTACTTCGACAGCTCCCTCAATCGCGGCGTCGAGGCGGTCTTCCAGAGCGAGGAGGAGATTGAGGGGCTCCCGGTCTACAAATTCCTCGTCGTGGTGGAGCCGACGCAGGTCGGCACGCTCGAGGTCCCCGGCGAACTCGTCGGGTCGCCGCTGCCGAGCTACGTCGCCCCGCGCTACTACTCGGTCAACCTCACGCTGTACGTCGAGCCGACTACCGGCGCCATCATCAAGGGTGAGAGCGACCAGCTGCAGACCCTGCGTGGCCCCGACGGGACCGATCAGCTGACGATCATCGACGCGGTCATCGGGACCGACCCCGACGAGGTCACCACCGGAGTCGACACCTACAAGCCGCTCGCCGCCTTGATCAACCTCCTGAACAACACCGCACCGCTCGTCGCGATCATCGCCGGGCTGATCCTGCTCGTGATCGGGATCCTCCTGGTGGCGGTGCGGGGTCGGCGCGGCACCGGGTACCACGCCGCGGCGTAGCCCCGGGGGAGCAACCTGAGGGAGGCCACCCTTACGAGGTGCGGTATTCTCCTCGGGCGCGCCGAGCCCGCACGTGTCCCAGACCGAGTGGCCTCGTGACGTTCCTCGTGGCTCGCGGCCCGGTCCTCACGGTCCGTCGCGCTCCTCGGTGATCACGGGTTCGATGCGTCAGACACGACATCTATCCGCATCGGAGTCTTTGTGACCTCCCAGACCGTCGCACCCCAGGTAGCCGTCAACGACATCGGCGATGCCGATGAGTTCCTCGCCGCTATCGATTCCACCATCAAGTACTTCAACGATGGCGACATCGTCGAAGGCACCATCGTCAAGGTCGACCGAGACGAGGTCCTTCTCGACATCGGCTACAAGACCGAGGGTGTGATCCCCTCGCGTGAGTTGTCGATCAAGCATGACGTCGATCCCTCGGAGGTTGTCTCCGTCGGTGATTCCGTCGAGGCACTCGTCCTTCAGAAGGAGGACAAGGACGGTCGACTGATCCTGTCCAAGAAGCGCGCCCAGTACGAGCGCGCCTGGGGCACCATCGAGCGCATCAAAGAAGAGGACGGCGTTGTCGAAGGTAGCGTCATCGAGGTCGTCAAGGGCGGCCTCATCATCGACATCGGACTTCGCGGCTTCCTCCCGGCCTCGCTGGTGGAGATGCGTCGCGTCCGCGATCTGCAGCCCTACGTCGGCAAGACGCTCGAGGCGAAGATCATCGAACTCGACAAGAACCGCAACAACGTCGTGCTGTCGCGTCGCGCCTGGCTTGAGCAGACGCAGAGCGAGGTCCGTCAAACCTTCTTGAACAATCTGCAGAAGGGTCAGATCCGCTCCGGTGTGGTCTCCTCGATCGTCAACTTCGGTGCGTTCGTGGACCTCGGTGGTGTGGACGGCCTCGTGCACGTCTCCGAACTGTCCTGGAAGCACATCGATCACCCGTCCGAGGTGGTCGAGGTTGGCCAGGAGGTCACCGTCGAGGTCCTCGACGTCGACATGGATCGCGAGCGAGTGTCGCTGTCCCTCAAGGCCACCCAGGAAGACCCGTGGCAGCACTTCGCCCGAACCCACCAGCTTGGCCAGGTCACACCGGGCCGCGTCACGAAGTTGGTCCCCTTCGGAGCCTTCGTGCGTGTGGAAGAGGGCATTGAGGGCCTCGTGCACATCTCCGAGTTGGCCGAGCGCCACGTGGAGATTCCCGAGCAGATCGTGCAGGTCGGTGACGAGATCTTCGTCAAGGTCATCGACATCGATCTCGAGCGTCGTCGCATCTCGTTGAGCCTCAAGCAGGCCAATGAAAACGACGGTGAGGTCGCTGACGAGTTCGACCCCTACCTCTACGGCATGGCTCCTGCCTTCGATGATGCGGGCAACTACGTCGGCCCCGACGGATTCGATCCGGAGACCGGCGAGTGGAAGGCCGGCTACGAGGATCAGCGGGCTGAGTGGGAGCGCGAGTACGCGGAGGCGCACGCTCGCTGGGAGGCCCACCGCAAGCAGGCGGCCGAGATGCGCACCGCCGACGCCGAGCAGGCCATCGTGGATGGCACTGCCACCGAGTACTCCTCCTCGCAGGAAGACTCCAGCGGCGCCCTCGCCTCGGACGAGTCACTGCAGGCGCTGCGCGACAAGCTCGCCGGCGACGCCTAGAACGACCGGGTCGCCTTGACGGCCTTAGCAGCACCAACAGCCCGCGTGCCGCGGAACCTCCCCTGGGGGTTAGCGGCCGCGGGTTTGTTGTTGCACCTGTGGACCGCGTGGGGCGGCTTCTTCCACATGGATGATTTCTTCTACCTCGCGGACGCCGATCGCCCCTTCGTGGACTACGTGTTCCAGATCTATAACGGGCACCTCATGCCGGCGGAGTTCGCCATCGTGTGGGTGAGCCAGGCAGTCTCCCCGATGTCCTGGGCCGCTGCAGTGATCGTCATGACCGCCTTGTGGGGACTTGTCCTGGTGGGCTTGGTAGTCACACTGCGGCGATTATTTGGCGACAGCATCTGGGTGAGTGTCTCGGTGGCCCTCGTCGGACTGTCCCCGTTGCTTACGACGGTCACGGTCTGGTACGCCTCAGCTTTGCAGATCCTGCCGTGGGCAGCCTCCTTCATCTGGATGGTCTACTTCGCCGCCCGCCACGCGCAGGATCCGCGCGCTCGCTGGCTCGTGGCGACCGTGTTGGTCTTCGTCGCGGGTCTCGCGTTCTGGGAGAAGACCCTGCTTGCTCTGCCCGTCGTTCTGTGGCTGTGGTGGCGCTATTGGCCCGGCCATGGCGCGCTCGGGCTGGGCGGATTAGGTCGGCGGTGGTGGCTGCCGGTCGTCACGGTCACCGTAGCGGGGATGTACTCCGCGATCTATGTTGCTTCTCAATCCGAGGCGGTTCTTCGCTCGGAACCGAGCCTGCGACAACTGCTGGACTCGGTCAGGATCAGCCTCGCGGAGGTGTGGCTTCCAGGCTATTTCGGTGCGCCCTGGACAGGGTTCGGGGAGTCGCTGGCGCCGGGGACGAGCAACGCCTGGTGGATGTTCCTCATCGTGGGCCAGATCGTGGGGGCGCTGATCATCATTTCCCTCATGCGCTGGCGACCGGCCGTCAACGCCTGGACTGTCATCTTCGGCTACGCGGTAGTAACCGTCCTGCTGTTCGTCTTTGGTCGCATCAATGCCTTCGGCATCGTTCTGGCCTACGACCCCAGGTACGTCGAGGATCTGTTCGTGGTCGGTGCGGTCGTCCTGCCCTTTGCCTTCGTGAGGCCTCACGGGTCTCCCTTGAGTCGGCCTCGATCCCTGACCTGGCTGCCGCGCGACGTCCCCGCTTGGCTCACGGGCCTCGGCATCGTGGCCTTTGCCAATATCCTGGTCCTCCCCAGTATCGCCGTGGGGAGCAGTTGGCAGGACTCCGCCGCAAAGTCCTGGGTGACCAATGCCCGCGATTCGTTGGACGGGCGCAATGGAGTTGCGGTGTTGGACGGGAAAGTGCCCGACTCCGTGATGGCTGCCCTCTTCCTTGAACGAGCCAACGCATCCTACGTGTTGGCCGGAGCGCGCCTCCCGGTTGCCTGGAATGGGGCGGGCCCGGTTCTGTATGCCCTGGACGAAGGCGGGACCGCGCGCCCGGTCGACGTTGCGGCGAGTTCCACGTCGGTTCCTGGATTTGACGGCGATTGCGGATACCGGGTCTTTGAGGGAGCGACCGCCGTCGAACTCGACACCACCCTGTTCGAATGGACCTGGATCGGTCGCATGGACTACCTCGCTGCGGCGTCCACGACCGTGGAGGTCAGTCTCGGTGGTACCTCCACGGTGGTGCCGCTCGAGGAGGGACCCGGTTCGGTCATGTTTGTCGTGGTCGGAGCCGGAGACACCCTGTACGTCACCCCAACGGATGACGTGGGGGCGTGCGTGACGCAGGTGGTCCTCGGGCAGAACGGACCGTCGTGAAGATCGCGCTGACCGGGGGTATCGGCTCTGGCAAGAGCACCGTCTCACGGCTCCTTGCGGACCGGGGTGCTGTCGTGATTGACGCCGACGCGATTGCTCGAGAGATCGTCGAGCCGGGGGAGCCAGCGTTGGCCGAAATCGCTGAGGCCTTCGGGGCCGGTGTTCTCAGCAGGGACGGCAGCCTAAATCGCTCCGCCCTCGCGGATCTCGTCTTCCGGGACGAATCTGCACTCGCTGTTCTCAATTCGATCACTCACCCCCGGATCGCCTCGCGCAGCGCCGAACTCATCAGCGCGACTCCCGCGGACGCGGTGCTGGTCTATGACATGCCGCTGCTCGTGGAGCAAGGCGCGTCGGCGCTGCGTGGCTGGGATGCGATCGTCGTCGTCGACGCTCCGGACGACCTTCGTCTGAGGAGATTGGTGCAGCGCGGGCTTGATGCCGACGATGCCCAGCGTCGGATCGCGGCCCAGGCCCCACGCGAGGATCGTCTCTCCGTCGCCGACCACGTCATCGACAACGGCGGCGACCTCAGCGCCCTGGAAGCCCAGGTGGACGCGCTGTGGGATCGCCTGCGCCTAGGCTGAGGCCATGCGCCCCGTCACCGATCTCGAGCGCACCGTCGCCCCGATCGAGGTGGTCTCGGAGTTCACCCCCTCGGGTGATCAGCCGAGCGCCATTGCGGACCTCACCGGTCGCGTGCGCCGCGGTGAGCGCGACATCGTGCTCCTCGGAGCCACGGGTACCGGGAAGAGCGCCACGGCGGCCTGGCTCATTGAGCAACTCCAGCGGCCGACCTTGGTGATGGCGCCCAACAAGACCCTGGCCGCGCAACTGGCCAACGAATTCCGGGAGTTGCTCCCGAACAATGCCGTCGAGTACTTCGTGTCGTACTACGACTACTACCAGCCGGAGGCGTACGTCCCCCAAACGGACACGTACATCGAGAAGGACTCCTCGATCAATGAGGAGGTAGAACGCTTGCGCCACTCGGCGACGAACTCGCTTCTCACCCGGCGTGATGTTGTCGTGGTGGCCACCGTGTCGGCGATCTACGGCCTCGGGACTCCCCAGGAGTACGTCGACCGGATGGTTCGACTCCGCGTGGGGGAGGAGCACGATCGTGACGCCCTGCTTCGGGCATTCGTGGACATCCAATACACGCGCAATGACACGAGTTTCGAGCGAGGAACCTTCCGCGTCCGCGGGGACACCCTTGAGGTTTTCCCCGTCTACGAGACCCACCCGGTTCGCATCGAGATGTTCGGGGATGAGATCGAACGCCTGATGACGCTCCACCCGGTCACCGGAGAGATCATCACCGAAGACGATGAGTTGTACATCTTCCCAGCCACGCATTACGTGGCCGGTCCCGAGCGGATGGCGCGAGCCATCGCGGGGATCGAGGTCGAACTCGAAGAGCGCCTTGCCGAACTCGAGGCGCAAGGGAAGTTGCTCGAAGCGCAGCGCCTTCGCATGCGAACGACGTACGACATCGAGATGATGCGGCAGGTCGGCAGTTGCGCCGGAATCGAGAACTACTCACGCCATATCGACGGTCGGGAGCAGGGGTCGCCACCCAATTGCCTCCTCGACTACTTTCCCGAGGACTTCCTACTCATCATCGACGAGTCCCACGTGAGCGTGCCGCAGATTGGCGCGATGTACGAGGGGGACATGAGTCGCAAGCGCACCCTGGTGGATCACGGATTCCGGCTGCCCAGTGCCATGGACAATCGTCCCCTTCGGTGGGAGGAGTTTCGCGAACGGGTGGGTCAAACCGTCTACCTCTCGGCGACGCCGGGATCGTTCGAGTTGGGGCAGTCCGGTGGCGAATTCGTCGAACAGGTGATTCGACCCACGGGTCTCATCGATCCCGAGGTGATCATCAAGCCGACCAAGGGACAGATCGACGACCTCATGCACGAGATCCGCGAGCGGGCCGCGCGCAACGAGCGTGTTCTCGTCACGACCCTGACCAAACGAATGGCGGAGGACCTCACGGACTACCTCGAAGAGAATGGCGTACGGGTGCGCTATCTGCATTCGGAGGTGGACACCCTGCGTCGAGTGGAGCTGCTGCGGGAACTACGACTCGGGGAGTTCGACGTCTTGGTCGGCATCAATCTCCTGCGCGAGGGACTGGACCTGCCCGAGGTATCGCTGGTGAGCATCCTCGATGCGGACAAGGAGGGCTTCCTGCGCTCCGAGACATCGCTCATTCAGACCATCGGTCGCGCGGCGCGCAACGTCAGCGGCCAAGTGCACATGTATGCCGACTCCATGACCCCCAGCATGGAGCGGGCCATTGACGAGACCAATCGTCGACGCGCCAAGCAGATCGCCTACAACACCGAGCACGGGATCGACCCAACGCCGCTGCGGAAGAAGATCGCCGACATCACCGACTTGCTCGCCCGCGAGGACGCGGACACCGCATCTTTCCTGGCGGAGGCGGATGTACCAAAGCGCGCCCGAACCGTTGCCGGACAGGACCTTACGGACCTCATTCGTGAACTCACCGAGCAGATGCACCAGGCGGCCGCGGAACTCCAGTTCGAGGTGGCCGCGCGGTATCGGGACGAGGTCGCGGAGTTGAAGAAGGAATTGCGCGGCATGCAGGAGGCGGGCCAGCTATGAACGTGCCCACCTGGCTATGGTTCGCCACCATCGGCGGCCTCATCGGCATCATCGTGGTGGACCTCATCGTTGTGGATAGTCGTCCACATGTCTTTGGTCCACGTGAGGCCACCCGCTGGGTGATCTTCTATGTGTTCCTCGCGGCTGCCTTTGCGGTGTTCCTCTTCGTGTACGCCGGAGCGACATACGCGGGCCAGTTCGTCGCGGGATACATCACAGAGTATTCGCTCAGCGTCGATAACCTCTTCGTTTTTCTCGTCATCCTTTCTGCGTTCGCCGTACCGGCCGAATACCAGCACCGTGTCCTACTTGTCGGGATCGTGATCGCTCTGATCCTGCGCGGAATTCTCATCGTGATCGGGGCCGAGGCCATCGCTCGCTTCACGGGCACCTTCTATGTGTTCGGGGCGCTTCTGCTCTACACGGCCATCAAGGTGTGGCGATCACAGGATGAGGAACCGGACCCCGAGGGCAATGGCCTGATCCGGTTCGTCGAGAGGCGCGTTCCCACGACGCGCGAATACCACGGCACCAAGTTGACGGTACTGCTCGACGGCAAGCGCCATGTGACTCCGATGCTCTTGGTCATGCTGGCGATTGGCACGACGGACCTGCTTTTCGCCTTGGACTCCATCCCTGCGGTCTTCGGCCTTACGCAGGAGGCGTACATCGTCTTCACCGCCAATGCCTTCGCGCTTATGGGGCTGCGGCAGCTCTTCTTCCTCCTCCATGGACTCCTCGATCGGTTGATCTACCTCAACCGCGGGCTCGCGATCATCCTCGGCTTCATTGGCGTCAAGCTCGTGCTCGAGGCGGTCGGAGCCACCACGTCACTGGCGGTTCCGCACATTCCGATCGCGGTGTCCCTCGGCGTCATCGTCGGGGTGCTGGCTGCCACGACGATCGCCAGCCTCATCGCGGTACGCCGCAACCCCGCCCTCGTGCTGGAGTCTCCGGAGTACCAGGCTGAACTCGAGGCCGCGGCGGAGTCGGGCGTCGCCCTGGAGGACCTCGACCCGGAGGACCCACAGTCCCCAGCTCGGTGAACGTCGGGGCGCACGGCTGGGCTGGTCCGACACCCGAAGGGGCGGAGGGTCAGTTCATTACGTAACGTGGGTGTAGCGGCCCTGTCGAGGGTCGCCGTCGTGTGAGGAGGCACCGTGGGAGTCACGCTCGCGATCTGGGCGGTGACGATCGTCGGCATCCTGGTCCTTGTCGCTATGGACTTCATCCTGGTCAGCAGGAAACCCCACGATGTGGGCTTCCGCGAGGCGGCCCTGTGGTCCATCTTCTACGTCGCGGTGGCCATAGCCTTCGGGATCGCCGTCTGGCTATGGGCGGGCAGTGACTTCGGCACCCAGTACTTCGCCGCGTACCTCGTTGAGAAGTCGCTCAGCGTGGACAACCTCTTCGTCTTCGTCATCATCCTCACGCAGTTCGCGGTGCCGAGCATTTACCACCAGCGCGTACTGCTGGTCGGAGTCGTGCTGGCGTTAGTCTTCCGAACCATCTTCATCGCGATCGGGGCGGCGGCGCTGGCCGCTTTTGCCTTTACGTTCGTCATTTTCGGCGCCATCTTGATCTGGACCGGGGTGCAGCTCTTCCGGCATCGCAACGCCGACCCTGAGCCGTCGGACAACCTCGTCGTTCGGACAGTCCGGCGGTGGTACCCGGTAGCCCCGGACTATCACGGGACCAAACTCTTCGTGCGGCTTGACGGCCGACGCATGATGACCCCGCTCATGCTGGTCATGGTGGCGATCGCATCCACCGACCTCCTCTTCGCGCTGGACTCCATCCCGGCCACCTTCGGGGTGACCCAAGAGCCCTACCTGGTGTTCAGCGCGAATGCGTTCGCCCTGCTAGGGCTGCGTGCGCTGTACTTCCTCCTGCGCGGACTGTTGAGCAAGCTGGTCTATCTCTCCACCGGGCTCGCGGTGATTCTCGTGTTCATCGGCATCAAGTTGGTGTTGACCTTCGCCCATGAGGTCAACCCCGCAATACCGCACATCCCGACCAACCTGTCTCTTGCGGTCATCGTGGGCATTCTCGTCATCGCGACCGTCGCCTCGTGGATCAAGGTGCGTCGGGATCCGACCGCGGTGGCCCACGCCGGCACCGTGACCGAGCCCAAGCACCGCGAACCGGACTCCGCACCCTGACGCGAAGGGCGCCCCAGGGAATCACCAGCCGCGCTCCGCCCACTCCGGGAGATGGGGCCGTTCAGCGCCAACCGTCGTGTCCCTGCCGTGCCCGGGATAGACCCACGTCTCATCGGGGAGGACGTCAAAGATCTTGTGCACGACGCCGCCGTAGAGCGAGGCAAAGTCCTCGGGCGTCGTGGTCTTGCCGACGCCACCGGGGAAGAGACAGTCCCCGGTGAACAGATGCGGCTGCCCTTCTGGATCGTCGTACAGCAGGGCAATGGCCCCCGGGGTGTGTCCCACGAGATGGATTGCTCGGAGGACCACCGAGCCGAAGGCCACCTCGTCTCCCTCATCGAGGAGCACGTCCGTCGCCACGGGGATGCCGTCAGCATCGTGGCGTCCCGCAATCGTGGTGGCGCCGGTCGCGGCGACGACGGCACCGAGTGCCTGCCAGTGGTCGGCGTGCCGGTGGGTGGTGATGACCGCCTCGATCCCGCCGGCGCCGATGAGTTCGAGGAGCGCCTCCGGCTCTGCGGCCGCATCGATGAGGACCTGCTCACCGGTCTCCCGGCAGCGCAGGAGGTAGGCGTTGTTGTCGTAGGGGCCGACGGCCAACTTGGACAGCACCACGGCGGGCAGTTCGCGAACGTCGGCGGCCCCGCCGACTCGGACGTCTCCCGTATAGGTCACTGTCACAGCCTACGGCTAGCCTGGCCCGGTGTCGGACCGACTGATCGTGCGTGGAGCCCGTGAGCACAACCTCAAGGATGTCTCGCTGGACCTCCCGCGTGACGCCCTCATCGTCTTCACCGGGCTCTCCGGGTCCGGCAAGTCGAGTTTGGCCTTTGACACCATTTTCGCCGAGGGTCAGCGCCGCTACGTCGAGAGCCTGTCTGCCTACGCGCGCCAGTTCCTCGGGCAAATGGATAAGCCGGATGTCGACTTCATCGAGGGACTCTCACCGGCGGTGTCGATCGATCAGAAGTCGACCTCGCGCAACCCGCGATCGACCGTGGGCACCATCACCGAGGTCTACGACTACCTGCGCCTGCTGTTCGCCCGCATCGGCAAGCCACACTGCCCCGTCTGCGGTGATCCGATCGCCCAACAGACGCCGAGCCAAATCGTGGACCGACTTCTCGAGATGCCCGAAGGCACGCGATTCCAGGTCCTGAGTCCCATCGTGCGCGAACGCAAGGGGGAATACGCCGACCTCTTCCGCCAGTTGCAGGCGCAGGGCTACGCCCGGGTCCGTGTCGATGGAGTGGTCTATCCCCTCGAGGAGCCGCCCACCCTGAAGAAGCAGGAGAAGCACACGATCGAGGTCGTGGTCGACCGACTGGTCGCCAAGCCGTCCTCGCAGCGTCGGCTCACCGACTCCGTGGAGACGGCCCTGCGACTGTCCGGGGGTCTCGTCATTGCTGAGCTCGTGGACCTCCCCGAGGGCGACTCAGCCCGGGAGCGCATCTACAGCGAGCACCTGGCCTGCCTCACGGATGACCTGTCCTTCGAGCAGCTTGAGCCACGCTCCTTCTCCTTCAATTCCCCCTTTGGCGCATGTCCGGAGTGCAGTGGCCTCGGCACGCGGATGGAGGTCGATCCCGAACTCATCGTTCCGGATCCCTCGTTGACCCTGGCCGAGGGTGCGATTGCGCCGTGGTCCGGCGGGCACGTAAGCGACTACTTCGCCCGGTTGGTGGAGGCGCTCGCCGATGACATGGGCTTCGATACGGACACTCCGTGGAGCAAGCTCCCGGCCAAGGCGCGCAAGTCCCTGCTCCATGGTCATCCAACCGAGGTTCATGTGCGGTATCGCAATCGCTATGGCCGTCAGCGGAGTTACTACACGACGTACGAGGGCGTGGTTCCCTACATCGAGCGACGTCACGCTGAGGCGGAGACCGACACCAGTCGCGAGCGCTTCGCCGGTTACATGCGGGAGGTGCCCTGCGATGCGTGCGGGGGAGCTCGCCTCAAGCCGGTCAGTCTGGCGGTGACGCTGGCCGGACGCTCGATCGCGGAGATCGCGGCGCTGCCTATCGGCGATGCGGCTGTGTTCCTCGCGGATCTTGAACTGAGTGATCGCGACGCGACGATCGCCGCGCGGGTGCTCAAAGAAGTCAACGAACGACTGCGCTTTCTCACCGACGTCGGTCTGCACTACCTGTCCCTCGATCGACCGGCAGCGACACTCGCGGGTGGCGAGGCGCAGCGGATTCGATTGGCGACACAGATCGGATCGGGTCTTGTCGGGGTGCTCTACGTCCTCGACGAACCCAGTATCGGACTGCATCAGCGTGACAATGCGCGTCTTATTGAGACTCTGGTCCGTCTGCGGGACCTTGGCAACACGCTCATCGTCGTGGAACACGATGAGGACACGATTCGTACCGCGGATTGGGTCGTCGATATCGGGCCCGGCGCGGGCGAACACGGCGGCCGCATCGTCGTGAGCGGCCCCGTCAATGATTTGCTGTCGGCCGAGGATTCCCTCACGGGCGCCTATCTCGATGGACGCCTCGCCATCGAGACTCCGCTGGTGCGACGCGGGCTCGACCCCAAGCGGCAATTGACCGTGCGAGGCGCGGCGGAGCACAACCTCAAGGACGTCACCGTGGACTTCCCCCTCGGCGCGTTCGTTGCGGTCACCGGCGTCAGCGGGTCAGGCAAATCCACGCTCGTCAATGACATCCTCTTCGCGGTTCTCGCCCGCGAGTTGAACGGCGCCCGCATCGTTCCCGGTCGACATCGCAGGGTGACTGGTCTGGAGCACGTGGACAAGGTCGTGCACGTAGACCAGAGTCCCATCGGTCGGACGCCGCGCAGCAATCCGGCGACGTACACGGGAGTCTTCGACCACATCCGCAAGCTCTTCGCTGAGACACCCGAGGCCAAGGTGCGCGGCTATCTGCAGGGTCGATTTTCCTTCAACGTCAAAGGTGGCCGCTGCGAAGCTTGCGCCGGTGACGGCACATTGCGCATCGAGATGAACTTCCTGCCGGATGTCTACGTGCCCTGCGAGGAGTGTCACGGCGCGCGATACAACCGCGAAACGCTCGAGGTTCACTACAAGGGCAAGACCATCGCCGAGGTCTTGGATATGCCCATCGAGGAGGCACTGGATTTCTTCGAGTCCGTTCCGGCGATCGCCCGACACTTGCGCACCCTCGTCGATGTCGGTCTGGGCTACGTGCGGATGGGTCAGTCGGCCCCGACGCTGTCCGGAGGTGAGGCGCAGCGGGTGAAGTTGGCCGCGGAGCTGCAGAAGCGCTCCACCGGACGGACGGTCTACGTCCTCGACGAGCCGACGACGGGCCTGCACTTCGAAGACATCCGCAAACTTCTGGGCGTGCTTCAGAGCCTCGTCGATAAGGGCAATTCGGTCATCGTCATCGAGCACAACCTGGATGTCATCAAGAGTGCGGACTGGATCATCGACATGGGCCCCGAAGGCGGCTCCGGGGGTGGAACCGTGGTGGCGACAGGCACCCCGGAGGACGTCGCTTCGGTCGCCGAGAGCCACACGGGTCAGTTCTTGGCCCGCCACCTCGGCGTCGCAAAACCCGCGCGACGTGCCCGACGGCGCCAGGCGTCGTAGCCTGACGGGTATGGACATCGACCGTCGCGCATTTCTTGCTACCTCCGGAACCCTGGGCGCTGCCGCGGCCCTAGCCGCGTGCGGTGGAGGAGGTGAGGGCGCAGACGCCACCTCACCGGCCCCCTTGACCAGCAGTGCTGCAAGCTCCTCGTCCTCGAGTTCGACCTCGAGTAGTTCGAGTAGTTCGAGCAGTTCCTCCTCATCGTCGGCGTCACCCACAGGAGAGCCGCTCGGCCCGGTCGATCAGGTTCCGGTGTCGGGCGGGGTGGTCTACGACGGACCCAAAGTGGTCGTCACGCAGCCCGCCGACGGAGACGTTCGAGGATTCTCGGCGGTGTGCCCGCACCAGGGCTGCCTGATGGCGGGCGTCGAGGACAATGTCATCGTGTGCCCGTGTCACAACTCACTGTTCTCCGCCGAGGACGGTGCGCTCATCGCCGGACCGTCTCCCACGGGATTGCCTCCTGTCGCGATATCGGTCGTCGATGGCACCGTGTACTTGGCGTGACCCCATCGGGTAGTCGGTGACGGCAGCGCGGCCGCTGCGTCCGGAGACCGGCAGCATCCCCGAAGACCCCGGCGTCTATCGATTCAAGGACGCCACGGGACGCGTGATCTATGTCGGCAAGGCCAAGTCGCTTCGCAGCCGACTGACGTCCTATTTCGCCGATCCACGCACCCTTCATCCGCGGACTCGATCCATGGTCGCCGAGGCGGCAGACGTCGATTGGGTGGTCGTCGGGAGCGAGGTCGAAGCACTGCAACTGGAGTACTCGTGGATCAAGGAGTTCGATCCGCGGTTCAATGTGAAGTATCGCGACGACAAGTCCTACCCGTACCTCGCCGTGACCATGGGGGAGGAGTTCCCACGCGCCATCGTGACCCGCGGAGCCAAGCGCAAGGGGAGCCGCTATTTCGGCCCCTACGCGCACGCCTGGGCGATCCGTGCGACGCTCGACGCGCTGCTGCGCGTCTTCCCCATCCGTACGTGCAGTTCCGGTGTTTTTGCCCGGGCACGACGTGCAAATCGCCCATGTCTCCTTGCTGACATCGGCAAGTGCTCAGCGCCGTGCGTCGGCCGTGTCACCGAGGCCGAACATCGCACGATCGCCGAAGATCTGTGCTCCTTCCTCGGGGGACAGGCGCGAACCTTCCAGCGCCGACTCACTCAGGAAATGCAGGAGGCCGCCGATCTCCAGGACTACGAGCGAGCAGCCCGCCTCAGAGATGACCTCGGTGCCATGGAGCGCGCCCTGGAGCGCAATTCGGTGGTCTTCGATGAGTCGGTCGACGCTGATGTGGTGGGCATGGCGCTCGATGAACTCGAAGCCGCGTTCGAGGTATTTCATGTGCGAGAGGGCCGCATCCGGGGGCAACGTAGCTACGTCGTGGAGCGTGCGGATGAAGCTGATGACAGCGAACTGGTGGGGCGGCTCCTCATCGCCTTGGTGGAGGATGCCGATGAGGTGGCCCCGGAGATCCTCACTCCCGTGACCGTCCCCTCCGACGTCCGCGAGTGGCTGGCCTGGCGGCGTGGCACGCGCGTCGATGTGCGCATTCCACAGCGCGGCGCCAAGCGGGACCTGCAACAGACGGTGACGACGAATGCCGAACAGCGGCTCGCCCTCCATAAGGCACGGCGTTCCGGTGATCTCACGGCGCGCAGCAAGGCGCTGGAGGAGATTAGGGACTACCTGGGCCTGGAGCGCGCACCCTTGCGGATCGAGGCGATCGACATCTCGCACCTCGGCGGAACCGGGGTTGTGGGTTCGCTGGTCGTCTTTGAAGACGGTGCGCCGCGACCTGGTGAATACCGCAGTTACACGGTGAGCGACGAGGGCGCCCGGGACGACACGGGCGCGGTGTACGAGGTGGTCCACCGACGCTTCAGACCGCGAGAGGTGGACGGTCAGGACGACGGGCGAACCAGAACGTTTGCGTACCCCCCTCAGCTCCTTGTGATTGATGGGGCCCGCCCGCAGGTGGATGCCGCGAAGCGCGCACTCAATGATCGGGGAGTCACCGATGTCCCCGTGGTGGGGCTCGCCAAGCGGCTGGAGGAGGTGTGGGTCTCCGGCGATGCAGAACCGGTGATCCTGCCCCGCACGAGCGAGGGCCTCTATCTCCTCCAACGCGTTCGTGACGAGGCTCATCGCCGCGCTCTGCGGCATCAGCGCAAGACCCGACAGGGGGCGATTCGCGGTAGTGCCCTTGACGCGGTTCCGGGGCTCGGTCCGTCGCGGGCGAAGGCGCTACTCAAGCATTTCGGTTCCGTGACCAAGATTCGCGCGGCCGATGAGACGGAGTTGCAGGCGGTGAGCGGCATCGGCCCGTCACTTGCTCACGCGATCCGGACAGCATTGAGCCCGGATGAGATGCTGACCACCTCGGAGGGAGAGTCATGAGCGGAGTGACCGAGGTGGTCCTCGTGACGGGCATGAGCGGCGCCGGCCGCTCAACGGCGGCGCGGGCCCTAGAGGATCTGGGCTGGTTCGTGGTCGACAACCTGCTTCCCCGCCTGATCCCGGACACGGTCGCTGCCCTCGGTGAAGACTCGACGATCGCGCACGTCGCCGTGGTCGTCGACGTACGCGGGGGTCAGTTCTTTGATGACACCGAAGAGGCGGTGACCGAGTTGCGTCAGCGAGGTGTTGACGTTCGCATCCTCTTCCTGGAGGCGTCCGACGAGTCCCTGGTGCGCCGCTTCGAGAGCAGCCGCCGACCACACCCCCTCCAGGAGGGTGAGCGCTTGGTGGATGGGCTGCGTCGCGAGCGTGCCCTGTTGAGCGACCTGAGAGGTGACGCTGACCTCGTGATCGATACCTCGAACCTGAACGTCCATGACCTCCGCCGGCAGGTCGAGGCGGCGTTCACGGTGGAGGATTCGCGGCTACGCGCCACGGTCATGAGTTTCGGTTTCAAATACGGCATCCCGGTCGATGCCGACGTCGTGCTCGATGCGCGCTTCCTGCCCAATCCGCACTGGATTCCCGGCCTCAAGGAACTCACCGGACTGGATGCACCCGTGAACGACTACGTGCTGGAGTTCGCCGCCGCACGGAGCTTCCTCGATCGCGCGGCGGCACTGCTGGATCTCATGGCGGACGGCTACCTCCGCGAAGGCAAGCGTTACGTCACCATCGCGGTGGGTTGTACCGGTGGCAAGCACCGAAGCGTGGCCCTGTCCGAGAATCTCGCGACCCGGCTGGTGAAGCAGGGTGTGGAGACGCTGGTGGTGCACCGAGACCTGGGACGGGAGTGAGGGGATCTTCGGGGCCGCCGTGCCGCGTCGTCGCCCTGGGCGGAGGTCACGGCCTCGCCATGACGTTGCGCGCCCTGCGCATGCTCGAGGTGGAGCCGGTGGCCATCGTGGGGACCGGCGATGACGGCGGGTCCAGCGGACGACTTCGCGAGGGGTTGGGGGTGCCCCCACCCGGTGACCTGCGGATGGCGCTCGCTGCGCTCTCCGGTGATCCGGCCGGGGACGCGGAGCGACAGGGACTGTGGTGGCGCGTGCTCCAGCATCGCTTTGGCGGGACCGGGGATGTCGAGGGGCATGCCCTGGGCAACCTCATCCTCGTCGCTCTCTGGGAGGAACTCGGCGACGTCGTATCGGGCCTTGATCGACTGGCGCGCTTGTTGGACGCCCACGGTCGGGTCCTGCCCAACAGCCTCGATCCGGTCCTCGTGGTCGGCGATGTGGTCGACCGTGACGGTCACGTCACCGAGGTGCGTGGCCAAGCTCGGTTGACGGTGACGCGAGGAATGCTGTCGGAACTTCGTCTCGAACCGCCCGATCCGCGACCGTGCCCCGAGGCGATTGCGGCGATCGATGCCGCGAACGTCATCCTGCTGGGTCCCGGATCGTGGTTTACCAGCGTGCTTCCGCACCTGCGGATAGGTCCCCTCCGCGCGTCCCTCGCCCGGAGTTCGGCCCGCAAGGTTCTCGTGCTCAACGCAGGTCCGCAGGTGGGCGAGACCGAAGGCTTCACCGCGGCGGAGCATCTGAGGTCGTGGTCTCGGCTTGTGCCGGATGTGCGACTCGACGTCGTACTCGCGGATCCGCAGGCCGTCGAGGACACCGTGGAACTAGTGGCTGCCTGTCGCCAGGTGGGTGCGCAGCTTCACGTGGCCTCCGTCCTCGCCGGCCCGGGCGTACACGATCCGAGTCGACTATCAGCGGCCCTGGAGCCTCTCCTTGAGGTAGATCACCACAGCCCCTGACGAACGTGGCAGGATGGCGCGGTGGCTATGACGGCGGAGGTAAAGGACGAGCTGAGCCGGCTCGACGTTACTCGCGTGTGTTGCCGCAAGTCTGAGGTCTCCGCCATGCTGAGGTTCTCCAGTGGACTGCACCTCGTGGCCGGACACATCGTGGTTGAGGCCGATCTCGATGCCGGGGCAACCGCGCGACGTCTACGCAAGGACCTCGCGGAGATCTTCAATGCCGAGAGTGAAATCGCCATCATGCAGCCGAGCGGCCTTCGGAAGTCGCCCCGCTATGTGGTCCGGGTGGTCACCGGTGGCGAGCATTTGGCGCGCCAGACCGGGATCGTGGACGCTAGCGGTCGTCCGGTGCGGGGGCTGCCGCCCGCGGTGGTCACCGGGGGTGTGTGCGACGCAGAGGCGGCCTGGCGTGGAGCTTTCCTCGCCCACGGAACCTTGACCGAACCGGGTCGATCCGCGGCGCTGGAGGTGCAGTGTCCAGGTCCCGAGGCGGCACTGGCACTGGTCGGGGCGGCGCGCCGGATGGGCATTCCCGCAAAATCGCGGGAGGTGCGCGGCGTAGACCGGGTCGTCATCCGTGACGGGGATGCCATCGGCGCCATGTTGACTCGCATGGGGGCTCATTCGAGTGTCCTGGTCTGGGAGGAACGGCGTATGCGGCGCGAGGTTCGCGCGACGGCGAATCGTCTGGCGAACTTTGACGATGCCAACCTGCGTCGTTCGGCCCGGGCCGCAGTCGCGGCGGGAGCTCGGGTGCGCAGGGCGATGGAGATCCTCGGTGACGAGGTCCCCGATCACTTGGCCGAGGCCGGTCGCCTTCGGCTGGAGCACCGTCAGGCAAGCCTGGAGGAGCTCGGTGCTCTTGCCGACCCGCCCATGACTAAGGACGCGGTCGCCGGGCGGATTCGGCGGTTGTTGGCCACCGCCGACAAACGTGCCGCCGAACTCGGCATCCCCAACACCGAGGCGGCGTTGGCGGAAGCGGACCTGGATGCCGAGATTGATGCCGAGATGGATGCGGTTCGCATCGCTGCTCTGGGTGCCGATATCGCGCCTGCCAGCACGGCCGCGTCGGATGGCCCTAACCAAGCCTAAAGTCGCCGACTTTCGTCCATCGACTCTCGTTGCTCAGGACAGGAGCTTCCGTTCATGACCCAGACGACCATTCCCGCACACCTTGTTCGGCGCTTTCGGGAGTTGGGTGTTATCAGCGGCTTCGGCATCGTTGGCGACTTCGCCCTTCGGACCTTTGGAGCGCTGTCCGCGGAGGGGTTCCCTATCCGTGTCGTGACTGATGAACAGGGAGCAGGCTTCGCGGCTGACGCCTACGCGCGGTTGCGGGGGTTCGGCGTCGTGGCCGTCACCTACAGCGTGGGGGGACTCAAGGCGGCCAATGCCGTCGCCAATGCGTGGGCCGAGCAGGTGCCCCTGCTTCTCGTGAGCGGCGCCCCCGGAGTAGCCGAACGAGCGAACGACCCCATGCTGCACCATCGGGTGAAGGGTTTCGACACGCAACTGAAGGTCTTCACAGACTTGACCTGTGCCCAGACGGTGCTGGATTCGCGCCATAGTGCGACTGACGAGATCGACCGTGTTATCCGGACGATGCTGTCGGACCAGAGGCCCGGGTATATCGAGATCCCGCGTGACATGGTCGATGTCCCCGTAGACGGTCCGGATGGCGACATCGAACCTGTACTACCCACGTTGGATACGCAGGCTCTTCGCCAGGCCCTTGACGCCGTCATGCACGAACTGGAAGCCGCGAGCACCGCCGCGATTCATGCTGGCGTGATGGTGGCACGACGTAGGCTGCAGTCCGACCTGCTTGCGCTCGCCGAGGCGGCGAACATTCCCGTGGCGACGAGTTCACTCGCGCGCGGCGTCTTCCCAGAGCGTCATCGTCTCGGGCTGGGACTGTATCTCGGGGCTCTCAGCCCCGAATCCATCGTTCAGGCGGTGGAAGACAGCGAGGTTCTCCTTAGCCTTGGGGTGCTCCAGACCGACCTCACGTTGGGCGCATTCACCGCACACATTGACCACGAGCGGCTCATTCTCGCGACGGACACGGACGTCACGGTGGGGTATCGAACGTTCCGGGACGTCCCCCTCTGGGCATTTCTTCCCGCCCTGGCGCAGGAGATTGCTACGCATGAGGTGTCGATCAGCCACGCTCCCATCACGGACCATGAGCCATTCGTTCCGCAGCCGGTTGATCTCACCGTGGAGCGTGCTGTTGATGCCATCTCTGCTCACCTAGACGAACGGCACGGACTCCTGCTCGACCCAGGAGAAGCGCTGTTCTCCTCGGTCGACATGCGTCTGCCGGGGTGGGGACTAGCGAGCGGCTACTACGCGACAATGGGCTACGCCGTTCCGGGGGCGCTGGGCGCCGGGATCGCGGACCCGCAGGTGCGCCCGGTCGTCATCGTGGGAGATGGAGCCTTCGCGATGACGGGGCTTGAAGCTGGCGCTTGCGCTTTTCACGATGTGCCCGCGGTCATCTTGGTCTTTGACAACAGCGGCTACGGCACCCAGCGACCCATCCTGGATGGTCCGTTCAACGACATCCCCGCCATGGCGGTGGACCGACTGTGTGAGGTGTTCGGTCGGGGGCTGGGATTTGACGTGACCAGCGAACGGGAGTTGGACGAGGCTCTGACCGTGGCGTTCGCGTCCCACGAACTGTGCATCGTGAGAATCCGCTTGCCCAGGGACGGCCGAAGTGCCGCCCTCACGCGTTTGGGGGCAGCGTTGGCCGCCCGCGCGTAGCTGCCGCTCGCCTGATCCTGCCCCGGCGTGGTCGGTGGGGTGACGTTGCTGGGCATGTAAGCGCGTACGGTAGGGTCAACCCGAGGCGTGGTGAGCGCCCCGGCGCCTGAACGCCGACACCTCGACATTGGGAGATCCGCGTGACCATCACCGTGGGCATCAACGGCTTCGGCCGCATCGGCCGCAACTTCTTCCGGGCGCTGCTCGCCTCGGGGACAAAGGACATCACCGTCGTCGGCGTCAACGACCTCACCGACACCAAGACCTTGGCTCACCTGCTCGCCTACGACAGCGTGCTCGGTCGCCTGGGAATGCCGGTGAGCCATGGTGACGGAGTGATCACCGTGGGAGACCAGACGATCAAGGTCTTCGCGGAGAAGGATCCCGCTGCGCTGCCCTGGGGCGAACTCGGCGTCGACGTCGTCATCGAGTCAACCGGGTACTTCACCGACGCTACCCAGGCCAAGGCACACCTCGACGCGGGCGCCAAGAAGGTCATCATCTCGGCTCCCGCCAAGAACGAGGACATCACGATCGTCATGGGCGTCAACGAGGGTGACTACGACTCGGCGACGATGAACATCATTTCCAACGCGTCGTGCACGACGAACTGCCTTGCGCCCATGGCGATGGTGCTCGACCGCGAATTCGGAATCGAGCGCGGCATCATGACCACCATCCACGCGTACACCAACGATCAACGAATCTTGGATTTCCCGCATTCGGATCTACGTCGTGCGCGGGCTGCAGCCATCAACATGATTCCGACGTCCACGGGCGCCGCCAAGGCAATCGCCCTGGTGCTGCCGCAGTTGAAGGGTCGTTTGGATGGATACGCCATGCGCGTGCCGACCCCGACCGGCTCAGCCACGGATCTCACCGTCGAACTCCGCACTCCCGCGACGGCCGATGAGATCAATGCGGCCATGAAGGCGGCCGCCGAGGGCTCACTCAAGGGCATTTTGGAGTACACCGAGGATCCGATCGTGTCCTCCGACATCGTGACCGATCCTGCCTCGGTGATCTTTGACTCTGGACTCACCAACTCCATGGGGACGCTCGTCAAGGTCGTCGGTTGGTACGACAACGAGTGGGGTTACTCCAACCGTCTCGTGGATCTGACCCGGTACGTCGGAGAGCGGCTCTAGCAGTGCGCCTCGACGATCTCGACGTTGCTGATCGCGTCGTCCTCGTCCGCAGTGATCTCAACGTGCCCCTCACCACCGGCGACGATGGGCACGTCACGATCACCGACGATGGCCGGATCCGGGCGAGTGTGCCGACGATTGCGGCGCTGTGCTCGCGTGGTGCCAAGGTAGTCGTTGCGGCGCATCTCGGGCGCCCCAAAGGCGAGCCCAAGCCTGGCCTGTCGTTAGCCCCTGTCGCCGTTCGGCTCGGCGAGTTGCTGGGAAATCCGGTGCGGTTCGTTGACGCCGTCAGCGGACCGGAGGTGGACTCCGCGGTGGCGGTGCTGACCCCGGGGGATGTGCTTGTTCTGCAGAATGTCCGGTTCGATGCACGTGAGACCAGCAAGGACGCCAGCGAGCGCGCTGCCCTGGCAGATGAGTGGGCTCGGTGGCGTCCTTGCTGGTCTCA
>Ga0075461_10000024_pt1 | contig 30908 bp, 27 predicted proteins | sample DEB08_DNA_6_FD_74788 | JGI IMG/M metagenome (GOLD analysis project Ga0075461, IMG submission 74788) | Aqueous microbial communities from the Delaware River and Bay under freshwater to marine salinity gradient to study organic matter... | ecosystem: Environmental > Aquatic > Marine > Coastal ...
GGCCCCCGAGCCTGAGCCGGCCCCCGAGCCTGAGCCGGCCCCCGAGCCTGAGCCGGAGGCGACCGAGCAGCCCCCAGCGGACAACGAATCGGCGTTGATGTCCGATTCGACCGAAGAGGCGGCTGAGCAGCCTGAGCCGGAGGCGACCGAGCAGCCTGAGCCGGAGGCGACCGAGCAGCCTGAGCCGGAGGCGACTGAGCAGCCTGAGCCTGAAGGGAGCCAATCTGCCGCGGAAGATTCCACGACAGTGCTCCCGGCCGTCGAGACGGCAGAAGTGACGACGGTCATCGACCCGGTCACAGCGCCGGCAGCGGCAGCTGAGGTCACCGACACCCCCGCCGAGATTGCCGACACCCCCGCCAAGTTGAGGCGGTCCTGGCTCGGCCTGTGGTCGGTCGCCTTGTCTGTGCTGGGGCTGGGGGTGCTGCCGATCTTCGGCAGCGTGCTCGGCATCGTGCTCGCGCGGCTGGCTCTGCGGCGGGGTCCCGGCTATCGCGTGATCGGTGGCCGACCGCTCGCCATGGTGGGCTTCTGGCTCGGGACCGCGACCCTGGCGGTCTTCGCCATCGCGGTGGCGACCTACGCCCTCGTCACCGCATTCGCGGCCGTCTGACTACGCTCCCCACATGACCGACCTCGTGGGGGATCGTCCCGTCCTCGTCGTGGACTTCGGCGCGCAGTACGCGCAACTCATCGCTCGGCGCGTTCGCGAAGCTCACGCGTACTCCGAGATCGTCCCCCACGACATGCCTGTGGCGCAGATGCTGGAGAAGGATCCGCTCGCCATTGTGCTCTCGGGTGGTCCTTCCAGCGTGTACGCCGAAGGGGCGCCGCGCGTGGACCCCGCACTCTTCGACACCGGGGTTCCCGTCTTCGGGATCTGCTACGGCTTCCAGGCCATGGCCCAGGCTTTGGGTGGAGTCGTCGAGCGCACCGGCCTCAGTGAGTTCGGCGGGACCGAGCTCGAGGTCACGAGCCCGGAGAGTGCCCTCTTCGCGACCCTCCCGCAGCGACAATCGGTGTGGATGTCCCACGGGGACTCCGTGACCAGCGCCCCGGAAGGCTTCACCGTGGCGGCCCGCACCGCCGGAGCTCCCGTAGCCGCAATGGAGAATCGCGAGCGGCGGCTCGCCGGCGTTCAGTTCCACCCCGAGGTGTTGCACAGCGAACACGGTCAACGTGTACTGGAAGCCTTCCTCCACGACGTCGCGGACATCGATCCCACATGGACGATGACCGGCGTGATCGACCACCAGATCGACCTGATCCGCGAGCAGGTCGGCGATGGCCTGGTGATCTGTGGGCTCTCCGGGGGAGTGGACTCGGCGGTTGCCGCGGCGCTCGTGCAGCGAGCGGTCGGCGATCAACTCACCTGTGTCTTTGTCGACCACGGCCTGTTGCGTGCCGGCGAGGCCGAGCAGGTCGAGCGTGATTTCGTTGCCGCCACCGGTGTACGACTTGTGGTTGTCGATGCTCGTGACCGCTTCCTGTCCGCGCTCGCCGAGGTTGAGGATCCCGAAGCAAAGCGCAAGATCATCGGTCGCGAATTCATACGCGTATTCGAAGATGCCGCCCGCCAGGTTGTGGATGATGCCGGGCGAGATGGGCACACCGTCGAGTTCCTCGTGCAGGGCACCCTCTACCCCGACGTCGTGGAATCCGGTGGCGGTAGTGGGACCGCGAACATCAAGAGTCATCACAACGTCGGTGGACTCCCCGATGATCTGCAATTCACTCTCGTCGAGCCATTGCGCACCCTCTTCAAAGACGAGGTGCGCCAGGTGGGTCTCGAACTCGGCCTGCCGCCCGAGATCGTGTGGCGACACCCCTTCCCCGGTCCCGGACTCGCTATCCGCATCATCGGCTCGGTCAACGAGGAGCGGCTGAGCATCTTGCGCGCTGCTGATGCCATCGCCCGTGAGGAACTGACCGCGGCAGGGCTGGACCGCGGTGTCTGGCAGTTCCCCGTCGTACTTCTCGCCGATGTCCGCTCGGTCGGGGTGCAGGGGGATGGCCGCACCTATGGCCACCCGGTGGTCCTGCGTCCGGTGTCGAGCGAGGATGCGATGACGGCCGATTGGTCCCGGCTGCCGTACGACGTGATCGCCCGGATCTCGACGCGGATCACCAATGAGGTGCGGGAGATCAACAGGGTGGTGCTCGACGTGACGAGCAAGCCCCCCGGCACCATCGAGTGGGAGTAACCCGGGCGAAGCCCGGCTTCCCCCACTCTCGCGACATTCGAGTGGGAGTAACCCGGGCGAAGCCCGGCTTCCCCCACTCTCGCGACATTCGAGTGGGAGTAACCCGGGCGAAGCCCGGCTCACCCCACTCTCGCTACATTCGAGTGGGAGTAAATCCCAGCCGCGCGAGGCGGTGCCGGTAGCCTGACGGTGTGGAAATCGTCTTCAACATCATCGTCGTCCTGCACTTCATCGGCCTGGCCAGCCTGCTCGGAGGATTCCTCGTGCAGATGTCCTCCGCGGAGAAGGGCGTCAACCCGGCGATGCTGCACGGTGCGCTGACCCAGCTTGTCACCGGGATTCTCATGATGGGCATCTTGGAAGCGGGCTTGCTCGAGGACGAGAGCGCGAACGTGACCAAACTGTCAGTGAAACTCGGTATCACGTTGGTCATCACGATTCTGGCCTTCATCGGTCGCCGCCGTCCGCTACCGCAGGTGGGCTTCTGGGGCGCGATCGGTGCACTCACCCTGGTCAACGTGATCCTCGCGGTCTTCTGGCACTAGGCCGACCGTCCGGCTTGCACGGCCCGCGTGACTACGGCACGTGTGTGACGAGGAACCCCTCGGCAAGGCGCCCCTCGGGCAGGCCCCCGCGCTCAGCCGCCGCGCGCATCCACATCGTGATGCGCTCTTCGAGGTCATCCATGTGAGCGGTTTGACTGTCGTGCGCCTTGAGTGCCTCAACTTTGAGGCCAAGGCGATCGGTGATGTCGACGAAGTGATTCGAAGTGGGGCCGCCCATGACCCACACGTCGTGGACTGTCCAGGCATCAAGGCCCTCGTCGGCGAGCAGTGACGGGTGGGCGAATGGATTCCGGGCATCGGGGTACACCGCGAAGATCGCGGCCTCGCCCGCGGCAAGGTGATCTGGATGTGACGCCCCGAGACGTTCCCAATTGCGGTCCGGCGACTGGATCAGGATGCGCTCGGGGCGCACCTGTCGAATGACGCGGCTGATGTCACGGCGAAGATCCTGCGACACCGTGAGCTCGCCGTCGCGGTAGCCGAGGAAGCGGACGTCGTGGACTCCGAGCACGGCCGCCGCCGCGCGCTGCTCGGCCTGCCGGATCCGCGGGATCTCTGAGCGCGGAACGGCCGGATCGAAGCCGCCCGCGTCTCCATCAGTCACGATGCAGTACGTCACCTCGGTGCCCTCGGCCACCCAGCTGGCCACGGTCCCCGCGGCTCCGAAGTCGACATCGTCGGGGTGCGCGGTGACCACGAGGGCGCGCGCGACGGGGGCTGGCTGATCCTGGGATGGGGACACAGATCTCCAATGCGGCAAATCGGACGGGTGGGATTTCCATGGGAAACGCCCGAGTCAGGAGTGGCTCCTGAGGTTCGAGGGGCTACCTTGGACGTTGTGCGTGCCCAATTAGCCCCGACCAAGGGTGATCCTACGCGGTCCCGGTGGATGCGTTTTTCGGCGGTCACTCTCGCACTGGTGGCTAGTGCCGCATTCCTCGCCGGAGCCAATCCGGCCACGGCGGCCCCCCTGGGAGAGGCCGATCACGTCCCGGATGAGTCCGTACTCGTCGACGGTGAGGCAGGCAACAGCGACGACAGCGTTCTCGACGACGGTCATGACCACGATCACGCCGTGCCCGACGCTCCCGAAGGCAACGGCACGTCAGACAAAGGAAAGGACAAAGGCAAGGACGGTGCCAAGAAGCCGGGCAACGCCAAGGAGCCGAACAAGAACAAGAAGGACGACGTTCCGCTGCCTCCTCCGCCCGCCGTACCGGACGGATTGCCCACTGAGGTCGACCCGCTTGCCGGATATCAAGGTCAGTTCATCTGCTCGCCGGAGACGAAGGTCGGCGCGGCCAAACTGACCGCGCTTATCCGGGCCACCTACGAAACGACGTACGACATCTGGACGCCGCGCGACTGCAATCAGGGTGGGCGCAGCGAGCACAAGGAGGGCCGTGCCCTCGACTGGATGATCAACAGTGCGATTCCGAGCCAGAACGCGCAGGCCGAGTCCTTCTTGAACTGGCTCCTCGCCACCGATGAGAACGGCAACGAGTTCGCCATGGCGCGTCGACTCGGCATCATGTACATCGGCTGGGGAGATGAGATCTGGGAGTCGTACACGCAGCGGTGGACCGAACTCAAGGGCTGCTACAACCTGCAGGACGACGGTTATGACACCTACTGCCACCGCGACCACATCCACATTTCGCTGACCTGGGATGGTGCGGCTGCGCAAACGAGTTTCTGGGGTGGAGATCCGTCGCCGGCTCCGTTCTGTTCCGCGAGTCGTACGCCGTCCAGTACTCCGGCGAATCCCGGAGACGGCTTGGACTTCGTTGCGATCGCGCCCAAGCGTGTCCTTGACACGCAGACGGGCCGGGGCCTCTCGCAGCAATCATGCCGCCTCGCGGCGCGCTCCAGTGGTGGTGCTGGCGCACCGGTGGTGATCAGCGTCGCCCGAGGCCCCGGAGAGAACGCGAAGGCCGTAGCGGTCCGGGTCACCACCGCACGATCGAATTCACCGGCCACCCTGTCTGCGGTGGCGACCGGAGCCTTCGACGAGATCGTCATGAACGCCAAGCGGGAGTCGGTGAGCATACTGCCGGTCGCCACGGACGGGACCATCGCGTTCACGACCGACTCTGGTGCAACCCATGTCACCGTTGACGTCCTCGGCTACTTCGTTGACCCGGCCAGTGGTGGCCCGGAGGCTGGGCGGTTGCTACCTCAGGCCAACCGGGTGGTCTACGACTCGGCGGAGCTCGGCGCCCCCCTCGCCCCCGGGGAGAAGCGCGTCGTTGATGTGGGCCTCGCGGCGACCGCCGACGGCCCGCCGGCAGGCGTTCTCATGAACCTCACCGTGACGGGGACGCAGAAGGCGGGTTCAGTGCTCGTGCGCAAGGTCGGTGAGAAGTCCTCACCGGCGGACGCACGGATTCGCTACCGCGGCAAGGCGTCCGTGACCGAGCCGGTGATCGCTGCCCTGGACAATGAGGGTCGCGTCTTGGTCATCAATCGCGGCCGCGCCCCCATTGACGTGACATTGACCCTGCAAGCCTCGGCCGTGCGCACGCCCGAACTCGGCTCCCTGCTCGTCCCGGTGGATCCCGTGGATGTGCGCAAGGGGCGAAGTCTGCTCACCGAGCTGGTGAGTGTGCAGCACGCTGCAGGCGAGGACGTCTCGGCCGACACAATGACCCAGCTCGCTCGGGTGAGTGCCTCGGGTGCCTCGGCGGCCGTGTTGCGCGTAAATGCCGCTTCAGTCAAGAAGGGCGGCGAGGTGACGTTCTACTCGCTGGCGCAGCCGGATCATCCGTCACTCATTGTGCCGCGCAAGTCACGCGTCACCGGGCTGATCATCGTTCCGCTCGATAGCCGCGGGACCATTCGGCGTGATGTCGTCGGCAGCGTCGATGTGAACGCTCAGGTCGTGGCCTACCTGCTCTGACGTTCGGCACCCATTGGTGGCGCCGTCGCGGTGTCGTGGCTACGACGTACGATCGCCGGGTGTCTGATCTGAATTCTGCCCAGGACGAGGCCGTTCACCATCGAGGTGGCCCCCTCCTCATCGTGGCGGGAGCAGGATCGGGCAAGACGCGGGTGTTAACCCGCCGTATCGCCCATCTGATCCGGCACGAGCAGGTGCGGCCGTCCGAGATCCTGGCCATCACCTTCACCAATAAGGCCGCTCGAGAGATGGCCGAGCGCGTCGCGGAATTGGTGGGGCCGGCTTCCCGGGCGATGTGGGTGATGACCTTCCACTCCGCTTGCGTGCGGATCCTGCGTCGGGAGGCTAGCCGACTGGGGATGTCCACCAACTTCTCTATCTACGACGCAGCCGACTCGCAGCGCCTCATGTCGATGGTGATGCGCGATCTTGACCTTGATCCGAAGCGCAACCCGCCCCGCTCCTTCTCGGCACGGGTGTCGCAATTGAAGAACGAACTGATCGATGAGGAGAGCTTCGCCAGCCGTGCGCAGACGCCGCCGGAGAAGGCCTTGGCTCAGGCGTATTTGGAGTACCAGCGTCGGCTGCGTCGGGCAAATGCCTTCGACTTCGACGATCTCATCGGAGCGACCGTTGCGCTCCTCCAACTCTTCCCCGATGTTGCCGAGCACTATCGACGCCGTTTCAGGCACATCCTGGTCGACGAGTACCAGGACACGAATCACGCTCAGTACACCCTGATTCGCGAACTCGTCGGGGATGGGTCGGGGGGCATCCCGCCAGCCGAACTATGCGTGGTTGGTGACGCTGACCAATCGATCTACGCCTTCCGTGGTGCCACAATCCGCAACATCGAGGAGTTCGAACGCGACTTTCCGAGTGCCCGGACGGTGTTGCTGGAGCAGAACTATCGCTCCACTCAGACGATCCTCGATGCCGCCAACCGGGTCATTGCGCGCAACACCGGCCGCCGCCCAAAGAAACTGTGGACGGATACGGGCCCTGGGGAGCAGATCGTCCTCTATGTCGCCGACGACGAGCATGACGAGGCGCGCTTCGTCGCAGACGAGATCGATGACCTCATGGATGAAGGAGGAATTCGGCCTGCCGATGTCGCGGTCTTCTACCGGACCAACGCGCAGTCCCGCGCGCTGGAGGAGATCTTCATCCGCGTGGGCATGCCCTACACCGTGGTCGGGGGCACACGCTTCTATGAGCGTCGTGAGATTCGTGACGCGATCGCCTATCTACGCGCCGTTGCCAATCGTGATGATGATGTGTCTGTACGCCGTATCCTCAATGTGCCCAAGCGCGGGATTGGCGATCGTGCCGAGGAGGTCATCGAGGCTTTTGCCCAGCGTGAGCGCATCTCATTCGGGGCCGCCCTGGATCGCATCGACGACGTTGCGGGTCTCGCCACGCGGTCGCACCATCAGGCGGCGACTTTCGCGCAGCTTCTGAGCGACCTGCGAACCCTTGATGAGTCAGGGGAGGGTCCGGCCGTGATCTTGCAGGCGGTGCTGGAGCAGACCGGCTACCTCGCTGAGTTGCAGGCCTCCACCGATCCCCAGGATGAGTCCCGGGTGGAAAACCTCGCAGAGCTGGAGTCCGTCGCGGCCGAATATGAGCGGGACAACGATGAGCCGACATTGGCTGGCTTCCTCGAGCGCGTGTCGTTGGTCGCCGACGCTGACGAGATCCCTGATGACGACGACGGTGTCGTGACCTTGATGACTTTGCACACCGCCAAGGGTTTGGAGTTCCCCGTGGTGTTCCTCACCGGCATGGAAGACGGAGTCTTCCCGCACATTCGGTCCCTCGGATCGGAGTCGGAGTTGGAGGAGGAGCGTCGGCTCGCCTATGTGGGCATCACGCGCGCACGCCAGCGGCTGTATCTCACTCGCGCGGTAACGCGATCCGCGTGGGGCACGCCCTCCCACAATCCGGCGTCACGATTCCTCGATGAGGTTCCGGCTGAGCTCGTCGATTCACGCCGCGAAGCGCCTGAGCCGACATGGACCCCCACTCCGCCGTCCACGCGTCCCACGGGATTCGGTCGACCACAGCCGACTTCGGGAACTGCGCCCGTGGTCTCCCTTGCGGTGGGGGAGCGGGTGACGCACAAGACTTTTGGTCTTGGCACCGTCGTGGAGACCAGTGGCGTGGGTGAGCGAGCCGAGGCCACCATCGACTTTGGCAGCGCCGGAACCAAGAGGTTGCTGCTGCGCTACGCGCCCGTCGAAAAGCTCTAGGGCGATCAGCACCCGAAGTTTTGGCAGGCCCAGCGCGGCGGCTTGGCCGGGATGCCGGGTTTGCTTCCCGTCCACAGGCCCGCGGGATTTGACGGCGTCAGCGCTGTGCCCACGCGAACTTCGAAGTGCAGGTGCGCACCGTACGCCGCACCGGTCGCGCCAATCCTGCCAATGAGATCTCCGGCTCGCACGCGCTGGCCCTGCTTCACCTTGATCTTTGACAGGTGGGCGTAGCGCGTCTGGGTTCCGTCCTTGCGCATGATCATCACGAGGTTGCCGTATCCCGCGCTGTTATACGTCGCGTAGGTGACCTTGCCATCGGTTGCGGCAAATACCGGGTCGCCCTGATCGCCGTTGAAGTCAACGCCCGCATGGCCGCGTGGCCAATTCGAACTCACTTCGCCGAATTGCCCGCTGATCGGCGTACCCCACGTGACGGGATAGCTGTAGGGCTCGCCGGCGGGAGTTTCCGCATCGTCCTGCCCCTTCGACGAGCTTGCCCGCACCGACGTGATGGAAGCGACGTGCGCAATTCCTGCCGATCCGTCAAGACGAAGATCGCTATTGGCTGCCGGAGTCTCCTGCGGAGGCGCTCCAGAACCTCCGGCTCCGGCGACCGGACCGGCAGCTTGCGCCGACAGCGACGACATCCAGGGCACCGCGGTGAGGACGATGGCCGCCTGACCGATGACAAGCAACCCCAGACAGGTGATGGGGACGAGGTGGCGGCGCACGAGGTGGGTCTATCAGGTTTTGCCGTATTTGGGCAAACCAGAGGGGCAGGTGGTGCACATGTGACGAATGAGTCGATGAGGCTGTGGGGACCCTGAGGACGGCTAGGAGCCGACGTTGCTACCGACCCAGTTGACGATGTGTTCCATCGAGGTGCCGGGCCCGAAGATCTCCGCCACCCCGAGCGCCTTGAGTTCAGGCACGTCGTCCTGGGGGATGATTCCGCCGCCGAACACGACGATGTCGGTGGCCTCGCGGCGGCGCAATTCGTCCATGAGCTCGCTGAACTGGACGAGGTGGGCGCCGGAGAGGATAGAGACGCCGATCGCGTCGACGTCCTCTTGAATGGCCGCATCAACGATGTGCTCGGGAGTTTGATGAAGGCCGGTGTAGATGACCTCGTAGCCGGCATCACGGAGGGCCCTGGCCACAACTTTGGCGCCTCGATCGTGACCATCGAGACCCGGTTTGGCCACCAGGATGCGCGCTGTGCCGGACATCGCTTCCCCTCTTTCGTCGGCTCCACCTTAGGGCCACCTAAGGTCACAAAACTATCGACCCCGGCTTCGGACGCAGGACATACCGCCCATGGCCGCGCTACGGTCGTGGCGTGGTTGCGGAACCGGTTCCCGTGCCGCCGTACGAGCAGGCCGAGGGCCTTGGGCGCCGTGCGGTCACCGGCCTACGCGACGGCGTTGCCTGGATGGGACGCAGTTTGCTGACGCCGAGTGCCGTCAAGGGGGTGGCGGTCGAGACTGCATGGGTGGCCACACATCTGGCGATGTATCCCATGGGACTCGTCGAAGAACAGTTCCGACTTCAGGCCGAAAGACACTCCCTCGAAGGTCTGCCGCCTGCCCAACGTGGATTGCTCGTCGGCGACGTCGTTGCTGCGGGCACTCCGATCGTGCTCGTCCACGGGGTTATGGACAACCGCTCGATCTTCACGGTCCTGCGTCGCGGTCTGCACCGTCGCGGTTTCGGGTCGACGTACGCCTTGAACTACTCACCCCTCACCGACGACATCCGGTCGGTAGCCGTACGACTCGGAGATCTCGTGGAGGAGGTTTGCGAGGAGACCGGCCACGACCAGGTCCATGTCATCGGCCACTCCATGGGCGGGCTCATTGGCCGCTACCTCGTCCAGCGCCTCGGCGGAGACCAGCGCGTGCACACCCTCGTCACCCTGGGTACGCCGCATCAGGGGACCCTGCCGGCGCACCTGGTGCCGCTCACGGTGGCCCGGCAGATGCGCATTGGTGGCGACCTCATCACCGAACTCGATGAGCCTGCGCCCGGGTGCCGCACGCGCATCCTCGCGGTGTGGTCCGACATCGACCAATTGGTGATTCCACAGCCAAATGCCCAGGTCCTGCATCCGGATCTCAATGCACGCAACATGCTCGTACGAGGCGTGGGGCACCTGTCGCTCCCGGTCGACGGCCGTGTCGTTCGCGAAATCGGATCGATGTTGTCGCTTCTGGACAACTGACCTGGGGGTGTGTCGGGCACTGCGTCCGTGCTCAGTAGGCTGACGACACCGTCCGTCGAAGGGCCCAACAGGTGGATCTGTACGAGTACCAAGCCAAGACACTGTTCGACGCACACGAGGTCCCGGTCACGGCCGGGGAAGTATGTGTCACTCCCGATGCCGCGCATGAGGTCGCCCGCAAGATCGGCGGCCCGGTGGTCGTCAAGGCCCAGGTGAAGACCGGCGGACGTGGCAAAGCCGGTGGCGTCAAACTCGCAGACACCCCTGAGGATGCGCAAGCGCGCGCGACCGACATCCTCGGCATGGACATCAAGGGACATACGGTCCACCGAGTCCTCGTGACCGAAGCCACGGACATTGCCGAGGAGTATTACGTCTCCTTCCTCCTCGATCGCGCGAACCGCGCGTTCCTGGCAATGGCCAGTGTCGAGGGCGGTGTCGAGATTGAGGAGGTCGCGGCCACGCGGCCCGAGGCGCTGGCGCTCGTGCGGGTTGACGCGATTGACGGTGTCGACGTAGCCAAGGCTCGCGACATCGTGGACCAGGCAGGTTTCCCTGCGAACATTCGTGACGAGGTGACCAACGTTCTGGTTCGGCTGTGGGACGTTCTGGTCAAGGAGGACGCCACCCTCGTCGAGGTCAACCCGCTGGTGCTCACCACGGACGGCCGCGTACTCGCGCTGGATGGCAAGGTGACGCTGGACGACAACGCTCACTACCGCCATGCCTCCCATGCGGATCTGGTGGATCGGGAGGGCACCGACCCCATCGAACTTCGCGCCAAGGAACTCGAACTCAACTACGTCAAGCTTGACGGGGAGGTCGGCGTTGTCGGCAATGGCGCGGGGCTCGTCATGAGCACGCTGGATGTCGTCGCCTACGCCGGTGAACCGTTTGGGGGGATACGCCCAGCGAACTTCCTCGACATTGGCGGCGGGGCGAGCGCGGAAATCATGGCCAATGGCCTGGACATCGTGCTCAACGATCCCGATGTCTATGCCGTCTTCGTCAACGTGTTCGGTGGCATCACCGCGTGCGACGCGGTCGCGAATGGGATTGTGCAGGCCGTCGAGATGCTGGCCGCCAAGGGGGAGCCGATCACCAAGCCGATCGTCTGCCGCATCGACGGCAACAACGCCGAGGAGGGCCGCCAGATCCTCACCGACTTCGGCCACCCGCTGGTGGAGATGGTCGAGACCATGGATGACGCCGCGCGCCGCGTGGCCGAACTAGCGGCAGCCGGCCGCGACGGGAGCGCATCATGACCATCTGGCTGGACGCGGACAGTCGCATCCTTGTGCAGGGGATGACCGGCTCGGAGGGCACGAAGCACACCCGCCGCATGGTGGCCAGTGGCGCGCAGATCGTGGCGGGCGTCACGCCGGGCAAGGGTGGCCAAGAGGTTGATGGCATCCCGGTCTTCGGGGATGTCCGCGAAGCGGTCGTCGCCACCGGTGCCAACGTGTCGGTCGTGTTCGTCCCCCCGCGCTTCGCCCAGGCCGCCGTCGAGGAGGCTGTGGACGCGGAAATTCCGCTCTGTGTGGTGATTACCGAGGGTATCCCGGTGCACGACACCGCGAAGTTCTTCCAGTACGCGCAGAACGCCGGCACCACGCGCATCATCGGCCCGAACTGCCCCGGCATCATCTCCCCGGGACAGTCCAACGCGGGCATCATTCCGGCGGACATCACCGGCCCGGGACCGATCGGGTTGGTCTCGAAATCCGGCACCCTGACCTACCAAATGATGTACGAACTCAACGACATCGGCTTTTCGACAGCGGTGGGTATCGGAGGCGATCCCATCATTGGCACCACGCATATCGACTGCCTCGCGGCGTTCGAGGCGGATCCGGCGACCGAAGCCATCGTCATGATCGGTGAGATCGGTGGTGACGCCGAGGAGCGCGCGGCAGCCTTCATCGCCGAGAACGTCACCAAGCCGGTGGTCGGGTACGTGGCCGGTTTCACCGCCCCCGAGGGCAAGACCATGGGCCACGCGGGCGCGATCGTCTCCGGGTCGGCTGGCACCGCGGCCGCCAAGAAGGACGCCCTCGAAGCGGTCGGGGTCAAGGTCGGACAGACCCCCAGTGAGACGGCCCGGCTCATGCGCGCCCTCCTGCGCGGCTAGCACCCGCCCCGGTGGGTCCGTGGGGCGAGGATCTGGGCGCGCCGTTACGCGTGTGACGCCTGTGATGCTGCGAGGCTTGTCTAGTGAGTCTCACCGAACGTCGTCCTGCCCCCGGGCGTCGTTCGCGTGAGCGACCCGAGGCGACGGCCTCCCCGCCCTTACCCCTGCTGGTTGCCGGTGCTGTTGCGGGGGCCGTCGCGGCCCTGGTGAGTTACGCGCTGCTCGCCGTCATCGCCCTCGGAGCCTGGATGCTGGACCCGGCCGCGCCCTGGGAGTGGTCCCACATGCTGGAGGCCGCTTCGGCGGGCTGGCTGTCCGGACAAGGTGTCCCGCTCGTCATCGCGGAGACCCCGATCAGTGTTCCTCCGCTCGGATTCGGATTGGTCTGCCTGCTCGCCTTGGCCGCCGCCACTCGGTGGGCGATCGGCGCGGCCGCGGTCGCACGTCGCGGCGAGGCGGTCGCGGTGTCCGTGAGCAGTGCTGTCACCTACGGTGCGGGAGCGGCCATCGTGGTCGCGCTGGGTCAACATCTCGGTGCCGTGCCTTGGCTGGCTGGAGTGGTGTGCGGATCCATTGCCCTGGTCATCAGTGCTGCGACCATGATCGCCCGGGTTCCGTTGATCCGTGCCAACGATCTGTCACCTTCGTCCCTCGACGCCGTGTCCGCCGCGGTCGTAGGACTCATGATCCTCGTGATCGCCGCGGGTCTCGCGCTCGCCGCGATGATCGTCATCCACGCTGATGAGGTGGGTCGTGTCATGGGGAGCCTGGAGCTTGGTGCCGCCGGCGGCCTGCTCATCGTGGCGCTCACCGTCGGCTACCTCCCGGTCGCGATGGTGTGGAGCCTCGCCTACCTGCTGGGGCCCGGCTTTGCGGTGAGCACCACGTCCACAGTCTCGGCATTCGGCGAGGCTGGCTCGGCCGCGCTGCCCGGGCTACCCATGCTCGCCGCGATCCCGCCCGAGCCCCCGGTGGCCGCCATGACATTGCCCCTGGTCGGCGTGCTCGCCGGTGCCGTCATGGGATTGCTGTTGCGGCGCCGCGGGTGGTCAGGCCTGACGGGCATCGCTGTCGGAGCCGCGAGCAGCGCAATCGTGGCGTTGACGGTGGGTCTCGTGTCGTGGGCGTCCGGGGGATCCCTCGGTGCGGCGAGCCTGTCAGCCGTGGGACCGACCCCTTATCTCGTGGGCCTTGCGGCTCTGGGGACCACGTTGTTGGGGACCGCAGCGGTAGTTGTGTGGCCTTCGACCGACGCTCGTGAGGAAAACCATGGCTAGCGCGACGCGACCGGCGCCCGCCCGCCGGCGCAATAACGCTCCCGGCAGCACTCCGGAGTCGCCGCGTGGCTCCCACTCGCTCGCACCGATGAGCCTGCGCGTGGCCGGTGCCGCGATCGACATGGCGCTCGTCTTGGTTGTCGCCGGTCTGGTCACGGCATGGCTAGCCCAGCGGGAACTCGGTGTCGTTCAGGTCCGCATCGACGGTGCTGGGGCAACGTCCGTGATCACGCCAGCCGCTTTGCCCCCATGGACCGCCATCGCGATCTGGGTGCTGGTGTCTGCCGCGTACACCGTGCCGCTCATGGCCATCTGGGGCCGCACCGTCGGCGGGTGGTGCGTGGGCATTCGCGCGCTGCTCATCAATTCGGGCGGCCCGCTCGGCTGGAGCGCCGCGGCGCGCCGCTGGCTGCTCATGTACGGCGTTGCTGGTCTCGTGAGTTTGCTTCCCGTGGTCGGTGCTGTTGCCTGGCTCCTCATCCTGGTCGTCGGTCTGTCCCCGCTGTGGGATGCCACGCGCCGCCTGCGCGGGTTCGCCGACCACTGGTCCGGCGACGTCGTTGTACGGGCTCCGTGGCACCGCTGATCTGCGGGCACCACTAGGCTCACAGGGTGGCTGCGCGCATCGTCGTCCTCGTGTCGGGAGGCGGGACCACACTGCAGGCCCTCCTTGATGCGACCGACGCTCACTATCGCGTGATGGCTGTGATCAGCGATGACGGGTCAGCCGCCGCTCTGGATCGAGCCGCGCGGCACGGTGTGGCCACCGAGATCGTTGCGCCGCGTTCGTACGCCGACCGCGCCGAGTGGGATCGCGGTCTCGCGGAAGCGATCCGAGCCTTTGAGCCTGATTGGGTCGTGTGCGCGGGGTTCATGCGCATCCTCGGTCCGGCGGTCCTGGAGTGTTTCCCGCAGCGCATCGTCAACACGCACCCGGCCCTGTTGCCATCCTTCCCCGGCGGGCACGGAGTGAGGGACGCTCTCGCGTACGGCGTCAAGGTGACGGGTTGCACGGTGCATATCGTCGATGCCGGCGTTGATACTGGCCCGATCATCGCTCAGGCGGCGGTTCCCGTGCATGCCGGGGATGACGAGGATCTCCTCCACGAGCGCATCAAGCAGGTGGAGCGAGGCCTGCTCGTGACCACGGTCAACTCGCTGGCCCAGCACGGTTGCACCATCGAAGGCAGGAAGGTGACCACTCCATGACGAACGACGAGGCGGATCGTCGGCCCATTCGTCGCGCCCTGATCTCGGTCTATGACAAGACGGGACTGGCCGATGTGGCGCAGGCTCTGGCGGGAGCCGGCGTGGAGATCGTGTCGACCGGGTCTACGGCTCGCCTGATTGAGGAGGCGGGGGTTCCCGTCACGCCGGTGTCGGACCTCACTGGTTTCCCCGAGTGCCTCGATGGCCGGGTCAAGACACTGCACCCGCGTGTTCATGCCGGCCTGCTTGCCGACGTTCGGTCGGACGATCACCGGCGGCAATTGGTGGATCTCGATATTCCTCCCTTCGAGCTCGTGATCGTCAACCTCTATCCCTTCGTCCGGACGGTGGCGGCGGGGGGTTCACCCGAGGAGTGCATCGAGCAGATCGACATCGGCGGGCCCGCTATGGTCCGAGCATCGGCCAAGAACCACGCCAATGTCGCGGTTGTCGTCTCACCGGATCGCTACGACGCTGTTGTGGCGTCCCTTGACGATGGTGGATTCACACTCGCCGAGCGGCAGCGCTTGGCGGCGGAGGCATTTGCCCACACTGCCTCGTACGACGTCGCCGTCGCGACCTGGATGGGCAGTGTGGTGGCCCCCGACCCCTCGGGCGACGGTTTCCCCTCATGGCTCGGGCAGGCGTGGGAGCGCCAAGATGTGCTGCGCTATGGCGAAAACCCGCATCAGCGGGCGGCGCTCTACGCTGCGGACTTCTCTCGACCCGGCCTTGCGCGAGCGGAGCAGTTGCATGGCAAGGAGATGTCATACAACAACTACGTCGACGCCGATGCCGCTCGGCGCGCCGCCTACGACCACACTGAGCCCGCCGTCGCGATCATCAAGCATGCAAATCCCTGTGGCATCGCGATCGGGCGCAACGTCGCGGAGGCCTATGAGAAGGCCTTCGCCACTGACCCGGTATCTGCCTTTGGCGGTGTCGTCGCCGCAAATGGTCCGGTGACCGAAGCCATGGCGCGGGAAATGGTGGACGTCTTCACCGAGGTCGTCGTCGCGCCCGACTATGAGGCCGGCGCACTCGAGTTGCTGACCGAGCGGAAGGGGCTGCGCATCCTGCGCGCCGAGGCGCGGGCCGCCACCGATTGGGTTGAGGTGCGCGCGATCGCCGGTGGTGTCTTGCTGCAGGCTGCGGATGACATCGGGGCCGACGGTGATGATCCCGGCACGTGGCGACTCGCCTGCGGGTCGCCGGTCGACGCCGACACGATGCGCGATCTTGCCTTTGCGTGGCGCGCGGTTCGCGCACCCAAGTCCAACGCGATTCTGCTGGCCCGCGATGGTGCCGCGGTGGGGATCGGGATGGGGCAGGTCAATCGTGTTGACGCAGCCCGACTCGCCGTGACCCGCGCCGGCGAGGATCGAGCCCGTGGATCGGTGGCCGCCTCCGATGCCTTCTTCCCGTTCCCGGATGGTTTGGAGGTCCTATTGGAGGCGGGGGTGCGTGCCGTCGTGCAACCCGGCGGCTCCGTGCGCGATGACGAAGTGATCGCGGCAGCGGAGGCAGCCGGCGCGACGATGTACCTCACCGGTACCCGGCACTTCTTCCACTGATGGCAAGCGACAGTCGACAGACCAGCGTCCTGCTGGTCATGTCCGCGAGCGGGCTCGCGGTGGGTGGACTCAGCGCCGTACAGGCGCGGGCCAACGGCACCCTCGCGGCAAGCGTCGGCAGCGGAATCGAAGCGGCGGCCTTCTCCTTTGCCATTGGACTCACGCTGCTCACCATCATCGGATTGGCCGTGCCCAGGATCAGGCGAGGGCTCGGGGCCCTGGCGGGGGCCGTCCGCGCAAGAACACAGCCGGTGTGGATTGTTCTCGGCGGTGTCTCGGGAGCTCTATTCATCACCACGCAGAGTCTGAGCGTCCCCGTCATCGGGGTGGCGCTGTTCTCGGTCTCGCTCGTCGGTGGCCAGATCGCGGCGTCGTTGCTGGTCGACAGTCGTGGATGGGGTCCCCGAGGCCGGCAGCCCATCTCCCTTTCGCGCGTTACGGCCGCGGTACTCGGACTCGGCGCGGTCGCAGCGTCGGCAAGCGGCCGGTGGGACGAAGGTGCGACGGCCGCCGCATGGGCTGCGCTCTGCGTAGTGACGGGTGCTGCTGTCGCCTGGCAACAGGCCGCCAACGGTCGAGTGACGGCGGTGACCCGGGAGCCATTCGTGGCGGCCTGGATCAACTTCATGCTGGGCTTCGTCCTTGTGCTCATCGTCCTTGTGATCTCGATGGTCCTAGGCCCCCTGGAACCGCAGGCCCCGCCGAGTGGTCCGCCCTGGATCTATCTCGGGGGCGTCATTGGAGCACTGTTCCTCGCCGCAACAGCCTGGATCGTGGGGCGTATTGGTGTGCTCGCCGTGACCCTGCTGGTCACAGCCGGTCAGTTGGCGGGCGCACTCCTACTTGATCTCCTCCTACTCGACGTAGTCGACGGACATCTTGTGGTGGGGGTCCTCGTCGCGTTCGTCGCCGTCGTGACGGGCGGGCTCGGTGATCGCCGTGCGGCGGCGCGGGCGGCTACGAGTCGATCGACTTCATGAGCGCATCGGGATAGCGCTGACCTGCTGTTGCGCCGATGGGGGCGGCGGCTTCGAGTTCTGCCGCGATGCTGTCGTCCCAGGGCACGTCGAGTGCGCCGACGTTGTCGAGCAGATGGGGAACCTTGCGCGACCCGGGGATCGGCACGACGTCGTTCCCCTGGTGTAATAGCCACGCCAATGCGACCTGGGCTGGTGTGCAGTCCAGTCGGTGTGCCACGTCGGTCACCGTATCGGCGATGGCCCGATTGGCATCGAGGTTGTCGGAGGTGAACCGTGGCCAGCTCCGCCGACCGTCGTCCTCGGCGAGGTCCTCAGGCCGCCGGATGGTGCCGGTGAGATAACCCCGGCCAAGCGGTGAGTAGGGAACGAACCCGATCCCGAGTTCGCGAACCGTGTCGAGAATCCCGTTGGCTTCCACGTCTCGCGTCCACAGTGACCACTCCGTTTGCAGCGCGGTGACCGGATGCACCTGATGAATTCGACGTAGCGTGGCCGCACTCGCTTCGGAGATGCCCAGGAAGCGGACTTTGCCCGCGTCGACGAGTTCTGCCATGGCGCCCCAGGTCTCCTCGACGGGTGTGGCCGGGTCAACGCGGTGCAGGTAGTACAGGTCAATGTGATCGACGCCGAGCCGCTGCAGGCTTGCGTCGCAGGCTGCGCGCGCGTACTCGGGACGGCCGTTCAATCGCCGCCCCCCGTCGGCAAGGAACTCTTGCCCGAACTTGGTGGCCACAACAGGTCGGTGCGATCGTCCGGCAAGCCAGGAACCGATGAGGTCCTCATTGGCGAACGGTCCGTAGGAGTCGGAGGTGTCGAAGAAGTCGATGCCGGCTTCCGCCGCGGCGTCCAGCGTGCGCAAGGACTCAGCATCGTCAGCCTTGCCGTAGGCAAAACTCATGCCCATGCAGCCGAGTCCGAGGGCCGTGACATCGAGTCCGGTCATGCCGGTGCCGAGGGTGCGAGTCTCCATGCGGGCTCCGTTCAGCGCAGCGGCGCGGTCGATCCGCGCACGATGAGTTCAGGGGTGAGGCGTACGTGCTTGACCGGGCTCGGGGCTTCGTCCCGCAGCAGGCTCAGCAGCAGTCGGGCCGCTTCCGCGCCGATATCGCTGACCGGCACGCGGACGGTGGTCAAGGGTGGGTCGACCAGATTCATGAACGGCATGTCGTTGTAGCCGATGACGCTGATATCCCGGGGACAGCGCAGTCCCGCGTGACGTGCCGCCTCGATCGTGCCGAGGGCCAGTTGGTCGTTGGCCGCCACGACCGCGGTCACGCTTCCTGCTCGCAGCATCTTCAGGGCTGCCTCACGTGCCGCCTCGACACTCCAGGCGGTCACCGGGAAAGGTTTCTTGGCAGGTGTGAGGCCCTGGCCGCGGATGGCCCGCTGGAAGGCTTGGGCCCGCTCATGGCCGGTGCTCGACCAGGTGGGACCTGCGAGATGGGCGATCTCCGAATGGCCCAGTCCAACAAGATGATCGACCGCGAGTCGAATGCCGTGCTGCTCATCGGTAGTCACCGAGGGCAATGCCGTGCTCTCGGTAACGCGATTGACCAAGACCACGGGAAGCGCGTCGCCGAGTTCAGCGAGCAGAGGGTGTTCGCGTCGAGCGGTGGCGACGATCAATCCGTCGACTCGTCGAGCCCGAAGGGACCCGACCACCGTCGCCTCGGTATCGGGATGGTTGTCGGTGTTGACCAGAAGGGGTGTGTATCCCGCACGCGTGAGCGTGTCCTGAATGCCGCGCACCATGCTGGGAAAGAGTGGGTTGGTCAGGTCGGGAATCACTACCCCGACCGTATGTGAGCGCGCCGTTCGGAGCCCGGAGGCCATGGGATTGGGCACATAGTCGAGGGCCTCGGCCGCCTTGCGCACCTTGGCAACGGTCTCGGGGCTCACCAAGTGCGACGTTCGCGGGTTGAGAGCACGAGACACGGTCGCCGGATGAATGCCGACGACACGGGCGACGTCCTTCAGGGTGGCGGCCACGGCTTCAGACTAGGCGATGTTCGAAGCGGCGGCGGGCGGTCGCGGCGACGATGGTGAGGGCGAGGGCGATGAGGGTGAGCGTAAAGAACAGGGTGCGCGAACCGGCATCCTGGAGGGCGATACCGGCGACAAGCGTGCCAACCGCATTGCCGAGGAACATGAAACCGGCAAACAGGGACACGGCCGTCGCGCGAGCTTCCGCGGTGAGCGAGGTGGCCCAGGCCTGCAGAGTGGAATGCATGAAGACCCAAGCCACACCGAGGAGTGCCACCCCCGCCACCACGAAGACGGGAGCGATGTCGATGGCGAGCAGGGCGTAGCACACCACGGCGCCCGAGCCCCCGATGACGAGGAGGATGGCCGCGGACCAATGTGCGCTGGCCTTGCGGGCGAGGGCACTCATCACCAGGACGGACACCCCGTAGCCCGCAGTGAGGAGACCAGCGACTGCCGGGGTCTCGCCAGCCAGTTCCACCGATGCCGGGATCATCGCGAATCCGCCGAGGAGAACGCCGGCCTCAATGAACACCAGGGCGTAGAGCAGCCAGGACCAACCGGACGACAATACGAGGGAGAAGGCGCGACCGACCGGAAGGGGCTCAGGACGATCGGGTTCGGGAACCCGGGAGACGTACCAGGCGATGAGCGCCGACAGCACGGCTGTCAGGACATAGAACGCCCGCCAACCGATCGTCTCGACCCCCAGTCCGGCTGCGAGAGTGCCCAGGGTGATTCCTATCGCAACTCCGGACATCAGGAAGGCAATGCGGGGTTGCCGTTCACGTGGATCGTGGATGGCGTCACCGATGTAGATGAGCGCCGCGGGGAATACTCCGGCCATGCAGGCCCCGGAGAGTGCGCGGATGACGATGAAGAGCCCGACCGGCATGGGAATTGCACTGATGGCGTCGAAGAACGCGGATAGGAGTAGCGCCGTACGCATGACGGCAACGCGGCCGATGCGATCGGAGATGATGCCCCAGACCGGCTGGGCGAGTCCGTACGTGAAGAAGTAGGCGCTCGCCGCGAGAGAGATGACCGCGAGCGTGACACCGAAGTCGCCTGCCATCGCCAAAAGCATCGGTGGCATGAGGAAGCGAGCGAAGGTGGAAATGGACACCCCGGCGAGAAGGGCGTTGAGCACCCGCCGGGAGATGGGGGCGGTCACTCGGTGGCCAGCGCGCTGATCTCGTCGTCATCCGGCGCCCATGCGCCTGAAGCCCGGCGTAGGTCTGCAAGCACACGCAGTTGATCAGCGGTGACCGCGCGATTGCGCTGAAGTCCCACATCGGGGTCACGCAGCAGCGTCAGATACTCGCGATTGCCCAGCCCGGCGGTGTGGGATTCGAGCACCGTGCTCACATCGTCGATATCCGCATCCAGCAGCCACTCGGTGGTGCGATCCCACAGATCGAGAAGGCGCGTCACGTCGGGCCCATCCGCCAGCGTCGCGAGCACCGTGCCCGGATAGATCGAAGAGACGTCCTGGGACGTCGCCCAGACGCGCATGCCCTGGCTCGTGGCCCGAACCCGAGACTCAGCGTTGAGGATCGTGCACCCGATGGCGCCGTCGAGAAGGCGCTCGGCCCGGCGCGGAGTGGCGCCCTCCTCGACGAAGGTGAGGTCGTCGATCTGTAGCCCCTGCTGACGCAGGAGTTCCTTGAGCAGGATCGCGAAGCCAGACGGCAGGACATCAACGGCCACGGGCGCACCGGCCAGCTCGCTGGGGGTCGTGAGATCGGGGCGGGCGACGAGGGCGAGGCCCAGACCACCGTCGATGGCGCGATGGATGCGCAGGCGTAGCCGCTCGCCGAGGGGATTCTTTGCGGTACCCGCATAGAGGAGCACATTGTCGGGACTGGTAAGGGCCACGTCGATGGTGCCGCTGCGCAGCGCTTCGAACTGCGCGGGGGACGACGGGACCGGCCCGACCTCGAGGTGGAGGTCCATGTCGCTGTCCCAGTTCAGGGCTCGTGCTGCGGCCAGGACCGGCGAGCGGCTGAACTGACCGATGCGGAGAGTATTCATGGGCCTTCCTGCAATCGTGAGCCATCGTGGGCAGCGTCACTGTAGCGCGACTGCCAGCGTGCAAATGCCCTCGCATCGTCACGAATTGGACACGGAGCCCATCTTTCTTCGGGGAATGCTTGACAGATCGGACAGACGGGGGGAGGCTCCACGTGCAATCGATTGTTATCGTTTGCCAGTCCTGGAGGGAATCGTTTATGCGAACTTCGACAGTTCGGCTCACCGGTCGCCGTCGCGCGGGGGCAATCCTCGCCGCCGCTGCTGGCTTGAGCCTCGTGGTAACCGCCTGTGGCGGATCAAGTAGCTCGGGTGAGAGCTCGAGCGCATCCGGTAGCGACAGTTCGAGTGAGAGCTCGAGCAGTTCTAGCGGAGCAGATGTCATGGATACCTGTGGCGACACGATCCGGATCGGCATCTCGCTGCCGCTCACCGGTGACTTCTCCCAGCCTGGTGGGGAAGCCAAGAAGGGCTACGAGGTCTGGCAGACGCTCATCAACGGCAATGGCGGCCTCCTCGGCCGACAGGTCGAGCTGGTCATCCTGGACGACGCCAGCAGCCAGGAGCAGGTCGTCACCGACTACAACAACCTGATTAGCCAGGAGCAGGTCCCGCTGCTGCTCGGCACCTTCTCCTCGTTGCTGAACTTCCCTGCGTCGACGGTGGCCGAGAACAACCAGATGGTGCTTATCGCTCCCGCCGGTGGATCTCCGAAGATCTTCGAGCCCGAGCCCAAGTTCTACTTCTTCGCCCAGCAGGCTACGGGCCCGAACCAGGCGAACCCCTTCGTGCAGATGGTGACCAGCCTGCCTGAGGATCAGCGCCCGAAGACGGCCGCGTACGTCACGATGGACGATCCGTTCGCGGCACCGGTCATCGAGTCGATGCAGGCGCAGCTTGAGGAAGCCGGCATCGAGACGGTGTACTCCGAGATCTACCCCGAAGGCACCACGAACCTGCAGCCCTTCGCGGCGAAGATTGCCAGTGCTGCCCCGGACCTGATCGCGCAAGGAGCAGTCTTCGAGGATGGCGTCAGCCTCACCAAGAGCCTGGTGCAGATCGGGTACAACCCGAGCCTGCTGTTCCAGACCTCGGCTCCCAGCAATGGTGCTCAGTACGTCGAGGGTGTCGGCGCCGGCAATGAGAACGGCATCTTCTACGCCGTCTCTTGGAGCGAGAAGTCGCCGACGCCGGGCAATGCCGAGTTCGTCGCCGAGTACCAGGCGCAGAACGGCGAGGGTCTCGTCCCGGCCGAGGATGCCGCGGATGCCTACGCAGCGGCCGAGGTTCTCGCTGCGGCGGTCGAAGCAACCGGTGGCTGTGACAACGTGGCCATGGCTGACTGGCTGCACAGCAACCCGGTGTCGACGATCCTGGGCGAGCTGTCCTGGGATGAGATCGGCCGCCCCCAGGGTGAGTTCCTGCTCGCTCAGTGGCAGAACGGATCGGTGGAGATTGTGGCGCCGCCGGCTGCCAGCACTAACGGCGGGGCCGTGATCGTGCCCAAGCCGGCCTGGCAGTAGTTCGCAAGTTCGCTCGTTAAGTAGTTGGTTCCGTGCGGGGTGCCCCCCACCCCGCACGGAACCGGCTCACCTTCGCGTCCACCACGTCGTCGTCATCGGGAGCGAATCTGTGGAAATCGTCCAAATCCTCGCCTTCGGGATACTCATGGGCGGGGTCTACGCACTGCTGTCGTCAGGCGTCACCCTCATCTTCGGTGTCCTCGATGTCGTCAATGTCGCCCAGGGGTCCTTCCTGGTCTTCAGCGCCTTGCTCACCTGGCAGATCTGGGACCTGACGGGGATCGAACCACTCCTCCTCATCCCCGTCATGGGTGCCCTGATGGCATTCTTCGGGTGGATCATCTACCGCGGATTGGTCAAGCGGGTGGTCCCCCAAGGACCCGGCATGACGGTCCTGCTGATGTTCGGCGTCGCCATCGCCATGGAAGGCATCCTCAACATCGCTTTCGGCAACAAGTTCAAGTCCGTGACACCGCCGTACTTCACCCAGTCGCTCCAGATCGGTGAACTCGTCCTGCCGTACCCACAGTTGATCTCCGGGGTCATGGCCGCCATCGTGCTCGTGGGCCTGTTCTTCTATCTCAAGCTCTCCTGGGCCGGGCGCGCGCTGCGGGCCTCCGCCCAAAACAAGGACGGGGCCGCCCTGGTTGGCATCTCGTCCATCAAGGCCTCGTCGCTTGCCTTCGCGATTGGCGCGATGACCGCCGGCGTCGGCGGCGTCCTCCTCATCATCATGTACCCCATCTACCCGGCCACCCAATACGACTGGATCGCCAAACTCCTCGGCATCATCGTGCTCGGCGGGATGGGCAGTATTCCGGGGGCCGTGATCGCGTCGATGATCCTCGGCATCTCGGAGGCGTTCGCCCAGGCCTACATCCCGCAATGGAGCGCAGCGATCTTCTTCGGCGTCATCCTCGTGGTGCTCCTCTTCCGGCCTGAGGGCCTGCTCGGGGAGAAGACCCGTGAGGACGTCACGACATGAGTGCCCTGAAGCGGCCGGCCAACGTCGTCGGTGCCGTCCTCATCCTGCTCTTGTTCCTCTATCCCCTCGTGGGCAGCGATACGCGCTACTTCGAATCGGTGCTCATCGTCTGCATGCTCTACGCGATCATGGCGTCCGGCTGGAACATCATCAGTGGCCTTGCCGGCTACGTCTCCCTCGGGCACAGCGTGTATCTCTACATCGGCATGTACACCGGGGCGATTCTCGGCAAGATGTGGGGCGTCCCGCCGATGTATCTCATGGTGCTCGGCGGCGTCGTTGCCGCTGCCATCGCGGTCGTCGTCGGCTTCATCACCCTGCGGACGAGGAGTCACTCCTTCGTCATCATTACGATCGCCGTGCTGCTGCTGTTCATGACGGTCGCTCAGAACTGGAAGAGCCTCACCGGCGGCACTGACGGGTTCATCGTCAAGCAGCCCGAGTGGAACAAGGACAACCCAACCACCCCGTACTACTACACCTTCCTCGGGCTGATGGTCCTCACGGTCGCACTGGTGGCGTTCATCATGCGCTCACGGCTTGGGGCCGGCCTCGTCGCGATTCGCAATGATGAGGGCAAGGCCGCGTCCATCGGCGTCAACACCACGCTCTACAAGGTGACCGCCTACGCCCTGAGCGCCGTTCCCTTCGGCTTCGCCGGTGCCGTCTACGCGCAGTACCTCGGCTTCGTGACTCCTACGACCGCACTCGCGATCTTGATGAGTGTGTTCCTCGTCCTCGCGGCGCTTGTCGGTGGCCGCGGAACACTGTGGGGTCCGGTGATCGGTGGCTTCCTCGTGTGGGGTGCCAATGAGGCCTCTACAGTTCTGGCTGGCGAGTTCAGCGCACGCCTGCTCATCATGGGCGTGATTCTCATCCTCACCGTCATGTTCATGCCGGCCGGTCTGCTGCCAACGATCAGTCGCTTCGTGCACCGTCGCAAGAGTCAGGGATCGGCGGTCGCCTTCATCGACCAGGCCTCGATTGCCCAGACGAGCGACGTCGCCATCGACAGCATCGTGGCGCGGACCGGCCAGTCGACCGACCCCGCCGTGCCCGAGCTCGAGGTCAAGGGAATCGTCAAGCGTTTCGGGGGTGTTACTGCGGTCGACGGTGTCAGCATGACGGTCGAGCGGGGCAGCATCACCGGCCTCATCGGTCCGAACGGCTCCGGCAAGACCACCCTCTTCAACTGCATGACGGGGACGTTCCAGCCCGATGAGGGTGCCGTCATCCTCAACGGCGAGGACATCACACGTCAGAAGGTGTGGACGCGTGCCCACGAAGGGCTCGGCCGCACCTTCCAGATCACTCGCCTGTTCAAGTCGATGACGGTTCTCGACAACCTTGTGGCGCCGCTGGAGAAGACGAGCGTGCGCGAACTGGTGGCGGGGCGCTATTCGGGTGAAGAGGTCGATCGTGCTCGCGAGGTCTTGGATTTCATGGGCCTGGCCCAGTTCGAGGGACAGGAAGCGGCTGCACTGAGCTTCGGTCAGCAAAAGCTCGTCGAATTGGCGCAGGTGCTCATGCTGCGGCCCAGCATCATCCTGCTCGACGAACCCGCCAGTGGCATCAACCCGACCCTCATCGAGAAACTCGCCAGTGTTATCCGTCGGCTCAACGACGCGGGGACAACGGTGCTCATCGTCGAGCACAACATCCCGCTCGTACTGAGTCTGTGCGACAGGGTGCACGTCCTTGCGGAAGGCCAGGTGCTCATTTCCGGTACGCCGGATGAGATCCGCAACGACCCGCAGGTCATCGAGGCATACCTCGGCCCGGACCACATGCTGGAGGTCAACGATGTCTGAGGCGGTTCTCGCCATGGTCGACGTACAGGCCGGCTATGGCGGCGGCCTGGTGCTGCAGGGACTCGACCTGCAGATCGACAAGGGCACCATCACCTGCATCGTCGGTCCCAACGGTGCCGGCAAGAGCACCGTCTTCCGAGTCATCAGCGGATTGATCAAGCCCAAGAGCGGGACGGTGACCTTCCTCGGCAAGGACATCACCGGGCAGTCTCCGAGCACTGTCCTACGCGCCGGCGTTGCCCAGGTCCCGCAGAATCGAGCGCTCTTCCCTGAGATGACCGTGCACGAAAATGTCCTGCTTGGCGGCTACGCCATTCGTCGGGATCGTGCGCTGCTCAAGCAACGCATGGCGATGGTGGAGGAGATGGTCCCCCTCGTGCGCGAGCGAGCCAAGGAGCATGCCGGCAACCTGTCCGGCGGCCAGCGACGCATGGTCGAGATCGGGCGTGCCCTGATGCTGAATCCAAGCCTTGTTCTCATGGATGAACCCTCATTGGGTCTCGATCCGAAATCGGTGGCCAAAGTGGCGTCGCTCATCCGCGAGATGGCCGCGTCCGGTCGGACGGTCCTCATGGTCGAGCAGAATGTGCGGCTCGGCATGAATCTGGCAACGCACGGCGTCGTCATGGAGCAGGGCCAGGTACGCCTCACCGGGGATGCTGACGGCATCGCGGACAACCCCGAGGTGGCGACCATGTATCTCGGCAAGGCCCGCGAGGACTGACATGGACGTCCTGAGCCATGCCTTCAGCGATGAGGAGTACCAGCGGCGTCGAACCGAGACGTTGCGCATCGCGCAAGAGGCGGACGCTTCCACGGTTCTCGCGTTTGGCGAGAACCGCTCTGGCCTGCACGTGACCTACCTGTCCGGCTGGGCCCCGACGCGGCAGGCATGGTTGCGCATGGATGCGAGTGACGTGGATCTGTGGGTGTCCTTCCACAATCACGTGCCCGCCGCTCGACGCATGGCCAAGGCTGATCGGGTGGGGGATGTGGCAGACGTCGATCCTCGTCACCTCCTCGGGACGGATCGAATGATCGCGACGCTCGGGCAGGTCCCGCTGCATATTCGCCAGGCGGCCGAAGAAGCGGGGGCCACCCTGGTCTCTCTCGACCGAGCGCACGCCGATCTTCGGGCGTCCAAATCCGATGAGGAGGTTGCCGCCCTGCGGCTGGGGGGTCTGGCCAGTGACATCGGGGCGAGTGCCCTGATTGAGGCTTGCCGACCGGGGGCGACCGACTGGGATCTGTTGGCCGAGGCGCGCGCCGCGTACACGCGGGCCGGCGCCCGTGATCACATCTGCTACATCGGCGTGACCGACATGGACGCACCCTCGCGTGACGTCCCCAGCCAGGTGCCCGAGGGCCATGTGCTCACGGACCGCTCGGTGGTCACCTTCGAATTGAGCGCGGCGGTCGCACCGGAGTACCCGGGGCAGATCTTGCGTACCGTGTTTCTCGGTGAGCCGACCGACGAGTACCTCACCCTTCACGAGGTCGCCAGTCGGGCGCATGCACAGATGCGTGCGCGAGTGAAGGCGGGTGTTGCCGCGCAGGAACTCGTGGATGCTGCCGCGTGCGTTGAGGAGTCAGGATTGACGACGACCGATGATCTCTTCCATGGGCTGGGCATGGGCTACCTCGATCCGGTGGGGGTGAGTCCTTCGCGGACGCCGTATACCGAGCCGCGCGGTGACCTTCGGGACGGTATGTCGATCGTCATCCAGCCGAATGTGACCACCACAGATCACCGAGCTGGCGTGCAGACCGGTCAGATGATCATCGTTCGCCCGTCGGGATTCGAGGATCTGCACCACCTTCAGGAGGGACCGGTGATGACCGCGTGACGACCGAACAGACCACGGAACAAGATGTGCTGGTTCGCGAGGCCATCTCGCATTGGGCACCTCGATTCACCACCAACGGGGTGGCGGTAGCGGACTTCAACCGGGTGACGTCGTCGGTCATGCGGTGGGAGGACTGGGCAGACGCGTGGGCAGCCGCTGGCGACGTGCACGCCGAACTCGGCCGGGAGGCCATGGCCGAGGGCCGCATGAGATCGGCGGGGACGCACCTTTCCACGGCCGCGGTCTACTACCACTTTGGCAAGTTTGTCTTCGTTGACTACCCCGACACGATGAAGCGTGTTCATCAGCTGGCGGTTTCAGCACTGACGGAGGCGTTGCCGTACCTCGATCCCGCGGGTGAACGCGTGCTCATCCCCTTCGAAGGGGGTCACCTCACCGCGATTCTTCGGCTACCCCACGGCGTCCAGAACCCGCCCGTAGTGATCATGGCGCCCGGCCTCGACTCGACGAAAGAGGAGCTGCGCAGCACCGAGGCGCTGTTCCTCGAGCGCGGCATGGCGACCTTGGCCCTGGACGGCCCCGGCCAGGGCGAGTCGGAGTACGACCTGCCTATCCGGGGTGATTGGGAGGCTGTCGGCACCGCGGTCGTTGATTGGATCGAGTCGCGCCAAGACCTCGACGCGAATCGCATCGGTGTCTGGGGCGTCTCCCTGGGCGGCTACTACGCACCGCGTATGGTGAGTGGCGAGCACCGCATCAAGGCCTGCGCCGCTCTCGCGGGACCCTATGACTGGTTCGAGGTGTGGGATGGCCTGCCTGAACTCACCCGTCGCACCTTCACCTTCCGATCCCATCTGGATAGCCAGGATGAGGCCAAGGAGTACGGACGGCAGTTGAGCCTGGCTGGGCGCACGGCAGACATTCAATGCCCGCTGCTCGTGGTGTTTGGGGCGTTGGATCGGCTCATCCCGCCAGATGGTGCCCAGCGCCTCGCCGATGAAACGGGCGCCACGCTCCTCATGCTTCCCGACGGCAATCACGGCTGCATGAACGTGGCTGCCAAGCACCGCTACAAGACCGCCGATTGGCTCGCGCATCATCTTTCCGCAGTTCCGGACACCAACTCATAGGGGACGAAAAACGATGTCATCGCAGCGATTGACGGCCGGCTGGATCGGCTTGGGGAACATGGGGGCACCCTTGGCGACTCGGCTGGTCAAAGCCGGGTACGACGTCAAGGTGTGGAATCGCACGGCAGCCAAGGCTGCTCCACTCGAGGAGGCCGGAGCTTCCGTCGGAGCGACAATCCGAGATCTCGCGGACCGCGATGTTGTCTTCAGCATGGTGAGCACGTCCGCAGACCTGGAGCAGGTCATGCTCAATCCCGACACGGGACTGCTCACCGGCGCGGACGTGCCCAAGGTCGTTGTCGACTCCTCCACCGTAAGTGTCGAGATCAGTCAGAAGGTCCGCGATGCTGCAGAGGCACGAGGGGTGCGATTCTTCGCTGCACCCGTGTCGGGCAATGGCAAGGTCGTGGCCGCAGGCAAGTTGTCCATCGTCTGCAGTGGCGACGAGGAAACCTTCGAACTTGTGCGTCCGATGATCGAATCCCTCTGCCGCTCGGTGACCTACGTCGGCGAGGGAGAGGCGGCACGACTGGTCAAGATCTTCCACAACCTCCTCCTGGGCATCTACACCCAGTCACTCGCCGAGATTCTTGTCCTTGCTGAGCGCGGCGGCGTCAAGCGGGAAGCGGTCATGGAGTTCATCAACAACTCTGTGATGGGCTGCATCTTCAGCCAGTACAAGACCCCGGCCCTGGTCAACCTTGACTTCCATCCCACCTTCACCCCGGTGCTGCTCCGCAAGGACTTTGACCTCGGGCTCGCTGAGGCTCGCAAGCATCAGGTGCCCATGCCGATCACCGGTCTCACCCGGGACATCGTGGAGTCCAGCATCGGCCGCGGCTTCGCCAAGGACGACTTCGCCACCTTGCTGCTCGTGGCCGCGGAGAACGCGGGCGTTGACTTGAAGAGCGAAGACGCCGACGTGACGGACGGGTTGGACCCCGAATGACCTTCGTAGAGCCTGAGGGCGAGTTCATCCGTCGACGCCAGGTATCGGGGACGACTCACGCCACCATGCGTACCGTCCTCGACTACGCCGAGGCCGGCGTCCAGGTGACGGACGAGCCCGCGGTCGCGGGCGGCGGCGGTTCCGGCCCGACACCACTGCAATCTGTTCTCGGCGCGCTGTGCGGATGCGAAGCGGTCACCTTCCGGCGTACGGCAACTGAATTCGAGTTCGACTATGAGCGCATTGACTTTGAGGCCGCCTGCACCATCGACATTCGCGGGCGAAGTGGAGATCGCAGCGTGCGTCCGCACTTCCAGACCGTCCGCTTGTCCGCTCAGGTAGTGACGTCCTGCACGCAGGCTCAACTCGACGAGTTGGTCGACGAGGTCGAGGCACGCTGTCCGGTCCTCAACCTCATGCGTGACGCCGGCGTCGCCTTGGACATTCGCTGGACAGCCGTCGCGCCCTAGCCGGGGAAGTCGAGTCCGAGGTCCTTCATCATCACCCTGGCCGCATTGCGGCCAGGGGAGCCGGTGATGGAGCCGCCCGGGTGCGTGGTGCCTCCGGTTTGGTAGAGACCCGGAATCGGCATCGCGTGGCTGGCCCATCCGGCGGCGGGCCGCAGCGGGCCGCTAAAGGGAACGCCCTTGTCGCCTCCGTGCGCGCACCCGTTGATCATGTGCGGGTTCCACCGCTCGATATCCAAGGGGCTCTTCACGATGCGTGCCTCGATGTGGTCTGCGTTGATATTCGGAATCTGGGTAGAGACATACTCGAGCATCCGATCGGCGTGTCGCTCCTTGGCTTCGTCCCAGGAGTTGTACCCGTATGGAGCCACGTGACTGCACGGGACCAACATCTTGACAGTCTGCTTGCCTTCGGGTGCACGTGATGGATCGACGATGCTTGGCGTGGCGATGAGGGTCCACGCTGAACCCTCGACTGGGCGACGATCACGGATGGCGCGCACCTGATCGACCACCTCGTGCGGCCAAAGGGCAAGTCCGCTGCTCACTGCGGTGTCTGCCGCAGTCTTGCCGCGGAAAGTCGGCACCTCATCCATCACCAGGAATGCGGCGAATAGCGGGATCCCTATGTCGTAGGTCTCGACCCCGTAGGTGAACGAATCTCCCCACGCCTCCGCGGGAGCCATGTCGATGAGGTGCTTGACGTGGATGGTGGACAGGACCGCCTCGGTGCCGAGGAATTGACGACCATCGGTTGCCTCCACCCCGACGCAGCGGTTCCCGTCGAGCAATAGTCGCTCGACCTTGGTGTCACCAAAGAACTGACCGCCATGCTGCTCGATGACCGACATCAGCGCATCGGTGAGTTTGCCGGATCCGCCAAGAGGAATCGTCCAACTCCGCTT
>Ga0075461_10000037_pt1 | contig 27033 bp, 32 predicted proteins | sample DEB08_DNA_6_FD_74788 | JGI IMG/M metagenome (GOLD analysis project Ga0075461, IMG submission 74788) | Aqueous microbial communities from the Delaware River and Bay under freshwater to marine salinity gradient to study organic matter... | ecosystem: Environmental > Aquatic > Marine > Coastal ...
GAGCAGGGTGCCACTATGACACTGGCTGCTGAGCATGGAAATATTGGCAGGAGTACTTTGTACAAGTGGATTAAGATGGGCAATGATGCCAGAGCAAAAGAGCCTTACAAGACTTTTGCCAATGATGTCAGACGAGCTGAGAGCCAGAGTGCATTACAAGCTCTGTCCACAATCAATACTGCAATAGCGGATGGAGATGTAAAGGCAGCTATGTGGCTATTGCACAGAAGGCATAACTATAAAACAGATGCCACACACAGCATAGAAGAGGTCCCCAAAGAGGAGAGCACACAGACTCCAGTGCAAGATGACTACAGGACCATGCTACAGACTCAGATAGCAGAGCTCAAGATCAGCATGAACAAAGCTAAGGACAGTGGTAGCTGGCAGGCTTATGCAGCTCTGCAGAGACAGATGGTTACTCTCATGCAGGAGATCAGAGCTCTAGATGCAGAAGAGGGTGCCACAGATGCACACGAGCGAATGACAGATGAACAGCTACTCGCTGAGATAGTCAATACCATCATAGCACTGCCACCAATGCTGAGACAGAGAGTGCAATCTGATCTTCACAGCTTGGTAGGCTCCAATGTAGTGGCACTTAAGAAGGTGTAACATGAAGAATGCAGACTTAGACCAGGCAATGATAGAAGGCAGAATCTTATACTACATAGACAGAGTGTACAAAGGTAGTAGGATACTCAATAACCTATCCGCAGAGCTGGAGAATAACCGCATAAGGCTAAGACTGCTTATTGATGCCTACAGAGAGACTTATGGACAGACAGCAGTAGAGGACTTGGTAGCAGCCATCATAAAAGATGGTGCATTACCCACAGACGAGATAATGTTTGTCTGCTCTTTTGATGAGGAGAGCTTTAAACAATGCATCCAGAACATAAACATCAGAAACCAGAGCAAAAGATGATAGAGATAGGTTTACTTATTGGTGGATTGATACTCGGAGCTGGTGGTACCTTTTTTGCCATGAATGCCAGTAAGAAACCCACAGACGATAAAACCAGCCAGACCCAGCAGGAAGTAATAAAACAGCTTACTGATCTGGACATCATAAAGGACATCTGCCAGCCAGAGCAGATAACAGATGCAGAGAATAGACTATTGTGCAGAGAGCTTACATGCTTGATATATTCCAGAGGCATAGACAGCCAGACATCTGGACAGACATGTGAGCAGATCAGTAACATAGCCAATACCATCAGCATGATAGAGTACTGTAAAGAGAACACCACAGAAGGTAGTCTGTGTTATGAGCTCTTTTGGAGACGTAAATGAGCAGCTTATGTGGCATGGCACAGAGACTATCTTGGCTGAGGAAGAAGGCAGAGCATGACCCACTGCGCTACTTTTCCCCTACTCCACCACAGCAGAAGTACCTAGCAGACAAGGCACCAATTAAAGCTCTTATTGGTGGTAATCAAGTCGGTAAAACCCTTGCTACATGTGCTCTGCTGCTGTATCACTGCCTTGGCAGACATCCGTACTATAAAACAGACCCACCACCAATAGAAGCATGGCTCATCACACACAGTCATGAGCAGAGCAGGACTATCCAGCAGAAGCTGTACGACATGATACCCAAAGCAGAGCTGGACCCTACTTGCGAATTTGTAAGAGGTAAGGGATTCAGAGGATTGGCTCCACTGGTAAAATTTCGCAATGGTAGCATCATAAGAATAAAGACAGCCAACCAAGGACTCGGTCTAGCATCTGCCACAGCTAATCTAGTCTGTATAGATGAGCCTGTAGATCAGAGCACCTTTAACGAGCTTGTAGCCAGAACATCTAGAGGTGGAGCTGGTGGCAAAAGAGGTACAGTAGCCATATCTCTTACACCAGTGGGTGGAGTAGACGTTACCTACATAAAAGAGATGATAGAGAAGGGACTGATATCAGCACACAGAGCTCCACTTACAGTAGAGGCTACTACTCCACTGGGACTGCCACAGGGTTATCTGCTGGACCAAGAACAGATAGACAAGATTACAGAGGCATATTTACCGTATGATAGAGAGGCTCGTATCAATGGCTCTTTTGATGTGGCACCAATTGGTGTGGTCTTCGAAAACTTTGAAGAGGACATGATATCAGCTCAGCCAGTACCCAAAGGTGGAGACTATAGATTCTGTGTAGGTATAGACCATGGTAGCAACCCTGGCTCGCAAGTCGCTATACTCTCTTGTGTGGATATGAGAGATGCACAGCATCCTCGAGTATATGTACTTGGTGAGTACACCAGTGGACAAGCTCCACCAGAGCACCATGCCCAAGCCATCTTAGAGATGCTGAGAAAGCATGGTGTAGATCCAAAGCTCTGCAAGTGGACAGGAGATGGTGAGCACAGAGGCAGAGACCAGTACAGAATGAGTAACATAATGCTGATGAGAGCACTAGAGAGTATCTTAGGCTATCCACCACGTAATCTTCCATTTACAGTAAGACGAGCTCGTAAAGGTAGACACTCAGTATATGTAGGTGCCAGTATTTTACATGCTATAATGAGCAGGAGACACTTCTGGATTAGACCAGAATGCACACAGACAGTAAAGAGTATCCAAAGCTGGACAATGAAAAGAACACAATCAGCACGAAGTAGAGACCCGTATGGACATTGTATAGATGCACTGCGTTATGGGTTATTACCACTGCTAGATACTAACCCAATAATACCACAGCAGATTAAGGTGTACTAATGTATGATAATTTCCCCCCCAAGCCAAGCGGACCCACTACAGCAGATGAAGAGAGATGGCGACACTCAGCACTGAGAAGAAGATTACTTACTGGACTGTGGGAGCAAGACTTAGAAGAAGAGCTGCTACGACATCTGCCCACAGACAGACGTGATGCACTCGGACCCAGTGACATGTCTAGCTGTGCAATTGAGCAGGTTACTAGACAGCTCGCTATGCTGTACCATTCTCAGCCCAAGGTATCCAATGAAGGAGACATCTCAGAGCTGGTAGGCAGAGAAGGGTATGTCACCACTGCTGGCTATTTCCAGCTTATGCAACGTGTCCAGCAGATGACACTGGGCATTAGAGAGATGTTTGTACGAGTGGATGTAGCTCCACATGCTGAGAATGGAATATCTAGAGTACCAGGTCTCTGCTACAGATCAGTTACTCCAGACTTTGTAGTGGCAGCAGCTTCTGAGGATGCACCAGATGTACCACTGTATTATCAAGAGCTGCGTGTACGAATGAATCCAGATTCAGCAGAGCCAATATGGGTATATGACATCCTCGATATCAGAGATGAGAATAATCCACTGTTTGGTATGTTTGCTGCCAATCCAGATGGCTCGATAGGTAAGGACATGTCTGAGATTTATATGGGACATCCTACCATGCAGGGAGAAGCATACCCCTACAGAGCTGCAGATGGTACACCATTTCTGCCAGTGGTTCTGTACCATGCTGAAAAGACAGGACATCTGTTTAATGCCTTCGATGCAGCCCAGCTCGCTTATGGTTCTCTTACTGCTGCTGTGCTCTTTTCGTTTTATGTGCATTGTGTCAGAGACAATAGCTGGCCACAGAAATATGTAGCAGGTCTCTCTCTAGCTGGATTGTCTCAGCTCGATAATGATTTACTGGGCAGAAGATCAGCTATATCCACAGACCCATCCAGCATTCTGATGTTCCAAGGAGACCCAGATGCCAGTGGGCAGCCAATGATAGGCAGTTTCTCTTATGCAGATCCAGAGAAGCTACTGGACAGCATCAGCAAGTACGAATACAGAGTAGCCACAGCAGCAGGTATCTCCAGTGAGGTACTGAGACAGAGTGGAGACCCAAGAAGCGGATATGCTTTGTCTATCTCTAGAGATGGACAGAGAGAAGCACAGAGACGTTATGCACCGATATTTAGACGAGCAGATGAGGAGATGATGGCTAAAAGTGCCATGCTGGCTAATCGTTATTTGAGTGCATCATTACCAGAGACAGGATACAGAGTACAATACACTCCACTGGCACTATCTCCAGAGGAGATGAGAGCACAGAGAGAGGATATACTCGCCAAGATGACTGCAGGACTTATATCACCAGTGGATGCTATGCTCATGATGCACCCAGACATGGACATGATGGAAGCCAAAAGAGAGCTGGAGAGAATAAGAGCTGAAAGAGCACAATACCTATAACCCCCAAGGAGACTACACAATGAACGAGATAGAACACGATGGTAAAACCTATGTCTTAAAGCAGGATATAGAGAGCATCATAAAAGAGCGAATAGGAAAAGTAGCTGCACGAGCCACTAGTGCAGAGAATGCACTGGCAGAAGCTGAGAGAAGGCTGGAGAAGGCAGAGAAGGCTATGAGCTCTGTGGACATTTTAAACCAGCAGCTGGCAGAGATGCAGACCAAGCTACAGACCAGTGAAAACAGATTCAATCGATATCAGAGCATAAGTAAGCATGGACTTACAGACCCAGACCTGGTAGAGGCAATCGAGTGGTCCTATGAAAGAAGCCAGAAGAATGCAGCAGATAAAGATAAGAAGACTTTATCGGAATGGCTAGACAGTGTGGTGGACAATCCAGACACAGCACCAATAACCATCAGACCACACCTACAAGCTCTCAAGATGGTAGATGATACTCCAGCTCAAGCTGCAGAGACACAGACCAATGTAACAGAGATGCCACCAGCAGATACTTACTCTCAGCTTGCATCATTGGAACAAGCCAGAGCCCCACGAGCGAATGCTCAAGCGATGCCCACACCAGAGAGTGCAGACTTTATGGACAGAGCTCTGAGAGATCCAGAGTTTTATGCTCAGAATAGAGACAAGGTGGTATCTGCATGGAAGAATCGCAATAGAAGACAGGTTTAAAGATTATGGCTTTTCGATTTGCATTTATTATACCAGATGGAGTAGGCTCAGATATGGAACAGGCAGACCTAACCAGCCAAATAGACGGTAGTAAGACCACTTTTAACATACCAGAAAATTATCAGACAGGTAGTATAAGAGTGTACTATAATGGCATCAGACAGGTAAAGAGTGACCATTTTACAGAGCCCAATCAGACACAGATAAATCTGCTGTTTACACCACAGGTGGGTGATTTTTTGACAGTAGACTATATTCCAACGTCATAAGGAGACTGTTATGGCTCAAGATTTACGGAGTTTAAACGTGTATCCAGCATTTAAGACATTTACCATAGCAGACAACGCATGTACAGAGATACAGCTACCCAGTGCTGCCAATCAAGTGTCTATCGGATGTGAGGGTACCAAGATTTATATGGCTCAAAATGGATATACAGAAGGCGATGATATAGACACAGACGACAATGCGTTTATACCAGCTAGTAACTTTCTCATTATCAAGCTGGGGAAGGGGAAGAACAGAGCTTCTTCTATCTTTGTGCAATCCAGCAGTGGTAATGTAAAGTGCCATGTTATTCTAGAAGAAGTTTAAGATTTACTGGAGACTACAAGTAAACATGTTTATTATTTATTGGAGATAAAGACCTATGGGTTCTGTTCAAATTAAAGGCGATCAGATTATCGATGCAGCGATTGTAGCTGCTAAGATTGCTTCTGATGCTATTACCACTGTAAAAATACAAGATGCTGCCATTACATCTGGCAAGCTCGGTACATCTGCTGTACTTACTGCAGCTCTTAATGATGGAGCTGTTACTGCTGTAAAGCTGGGTGCTGCTGCTGTAGAGACTGCCAAGATTGCTGATGATGCTGTCACCAGTGCTAAGATTGGTGCTGGAGCTGTAGATGCTACTGCACTTGGCTCTCTGGCTGTTACCACTGCCAAGCTCAATGACTTAGCTGTTACTGCTGCTAAGATTGCCTCTTCTGCTGTAGAGACTGCTAAAATCAATGATTTGGCTGTTACTACTGGTAAGATTGCTGCTAATGCTGTAGATGCTTCTAAACTTGACCTTACAGACACTTATGACTTTTCATCTGGTGTTCTGCAGGTAGGCACTCCATCCAATGCCAACGATGTACCCAATAAGAGCTATGTTGATAATGTAGCTGCTGGATTGTCTGTAAAGGACAATGTAAAAGTAGCCACAGAGAGCAATGTAGACATTACTAATCTTCCAGCTAACATTGATTCTGTGGCTATGAGTAATGGAGACCGCTTCTTACTCCTTAATCAGTCAGATGCTACAGAAAATGGTGTGTATGTTTACTCTTCATCTGGTAGCTCTGCTTCTCGATCTTCGGACATGGATGCTGGCTCAGATTTCCCTGGTGCATTCCTTTTTGTATTGCAAGGTACCTATGCAGAGCAAGGTTATGTATGCTCTAATGATTCTGTTACATTGGGCTCCACTTCTATCTCATTCCAAAGATTTACTGGTACTGGGCAGATAACCGTATCTGGCGGACTTGCTAAAGATGGAAATGATTTGTCCATAGCAGACTCTGGAGTGACCACAGCTAAATTAAATGATGCTGCTGTCACCAGTGCCAAGATTGCTGATGCTGCTGTACTATCTGCCAAGATTGCAGACAATGCTATTAGTAATGCCAAGATGGCAGACGATTCTGTCGGTGCTAATGAGCTTATAGATGGCTCTGTAGGTACTGCTGCTCTGGCTGATGCTGCTATCACCAGTGCCAAGCTGTCAGATGATTCTGTAGCTACTGCCAAGATTCAAGACTCAGCCATTACAGCAGCCAAGCTCGGTGCCTCTGCAGTAGAGACAGCCAAGATTAATGATGCTGCTGTTACTGCTGCTAAGCTGGGTGCTTCTGCTGTAGAGACTGCTAAAATCAATGACTTAGCTGTTACCACTGCCAAGATAGCTAATGCTGCTGTAGATGCAGACAAGCTCGCATCTGCATCTGTTACATCTGCTAAAATCTCAGCAGGTGCTGTAGGTACATCTGCTCTGGCTGCTACATCTGTCACCAGTGCCAAGCTGGCAGACTCTTCTGTTACTGCTGCCAAGCTGGGTATTACTTTTGCACAGGAAGGTGCAGAGATTTCTGGTGGCTCCACCACTACCATAGACTTGGGTCAGACTCTTCCATCTGGAGCTGTTAACTCTGTACTTGTCTTTAAAAATGGTTTGTCTCTGCGTAACATGACTGCATTGGGCGATACTGCTGGAGATAATGATGAGTTCCAAGTTTCTGCCAATGGTGGAGCTGCTGGTGTGGCTCGTCTTACATTCGGTGCAGCTCTCTCTGATGGAGATGGCATTATGATTTGGTACTGGTACTAAGAGCTCCTAGTTTTTTATATTCTCCTACGCATGAGCCCACAGTATCTCTACAGTGGGCTCTCTTTTTAAAGTTATACACAGGTTATACACAAGTTATTCACAGCCTATGAATAACCTATGAATAAAGTTATACACAAGTTATTCACAGCCTATGAATAACCTATGAATAACTTTTTTTATTGAGAAACTCACATGCCTCCCTCTGACGGTCCCTCACTTTTTGAGAGGCTCCTCTCATAGGTTTAGGCTCAAAAAATGGCACACCATCGATAATTCGGGCTCGGATCTCTATAATCATTGCGGACTCCTCAGATATGATATAATATAATGGTTAGAGGGTACGGTCGCACCGGTAAACAGCAGAGGAGCCCCAGTCGCAAAAAACCCTTTTTACATAGGAGCATCAAATGGCAGATGCAGTTAATCCGATCCGTTTTGCGAATACGGTCGGCAATCAGCTCGAGGGAGTCGTCCGTCTCTCAGCAATGATCTCTCAGGAGATAAATTTACTACTCAAAGATTCCTCAAATCTCCGCAATAGTGGACTTATAAGCTATCAGGGGAGCATTAACGGCCTCGGAAGTGACACTGTACGTGTACGCTTGGCAGGTTTAGATGGTTATGATAGCATGGCAGCCGCTACAAATGAGATCTCCGACGAGTCAGGAAATACGACAGCCCTCACCATCGACTCTGCGGATCTCGTAGCTGCGAGACAGTACATCATATATGAGATGTCGGATCTTTCTTCTATGACCGGCTTGGCAGGCTCTCAGGACATCGATCCCTTCCGAATTGCTCGCTCAATTAGTCAATCCTATGAGACTCGATTTGCAGAGCTCACAGGAGCCGCAGCCGCTAATTTTACAACCTCAGTCGGACTCAATACTACGACTCTCTCAGTAGACGACTTTTTTGACGCAATATTCGCAATTGAACAAGCCGCAGACGTCGGAGCCGCAGGTCCCTACGCAGCCGTCCTCTCGCCTAAGGCCTTGACAGAGCTTCAGGACAGTCTCCGCAATGAGACAGGAAACGCAGTAAGTCGTATGCAATCCTCACAGGAGATGCTTATGGCTAAAGGTGCGAATTTTGCCGGTAATCTATTTGGTGTCGATGTATATCGCTCAGGTCATGTAAATGAGAATGCCTCCTCTGGCTATGATAACTATCTCCTATCGCCAATGGCTCTCGGATATGTTGACGGTATCCCCGCAAACATCCCCGGATCCTCTGACTTAATGTCTATGGGTAAGGTAGTTGTCGAATTTGATCGTCAAGCTATGAGTGCAAAAACTTACATCGTAGGACATGCGTATCTCGGCCTCGGTATCATTCAAGATGACAAGGGTGTAAAAATCCTCTCAGCACGATAACCGGATCATGATTTTGTCGGAGATTGTGACTTGTCGTAGTCTCCTCGTCATGATCTCCGGCCCTTTTTTTTATAGGAGACTACAATGACAACATATGAGAAATATTCTCAGCCTTGGGAGGAGGCTCAGCATACAGAGACTCGCATCCCAAAAAAGAAAAACCCTCGCTTCTTTTTTGCGCACCATCCCGAGAATTGGGAGCTAGTAATTTTTGAGACATACGACAGCTCAGACGACAAGCGTAAAAAAATCAGCACTCCTCTATTACTCCCCATCCTGAGCTCGATACAAGAGGAGCCGGGGGTAAATGGTACGAGAGCTGTCGGAGGGAGATTAGACTCCTCAATCATGAGGACCTCCCTGAGCGATCGGGATTGGGCTATAATCGATCCCAAAAAACACGATTATCTCCGAGTCTATCCCGCGCACAAAGGCAATTATCACACATCGAGATGGATAAAACTCGAAAAGATAGGACGCAGGATTATCGAGCATTTCGATCAGAAAGGATTTGACGAGTGGAGACGATCTCTGATTGCGGAGGGACATCTCAATCCTCCCCATCCTCAGATCGCAGAGCTCCGTCTGATATCGATGAATCGAGCCATGTCACGACTCGAGAGAGATCAGCACATCCCCGAGGTCGCTACACGACTAAAGAGCAAACAAGAAGAATTTAAACAGACAAAAAAAGCGATAGCCCTCATCTCTAAATTAGGGAGGGATGCCTATGTCTAATGATGATAAAAAAACCGCAGCTTTCCACAGGATAGCCTCTCAGATCGTGAGGAGCAATCCCTCACTCACTCATGATGAGGCATGTCGTAAATTAGCCAAACATCTCGAAAGAGCACAACGTAAAAAGGAGCGATAAGATGGCCTTTACAGATAAACAAGAATTTAAAATTCCCCGACATATCATTCAGCCCGGGGGAGTGAATATTGAAACCATAACAGCAGATAAAGATCTAAACTATAAAGATGCTCAGTATCAAGTCATCACAAATAATAAAGGATCCTCTGCTACCATTAAGGTCCCAGCCAAGAAGGATGGGGTGTGGTTTTGGTTTAAAAATAGCGCATCCAGTGGTCACTCTTTTGTTTTACAAGATGCTGATGGTAATCCTATCATTGGGGGAGCTGGACTCGCAGCGGGTAAGGCGGCTCTATTAGTTTGTGATGGCTCAGCTTGGGCCGTAGTATTCCAGCAAGCATAATATGTCCTTATCCACTCCCTACGCAGCGCAGATTAGGACCGTCGAGTTACTCGAGAGAGGACGAGCTCAGACGACAGAGATTCGTTTTTATCGGGATGGCTCTCAGGTCATCCCGACAGATGCTCTCTATACTCTCATAAAACCGACAGGAGCCGATCTCCTCACCGGAGCGACTGCGATAATTGCGGGGAGTGGGACTGTCTCATACAATCACACAGCAGATCAGCTCGCAGATACAGAGCTCCTCGGAGAGGGATACATCCAAGAATGGACAGTCACGATTGAGGGAGAGGATTTTATTTATCGCAGGATGGCGGCTCTCGTCCGTAAAAGATTATATCCTGTCGTCTCTGACATCGATCTTACTGCGACATATAGCGATCTCAACAATCTCAGACCCTCCTCTCTGACATCATATCAACAATACATAGATGATGCGTGGTTTCAGATCCTGAGACGTATCCGCAATCAGGGGATGGGCTATGAGTATCTCATGATGTCTCCCGAGGCATTTTTTGAGGTCCATAGACATCTCAGTCTATATCTCATATTTAGAGATTTCCATAGCTCCCTCGGGCAATCAAACGGCAGATACCTCGATCTCGCAAATGAACACTACAAGCTCTATAGAGACGAATTTGATCAGATCAATTTTGTATATGACGAAGATCACGATGGAAAAGCAGACGACGCAGACAAACGGACGAGAGGACAGCCGACAATCTATCTCACTCGCCCCGGGATCAATCATTATAGACGTCGGAGATACTAATGGCTGTCTCCGTCTCTCAGGTCAGATCTGCGATCGCTCAAAATATATCCGACCTCTCAGGCTTTAGGGAGGTCAGGATGCTCCCTGAGTATTTTGGCAGGTCTCAAAATACACTCGGACATCTGGGTTTTACTGTCGAGATGTCTGCGACAAATGCAGCTAATGAGAGACAGAGGAATTCGATAGGGTGCTATGTCGAGTCGCTTGTGCGAGTCAGATTTGCGTATCGGATACGACCTCATGATGTCGTGTTAGATTATGGCAATGCACTCGATAAAGAGCAGGAAGTGATCGGAGCTGTGATGGCTCGAGACTTTAATCGAGCTATAGAGATACGATTTGTCAGATCTTCTCGTCGATCTCCTGACTCTCAGGAGTATATTATATCTGAGATTGAATTCTCAGCACTACACACCTTTATATTATCATAGGAGATTATTGTGGCCTATTCTACTTTACCAAAAACACGTCGAGATGGTGTAATCACACTATCTGACGCAACCGGCACACCGGTAACCCTCGAGATCGCATATGAAGAGGGAAATGTAACATTTGACACTCCCAAGGCGGCTCAGACTGTGATCAGAGACAGAGGGACGATCACGACAGTCAGAAAGGGGGATGATGAGCCCTCAGCGACAGGATCTTTCTCCGCATATTTCCGACAGTTTACAGATGGAGCCGAGGCCGGTAGTATTCTCGACTTTATCAATAAGACAGGACATTACTCCTCAAACGTCTCGACAGGCAATTCGGGGACTCCTTATGTCGAGTTTTATTGTATCGACATACAATATCAGGTCGATGCGACAGCCCTCACAGATACAGAGACACACGAGGCGACTCTCTCTAAATGCGTGTGCACTGCTTCCTTCACTGAGGGAGATCCGTCCTCATTTACAATAAACTTTACATGCTACGGAGGAGTCACTTACACAGCGACTACTCCCTAATAGATATCAGGAGACTACATGAAAATATCTATCCGCAAATGGGGAGGGGAGATCGATCTGACGACTCCCTCCCTTGCTACATCTTTTGAATTTGTCTCTCTGTGGACATCTGAGAGTGACAACGCACGTCTCGCTCGTCTCTGCGCAGGTGCGCTCGGAGTCTGTCTCGATCACGTCCGCAAATTGCCAAAATACAGACCCGGCAAATCATCCCCTCTCGAGTACGGACACACATGTCTCGATAGACTCCTGAGCGAGGGGATTGTGGCATCTGTCATTTATGAGGAGGGAGTGAAGGCTCTGTCATTTATGGCGACAAAAATCCCGACCGAGAAAGAGGTCGACGAAAAGGCAAATTTTACGCATTCCATAAATTCGGACATCTCGACAGATTAGAGCTCCTCATGAGTCGCAGATGGGGGAGAGATCCGGATTGGTTCCGCTCCCTCGATCCTGACACTCAGACCTCCCTAATTGCCGACTATATCCTCGAGACTGAGACACAAAAACAGAGAGAGGAGAGAAAAACTCGCTATAATAGAGAGCAGATACACAGGATGAGGAATAGAGATGGCTAAAGTTTTTATCAAGCAGGGAAACGCTGCGATCGGAGTATCTGACGAATTAGAGAGGATGGTCAACAATCTATTAGACCAGCTCCCCCTTATCCGTCAGATCTTCGAGAATGAGATGACTGAGATATATGAGGAGGCCTATCGACAATGGCCTGTGAGGACGCAGAGACCTCGCACAGCAGACGAGAAGAAGGCGGCTATATTTGGAGCCCTCAAACGACAGAAAGGCACTCAGGAGGCCTCTGCTATCATGAGAGAGATTGACGAGTCAGGACGTATAAAAGATGATCCCATCCCTGTCAGAGTGTCTCCTAAATCTCAGGACTCAAAAAATAGACTACAAAAAGGGATCCTTATAGAGGGAGAGGATATTGTCGCATTTGTGCGCAATGATGCCCCTTATGCGTGGGCTATCACGACAGGAGAGTACACACTAAACGATCTCGCATTTGGGACTCGCACAGCGGACGAGCTCCTCTGGAAACCTACGAAGCGAGCCGCATCGAAACTTGTTAATGTAATTGCGGACGACCTCATGAGAGGAGGCAAAAAGAAATAAAATGGCAGATGTGAATAAAAGCGTCGAGATTAGTCTCAGAGCCAATCTCAAACAATTGCAGGACTCCCTCGGTCAGATCCCGGGGATGACAAAAAAAGAGGCTCAGGCTATGACGAGAGCCCTAGCCTCTGAATTTAACAAGGCACAAAAAGCGGCTCAGAAAGCGGCTCAGGAGAGCAAAAAAGCCGCTCGTGAGACGACAAAAAGTTATCAGGCCTCCTCTGCGAAAATACAGCAATCATTTAGAGATCAGGCAGATCAGGCTCAAAAATCCTCTAAGCAGATAGGGAGATCTTTTGACCTAGCAGGGGACCGCATAAAACAGACTCGCAGACAAACAAGAGATTTTGGTGCGGCTATGGGTAGCCTCGAGGATGTGGTCGGATTTATCAATCCTGAGCTCGCAGCGATGGCAGGGGAGATTGGGATGGTCGGCTCGGCTGCGAGATCCATGTCGAGATCACTAGCGACAGGCAATCTCGTCATGATAGGGGTTGTGGGGACCCTCGGGCTCGCTGCGGGTGCTTATACTCTATTTACGCACAACCAAAAAAAGGCAAAAGAGGAATTCGACAAATTTAAAACCGGCCTATCAGAGGGACGGAAGGAGATCGAGAGATTGGGACAGGAGCTCAGGGGACTCTCTGAGGATCTCGATCTCGGATTTGACATAAACGCAATAGAGCAGAGGAGGGAATTATCTCGACTCGATAATGAGAGATTGTTGGCATTAGGACAGATCTCTCAGAAAGAATTCGACATAAGAGAAGCCAAAAAGAAACAGACAGAGGAGACCTCTAAATTATACACGAGGATGCAAGATCTCGAGAAAACAGCGACAGAGAGAGTCAAAACAGCACAGGCACAGATTGATCTCTTACAAGCCGAGAGAGTCCAGATGTACGAAGTCCAAAAAGGGCTCGCTATGAATAGTAAAGAGAGACTCGAGATTAGCAAAATGATCTCAGAGAGCCGAGATAAAGAGGAAGATCTGAAAAAGATTATTGCGGATAAAAAAATAATTCTGCGAGATATATGGGGAGAGTATAGCGCAGCAAAAGATCAGACAGAAAAGATCCTAGCTGCGGAGATCGCAGTCATAGAGGCAAAAGACAAACAAAAACGACAAGCCGAGGCGACTCAGAGAGCAGAGGAGCGCAGATTAAAAATCATACAAATAACCTCAGGACTCACAGATCAGATAAACGCCCTCGAGGCTCAAAATGCGGAGATGTCTCTGTCTATGCTCTCCGACTCTGAGCAGATCAGCAGAAGCGCACAGGCTCGCAGAGATGCACTCGACGATCAATTATCTCTAATGCAGGCTCAGATTATAGAGCTCGAGACGACAGCTCAGACAGAGGCAGAGAGACTCGGATTAGAGGAGGCTCGAGAGGAGGTCGAGAGAGCATCCTCATTAGTCGCAGAGCAAAAGGCACTCATTACACAGAAAGAAAAAATAGACTTAGAGGAGATCAATCAAAAATTAGATGAGCAGATCGACAAACAGGAGAGCCTCTCTCAAATCGCTCAGGTCAGAGGAGATCTCGAGAGAGTCGCTCTAATGGCAATGTTAGATTCTCTTCCTGCCTCTGATGAATTATTTGCAAATGAGGCAAAGCTCGCACTACAAAAGAGGGACACAATAGACAAGATTAACGAAGCGACAGAGGCCACAATCAAACAGGCTAAGACTCAGGAGGAGATCGACAAGGCAAACGAAGATCGACAAAAAGCCCTCAGAGCTGCCGAGTTTAATCATGAGATAGCACTACAAAAGATCAGAGATGACGCAGAGCAAAAAAGGCAAGCTCAGATAGCCTCGGGGACATCTGCGATACTACAATCTCTCTCTACTGTCACGACAGCCTCTCTCGAGCTATTGCAAAAATCCGGAAATAAGAACAAAAAATTACTCGTCGCTCTCTTTACGGCTCAGAAGGTCGCTGCGCTCGGTGAGATCGCAATGAATACAGCAAAAAGCATAACAGCCGCCCCAGCTCAGTTCGGTCCTCTCGCCCCTGCGGCTATTGCGGGATACATAGCCACAGCCGCAGCACAAGCCGCTATTGTCATGTCACAACAACCTCCGCAATTCCACATGGGGGGTATGATTGAGAGGACTCCTGACGAGTCGACAATCATTGTCAAGAGAGGAGAGGCAGTTCTCGACCGGGCGACAGTCAATAGACTCGGGGGAGAGCAGGGAGTAAACAGATTACAAAACGGACAGACAATCTCTCCTCAGGTGATAGTCATGAATCCTTACAAACATTATGATAGATTTATGTCAGATCGTCAGAGGATGGGACTGTCAGACGCACGAAACGCTCGGAGGGGATACTAATGCCTAATGTTACACCGGACTATCTGAGAGGGTTTCTCGTCCCTCTGGGACTCAATAATAATAATCTATGGCTCGCTCAATCGTCTTTTACGGTCGGAGATAGTATCGCAGGAGATCCCATCCCTACCGGATACGGACCTATGAGACTAATAGCGACAGGCAATCAGACGACAGGCTCAGATCTCACAATAAAAACTCAAAAATCAGGATACGCAGGATACGGAGCCGGATTTATATTTGAGGACAATCAAACCTCTGTCAATTACGGACGAGATCCTCAAAACACAATCTCGAGGTTTAAAAATCTATACTTTTCGAGATTGTCGAGCACAGTCTATTCTTTTCCCTCAGGACTCGACACAGGAGAGGGAGATCTCCTCATATCATACGCACGAGATACGACCTCAAACCGCACAGTCAGAGTTACGACATTAAAGATAGATGATACCAGCTCAGATGTCTCTATATACTCAGAGAGTACGACTCTGAGATATGCTCTCCTCTCCGGGATGTGTAAACTCTCAGACGGCTCCTATTTACTTGCCCATCTCGCAGGGGATGACGAGACAGTCAATCTCCGCACATATCACTCGACAGATGGGACGACTTGGACACTCCGCACTCGCAGAGCTCTCCCCGAGGCTCTCAATATAGGGACCCTCACCGGATCGGGAGCAGCATATCAGAACCACAATCCGCAGAGGCTCCGGATCGCAGAGGCTCTCGGAGTGGTTATGATTATGATTGAGACCATCTGGAATGATACCTCAGCGACTAAGCGCAATCGATTATTACAATATGCCTCCTCAGATATGGGGGGATCTTTCTCCCTCGTCACGACAAGCGCAGAAATAGACGATCACTCATTCAGATCTATCTCCCTCTACTCTCACGAGGGAGTATTTCGATTCTGTTATGCAGGTGCGACAAACGAAATTCATTACATGACAATCCCCTCCGCTTATATCTCTGCGCATAGACTCAGAGACTCAGGAGGCTATCATGTTATCTCTCAGACTGTCACAGGAGGGACGAGTAATGTCATGACAGGAGGGGACATCTCGGCGTGGACAGATGAGGGAGCCTCTCATCATATCTCCGCACGTCGGCAGGCAGGGGGAGGAGACTATCGGATCTATTGGTCTCAGGATGCGATCTCATTTAGGGAGATGGGGAGAGACCAAAACGGAGCGGGGAGATTAATCCGCACAGGAGACGACAGCTCTCAGATCGAGAATTCATTTGGGTTGACGTGGTCAGGGAGATCAATCATCCTCTGCGAGCCTGTGTCGACTGCGGCAAATTACTCGATCTCGATGTTATATCTCGGGGGATACTCCTCTGTAACCCTCCCCTCTGCATATTACTCGACAGATCAGGATGCGGAGTGGAATAGATTATCATTTGCATATAATTACCCCGGTCTCGATCTATATAGTAATTTTACAGGAGTCACGACAGCCGGAGCGGGGACTGAGAGTCTCGACTCAGGAGGAGTCCGTATTGATCGGCTCAAAAACTACACAGTCTCCCCCTCTATGGTAGGGATAGCGACATCAGAGATTATCCCTAAAGGGATGATTGTGAGGGCTCGTATCTCCTCAATGATAGGAGGGGATAATGTTAATGATATACGAGGGATCCGGATAAAAACAGACGACACGACGGATAATTATGATGCAGAGCTCCGAGTCTCTCCCTCTGCGATTGTATTGGTCGACAATATAGCCGCTTCAAATGTCTTTACTATCTCAGGACTCTCTCTGTCAGATATTGATCTCCTGATTGCGCTCTCAGGTGATGACATAACAGTCTATTATCGAGATATAGACTCAATCAACAATAAACGCAGATGGACGACAGCAGGGACAGGGACTCTCTCCTCAGGAGGGGGAGGAGCATCAAATCTAAACGAGGTCAAGTGGGGACATCTGGCTTGGTCGGGAGGTCCTGCGGCCTTCGAGACAATTTGGAGTGATATAAACTTTTCACGAGCTCCTCAGATAGGAGATGATCATCTCGTCTCATTCTCCTCTCCGGGGGACCTATTTCAGAGAGCATATCCTCCGACCGGCAATTATGCGTATGTCTCCGACAATGTCAGGATCTCAGGGACAGACGGAGCGACCTATGAGGGAGATCAATTCTCGATCACTCCGACATCAAATTTTAAAATTGAGAATGTCCTCTATGACATATCTCCGACTCGTCGAGTTTATTGGAGATCTGAGAGTGTTATCTCAGGAAATGTCCCCGAGCAATTTATCGCATTTAAACTCGATCCGGATACCTCCGTCCATATAGACGAGTCTCTCCCTAATGACTACGTGGGTTTACATCTGCAGAATTATAATTTTATCACAGGCAAGCTCGAGTATTATAGCTCGGGGACGTGGACTGTCTTAGACACCTTCTCAGGGAGTATCTCGTCAGAATGTCTCGTTCAAGGGAGGACTGTGAGGGGAGCAAATACAGCCCCCAATCAGCCCTACTTTAGATATAACGAGTGCGCAGGATGGCGGGTGAGGATTGAGACAGGAGAGGAGTCCTATGTATGGCGGACAGTCGTCTCTAATAGTGAGGGGAGATTCGGAGGGACTACGACAGGCACGAAACAAGCGGTTTTATTACTTGACGAGAGTCTGACAGGATTATCTCCCTCAGAGATTGAGCTTATCCCTAATAGCATGACACTAATTGTCAATCTAAACGGTTTACGACTCGAGGCTCTCGGTCTCAGGATCCCAGCTCAGACGACTCTCGAGAATTATGCTCAGATAGGGATCCTCCATCTCGGCTCGGTCCTCATACCAGGTAAACAATATCAGAGAGGACGCACCATCTCGATTGACTCAGGGACAGTCTCCTCAGAGACTCAGGATGGGATTGTATACACAAAAAATAACAGACCATCTCGAAGGACATTCCGGATCGCTTGGACTGAGGGAGTCGACCTGTCAGATTTGCAGGGAGATAACCCAGATCCGAATTACTGGATAGGGAGCTCCTCAGGGGGAGCGGAGCCGATCGCCATCGCTAATGATGTCCCCTATCTATTGCAGGGACTCCTCAAATATTTGCAGGGAGAGAAAACACCAATTGTCTATCTCCCTCTCATAGATAAAACCACAGATCAAAAGGAGCTACATCGAGATTATGAACAGGCTCTCGTATCTGTGCAGGGTGAGATTGAGGTCGAGAATATACTCGGAGACGAGAATGTCTCAGAGTCAGGAGAGCTCGTCAGAATTGCGACTATGACACTCAGGGAGATCTTATGAGGACATACTCGGCATATGATTATCTCAGTACTGAGATTTGCTTTTTATTAGAGATCGACATAGCAGGGAGAACATATAGATTCTCGACATATCCCGTCCAATTTGACGAGGGAGGGGAGAGTGTATTGTATGAAGGGAAACTCGACAATCCAGATTTCTCGCTCTCATTAGAGGAGGTCGGAAAAGTCAAATTCTCTCAGTCTGCTATCTCGATGGCGATATTTCTCCCTTTTGACGTCTCAGATATGCAATTGCAGGGGAGGGGGATTGATAGGAGCCCGGCTCGGTTTTACTATGTCACAGTCAAGAGAGGAGAGATACAACAATCCTATGATGAGCGGATCTCCCTATTCTCAGGAGTCGTCTCCTCTCCGATATACGGCCATCCCGACATGCCGAGCGGATATGTCGAGTTCTCTGTCGAGAATGAGATTGAGCTCTCAGATCAATCCCTCCTGAGGAGAGTAGTCGGAGAAAATGCGTTTCTCTCTGCGACTCAATTCTCTCAGGAGTCCTATCGGACTAATGCAGTCGCTCCTCCTGTCGATCCGGATGGTATCACAGAAGTTATCCGACCGCACCTCGGCAAATCATCCCCAGTCGTGATTGGATCCCCGGGGAGTATCACAGATGAGCTCGGAGACAGCTATGGATTCCCCTCTACCCCTGCGTATCAAATAGCATTTCAGAATTCCGGATCTTTTCCGGCTTGGTATGTCATAGCCGGTCATCCGGTAAAGGCTTCGACTGTCGACATATACGACAATCAGGGAAATGTCGACACCAATGTCCCTGTCTATAGTCAAGTAGGGAGTAAGGGACAGGTCTACTCGTTTATCAATTTGCAGGCCTCCTCTCCTATCGATCAATCATTTGTCGTCAATACAGATTATGAGTATTGGATTAGATGGGATGATGGGGGAGGTCTCCTCTCTCCCTATGACACAGGACAAGCCCTCGAGGGAGGGGGAGATCTAATTGTCTATCTTTTGGACTCCTCAGGGATTACCTATGACAGACAGGCGATGTCCTCAGTCCGATCTCTCCTCAATAAATACAAATTCGCAGGATACATTAACGACCCCGAGATCAGGTGCTACGATTTTTTACAGAGATATATCGTCTCATATTTGCCAATTGCACTCGTAGCGGGTCCCTCAGGATTGTATCCTGTCATAGATCACAGATTAGACGACACAATCAACAATCCCAGAGTCGAGATAACAGCAGATGAGACATTTAGACGGATTGAGCCGATCTCCCCTCGGAGGTCTGAGATTATCAATGATTTGACTGTGAGATTTGCTCCCCAGGGGACGGCATCGAATGCAGAGGATGCATATAGAGGAGTCGCAGTCATTAGAGCACAGAGGCTCGAGGGAGTGAATGCTCAATATGAGATAGTCTCTCCCTATGCGATAGTCTCACAGCAAAGATATGGACGCAGAGAGCAGACCATCTCGCTCGATTATGTATACGACAGAGAGACAGCAATTCGGATTGGGATGGATTATCTCATACGCAGAGCCCTCCCTGAAAAAATCACGACCTACCGAGCGAGTTTTGAGTGGGGATATTTAGATATAGGAGACATCATCTCCCTCTCAGACTCTGAGATCTCCCTCTCTCAGTATAGGGTTATGATCATTGGGAAACGATACGATGGCGCATCATGGTTATATGATATACTCATACAGGAGAACCCTATATTACAGGAGAGATAATGAGAATTAGAGTATATCCCCGGGATGAGCGACCTCCGATATTACAGAGAGTCAGAGATCTCGGATATGTAACATTTGAGGATAAAGAGCACGATCTCAATTTGATAGGAGTCAGAGCTGCGGAGCGCAGACCCGGCAAATTTGACGATAAATTTCATGTCGTATATTTAGAGGGGGGATTGTGGATTCATGAGACGTATATATGCACAGTCGACCCCTCAAAAGAGCAACATCTCGACCCTACAAATCCGAAGGGAGTCGCCATCCTAAAGGCAGGCCAATATCGAGGATGTTGGAAATTAGATCTACACAGAGGAAAATATCTCGCCCTCTGTCAGAGAGAGGGAGTCGTGACTGTATACAGAGATAATACTGAGGATGGGACGTCAGATCACATTAGAGAGGAGTCGGGCATGTTTGGGATAAATATCCATCGAGCTCATGAGACAAAAATTGTCGACAGCACGAGATATTACTCCGCAGGATGCACAGCTATTCGACATCCTGCGGACTTTGCTCGTCTGATTGCTCTGTGCATAATGCAAACGAGACATGGATCCGGATATGATAAATTTAGTTATACACTATTGGAGGACTAGAGATGGATCCGCAAACAGTGACGCAAATTTGGCTCGATCTGGCTACAAATGCCCCCTTTCTCGGCTTCCTTCTATATCAATATTGGGACCAAAGAAAAACCAATAAAGAACAACAACAAGAGATGAGGGAGATCCGACTCGAGGCTCGGGCTAATGAGGACGCAGTAAGGGAGAGATTTGAGAGAGTCGTCTCCGATCTCAATAAAGACAGAGATCAATTGATTGACGGATTCTCCTCTCGCATAGACTCCCTCGAGAAGGGACAGAAAAAACTATTTGCCATCCTCGAGCCTCTTAAAGAGCAGATACACGAGATGAGGCTAAAAGAGCAGATAAAAGAGAGCATAAAGGGAGAAGCCGCTATATAATTATCATGTTCTGAGGTCGTCTCAGGACCGATGAAAAGTTACGGCAGAGAGGGATTATAATCTCTCTCTCCTATTTTTTCTTAATTATTATGTTGACACTCTGAAAACAATAAGATAATATATAAGTATCAACAACAACCGGAGACTACATCATGACACTAAAGACAATCGAACAAAAAATGGTATCAATCCTCACAAAAGAACTCAACATCAAAGCAGACGATTTCTCAATCAGATTCTTAGACAATGATGCATCCTTTAACGTGACTCTGTACACAGAGGACAATCAAGATCAAGACATGCAAAATATGAGCAATCTCAAATCATACTTTTTGAATCTCGGCTCTCGTATAACTTACGACATAGATGTCTATATCTGCGATGAGGATGGATATATCGGGACATTCATGACAGTAAAGAAATAACAACCCTCTCCCTCTCAAGTCAATCTCCCCTCTCTCATGAGAGGGTTTTTTTATTCTTGATATACCAATATTTGAGCCGCCACAGGAGCCTCGAGAATGCACTAGCTCGATTGAGTCTGTTATATATCCATCTCATGTCCTCACAGTCTTTCTCGGCTCTGTGCGCTCCTATCAGAGACAATCCAAAAAAGGCTCGCAGAGTCGATAGAGAGTGAGATGGCAGGAAGGGGAGATGTTCCATCGATAGGACGACTGTGTCGATCTTCTTTCTACTCGCTAGATAGGGGACTCCGTTTTGATGACAGAATTCTCGCAGATACTCGACGTCGAAGGACACGTTATGTCCCACAGGATGGGCATTCATCATAAATGAGGAGATCTTTTGAGCGACATATTTAGCCTCGGGCGCATCCTGCCACTCCTCCGGATTGTAGCCGTTGACTTTCAGAGCTCCGGGATCTGCATGGTGTATCCTCTGAGGTTTTATTTTGGTCGTATATCGGATCTCGATATTATCCTGACATCGGATCATCGAGATCTCGATGATCTCTCCTATCGCAGGATTTAGATGCGTCGTCTCTATATCTATAAATACCAATTTCATTTTTATCTCCTTTTATTGATTGCATATCGTCAACATTTATATTATCATTTGGAGACATAATCAAAACACAGGAGATTACACTATGACAGATTATGTCCCTCAGGATGCCATCGGGTTTGCTCAATGGCTCAATAACATACTCGATAAATACAATCTAAGCGGCTCGGAATTCGCTCGTCAAATAGACGTCAATCGCTCGACCGTCTCTCTATATCGCTCAGGATCTCGTCTCCCTACTTGTGAGATTATCACTCAGATCGCTCAGTATCTCGTCTCACTCGGAGAGGATGGGTTTCACTCCCTCGTCAGGGAGATCCTCTATAGTGTGCATGTCTCACAGATGCGCAAATCAGAGGAGGGCAAATGAGGAGATCTTTTGATAAAAATATCCTTCCTCAGGAGCCTCCCCCCTCTCAGTCACGATCCCCAAAAAAGGAGAAGATCCCCGACCCCCTTCGATGTCCTGAGCTCGGGATATTACTGACAAAATATAGGACTCAGGTCGGAGACAGATTCTCACTTCCTGAGCTGGCTCGGCTCTGCGGAGTAAAGCTCAATACTGCTAAAAAATGGTTTTATGGATATATCCCCTCTCATCTCGTCTATTGGATAATCGCTCGCTATTTTGAGAGACATCTCGACATAAAAGCAGACCTCATAAAAGAGGAGATCGACACCACAATCACAGCATGGAGGGAGAGCAAATGATAAAAATCGGCTCCCTTTTTGCAGGGATAGGGGGATTTGAGCTCGGATTAGAGAGAGCCATCCCCAATAGCGAGACCATCTGGCAGGTCGAACAAGATAAATTCTGTCAGAGGGTACTCCGGAAACATTGGCCACAATCAAAAATATATAACGACGTCAGGGAGGTCTCCTCTCATAATTTGGAGCCTGTCGATCTACTCTGCGGAGGATTCCCCTGTCAGGACATATCAATCGCAGGAAAAGGAGAGGGATTACATGGGAAAAAATCGGGTCTTTGGTGGGAAATGCACAGAATTATCAGGGATATACGACCTCGAGTTATCGTGCTGGAAAACGTCTCAGCTGTCACTTTTCGAGGGGGATTATCAGTTATTGGATCGCTTACCGAACTCGGGTATAGCTGCGAATGGGGAATTATATCCGCTCGTCAATTCGGAGCCCCTCATCTCAGAAAGAGATGGTTCTGTGTTGCCTACTCCGAGGACATCTCAGGACTACAAAAAGATCAGGAGACTCTCTCCGAGCGAGAGGGATGGGCGACATGGTGCGACATTAGTCGGAGCCATCGGGGAGATGATGCTCCCCACTCCGACAGCGATGGGAGACATAAACAGCCCCGAGAGGACAGAGAGAGCGATCTCATTAGCAAAACAGAACAAGCCCCTCTACACTCGAAGGATAGTAAACGGGAAAAAGATCCCAGACAAGCGCACATTTGGGATAAAGGATGCGATCCTTTACAATATGATGCTCCCCACTCCGACAGCAGAGGATGCCGCTCATACTCCGACAGCTCCGACAATCCAAAAATACAACGGAGGGAGATCTCTAAACGCATTTGTAGGGAGGATGCTCCCGACTCCGACGGTCGACACATCAAAAAACAATTTCTCGCCCAGCCAATTAAAGAGAGACAACAATCTTCCCAAAACAATATCGGATCTGTGTCAATCTCAGGGTTCGGCTATTGGGAAAGATGCCCGGCTCCGTCCCCAATTTGTCGAGTGGATGATGGGATTCCCCATCGGGTGGCTAAACTTAGAGCTTTAGGGAATGCAATTGTCCCTCAATGCTCTGAGCATATAGGGAGATTGATACATGAGTCAGGAGTCCTCTATGGGTAACGTCTCACGACATATTATAGATGCCTCTGAGGACGTCGAGATCATCAATCTCGACTCTCAGGGGAGGGAGATCAACGGAGAGCTATATCTCGTCATAGCTGCGGATGTCGTCTCAAAAGACAGAGGAGTCTATCGCTGTCTCATATATCGCTCAAAATACTCAGGGAGAGATTGGAGCTCGTGTAATTGCTCAGGATTCTATTATACGTCTATGTGTAAACATCTTTATCATTTAGAGGAGAGAGAACACAATCCCATCACACGAGAGTCCTATCGGAGATCAAAAAATGATACTAATGATTGAGCCTCGAGCCTGTCCCAGACCTCGAGTGACTCGGGGAGGGGGAGTGTATTATCCCAAAAAATATCAGGAGTGGGTTAGAGAGTGTGCGAGCCTCCTCTCTCAGATCTCTCTCCCCGAGGGACCTCTGCATATTGAGATTGTATTTGTATTTCACCGAGTCGGAAGGCTCCCTCGATACGGAGGGAGAGTGATACACGACAGGAGACCCGATCTCGATAACTGCGTAAAGAGTTTACTCGATGCGCTCCCTCTGAAGGACGACAAAGTGATCTCATCACTATATGCACGTAAATATTATGCGAGCTCAGAGGAGACTCCTCATATCGAGCTCAAAATACGACCACACAACCAATAAAAAAAGGGAGGGAGTGACACTCTCCCTCCCTAAGCAACTTACAAACAATAAGGAGATGATAAAACATCATGTTTAATATAACATTATTACCCAAAATATATCAACCTGAGCGATTTGAGACACACAAATTATCATTTACTCAGGTCTATGATATTGTCACTCAGGAGAGACCCCTATTACCCAAAAAACAGCAAGTTTGCTGGAGCCCCTGCATATTTAAAAAGGGGACTAAAAAGGGGAATGAAAACGCAATTGAGCTCTCTCTGATGGTTCTCGATATCGATGATTACTATCGATTTGATGAGGTACACGACATTCTAGTATTTTTAAAATTGTCGTTTTTTATACACACATCCTACTCTCACGACGAGAAAGTAAAAGATAAATTCAGAGTCGTGTTTCCTATGAGAGATCCTGTCCCTGCGGAGCTGTGGCGTTTTTATTTTGATGGGATGATGGACTGGTTTAGGGAGCATGTCACCATCCCGATCGTCTCTAAATATGGCACTCTGCAGGGGAAAGATCTCAAATGGCTTAAACTCGATACCTCAGTAAACGACCCCGGGCGAGCCTACTATACGATGACACACAAGCCCCTCTCTCGTCGAGTATTGTACGAGTCAGGAGAGATAGTCGATTGGGAGATGTACGCAGATCGAGCCCGCTACGCATACGAAGCGAAATTGGACGAGAAACGCAGACTCGCAGAGGAGGAGAGGGAGCGCAGAGAGGCACATCTCAAAAATCTCGAGGGACGCAGAGTCTCACACTCTGACAGACGCAAATATTATTATCATATGCTCAGTACACAGATGAGCTGGAGACAGAGACTCGCAGATAGACTCGGATGTGAGATCCGGATGTCCTCAGGAGGAGATCGAGCTCAGGGATTCTCCTGTCCCTCCTGTCAGAGGACGGATTGTAGTTATTTCTATATCGACCCCATCCGCAATAGCCATCTCGCTCGATGTGGACATCTCAAATCCTGCGGATGGTCGGCATCTGTCGGATACCTCGCAGAAATAAACAATTTTATATAGGAGACGACATGACTAGACCAAACATTACAGAGATACACAGCACAGATGGACGGATACAAGCCCTTCTCAATCTCGGATTCGAGCTCAGAGTCAGACGCACAGATAACGGAGACTATATCAAACCCTCCCTGTTTAATATTGTCCAATTACTCCGCAATCATCCCCTCCTCAGAGGGAGACTCACTCAGGATGGCTTCTCAAACATCATATTTTGGAAAGACGAGAATGAAAAGGAGGTCAGATTCTCCGATAAATCTCATGTCCCTGAGCTGCGCTTTTTGTGTGAGGATCGATGGGGAGTATCATTTAAAAAAGAGGAGGTCCTCTCTGCAGTCCAGATCGTCTCGTCGGAGAATATTATCAATCCTCTACACGACCATCTCGACTCCCTGAGAGGTCTCTGGAATCCTGAGCGAGACAAACCTGAGGCATACAAACTATTACACTATCTCGGATCTCCTGACTCTGCTAAGAAGGGAGAGCCGGGCTATATGGCTCGAGTCTACTCTCACAGATGGCTCCTGTCTGTTATCGCTCGTGCGTATGCGACCCTCGACAATCTCGTAAAAGCGGATCCCTGCCTCCTATTGTACGGACATCAGAGGATAGGTAAATCACGAGCCCTCGAGACTATCTGTTTTTATGATGCGCTCGGACGTCGATATTTTGGAGACAATGAACTCGACATGTCAGACTATCCGGATGCCGTTATGCAGATCAGAGGCAAGCTCATCTATGAATTACAAGAGATGGCAGGCAGACCAAAGGACGCAAAGATCGAGAAGCGATTTTTATCTATACAGAAGGATGATTGTCGGTTTGTATATGGGAAATTTAATGAGGAGGTCCCGAGACGGACTGTATTTGCATACACGACCAATAAAAAAAACGTCCTGACAGATGCCTCAGGGAACTCTCGTCTATGGTGTGTCGATCTCGGCAGTAAAAAAATAGACATCCCCCGGCTCAGGGATAGGATGCCTTATATTTGGTCAGAGATCCTCTATAGATATGATGAGTATATGAGAGATCCCAAAAATCCCAAAAAAGCGCACCTCGGCCAATGGTGGCTCACGAATGAGGAGGAGATTGAGCATATAGGGGAGAGCTCGGCATTTGAGCAAACCCATCCTATGACAGAGAGGGTTGAGGAGATTATCGCAGAGACAGAAGATCTCCCCATCTCAGTCGCTCAGATCCTGAGACAATTGAGAGAGGAGCTCTCCCCCTTCCTCGAGTCAGGAGTCCGAGCGAATAGTCAGATAATCTCCGATATACTACAACGTAATCGATACGAGTATGACAGACGGAGACCTCCTGAGGGAGGAGACAGAGTCCGAGGATGGTGGCCTCCCTCATAGGAGTCTCCCTCCCCTCAGAGCAGATAATTAACGTGGCCACGAATTCGTGGCCTTTTCTATATTTATTATATTTATACTTTTTAATAAAAAATATATAAAATATCT
>Ga0075461_10000040_pt1 | contig 26270 bp, 24 predicted proteins | sample DEB08_DNA_6_FD_74788 | JGI IMG/M metagenome (GOLD analysis project Ga0075461, IMG submission 74788) | Aqueous microbial communities from the Delaware River and Bay under freshwater to marine salinity gradient to study organic matter... | ecosystem: Environmental > Aquatic > Marine > Coastal ...
AGCGACGTCCAGGACTCGGTGGGTCTTGTAGCTCGGGACAAGATCGACGCGCCACTGAGGTCTCCAGTCGTCATCCCAGCAGGCGACGATCTGCTCGGGATGGCGATCGCGAGCGAGCGCAGTGACGGTGTCGACAAATCCGCGCACCGCATTGATGGGGGTACCGTCCGGGGCCATCAGCGACTCGGGGAGGGCGAAGTACGCCCGGTAATACAGGGATGCGCTGTCGAGAAGAAGCACGCTCACCTGCTCATCGTCCCGCGCAGGCGAGGAGGCTGGTCTCGGGGGTACCGTGGCGGGGTGGAAGACCTCTCGCGCCGCCTCAACGAGGCCGCCCAACGCGCCGAGGCCGTAGGCCTGCAGGCGTTGCTCATCTCACCCGGTCCTGATCTGCGCTACGTCGCCGGCTATGAGGCCGTTCCGCTGGAACGCCTCACATGCCTGGTTGTTCCCGGCGTAGGGGAGCCGACCCTGGTCGTGCCTGCTCTTGAACGGGCCGCAGCCCTGGAGAGCGGCGCCGGCCGGGCCGGCGTCACCATCGCGCCGTGGCGGGAGACCGAGGACCCGTACGCGGTCGTGGCGTCCCTGTTGTCCGGAGTGACCCGGGTGGGTGTCGATGAGCACATGACCGCCCTACAGGTCATCCGGCTTCGCGATGCCATGCCGAGTGTGCGTCAGGAGCTCGCCTCGCCGGCCCTCGGGCCGCTGCGCATGCGCAAGTCACCCTCTGAGATCGCGTCGCTCGCCGCGGCCGGTGCGGCGATTGATCGCGTGCACGAGCAGGTTGCCGGTCTACTGCGTCCTGGGCGCACTGAACGCGAGGTGGGCCGGGATATCGCCGAGTTGATCATCGGCGAGGGCCATGCTCGGGTCGACTTTGTCATCGTGGCCTCAGGCCCCAACGCCGCGAGTCCCCATCACGAGGTGAGCGATCGACGTTTGCAGCCGGGTGACTCCATCGTGGTGGATATCGGCGGCACGATGCCCGATGGTTATTGCAGCGACGAAACGCGCACCTACGCCCTGGGGGATCCGGATCCTGAGTTCCTCGCGGCGTACGCGGTGCTGCAACGCGCTCAGGCGGCGGCATCGGGGGCGGTTCGTCCGGGGATCACGTGCGAGGACCTAGACGAGACAGCCCGGGCGGTTCTCGTCGAGGCGGGTCTCGGGGATTTGTTCATCCATCGCCTCGGACACGGCATCGGCTTGGATACCCATGAAGAGCCCTACATCGTCGAGGGCAATGCGATGCCACTCGAAACAGGCATGGCGTTCAGCATCGAGCCCGGCTTCTACGTCGACGGTCGTTTTGGGGCGCGCATCGAAGATATTGTCGCCTGTGGTGAGGATGCGGCGATCGTGCTGAACCATCGTCCCCGTGAACTCGTGGTGGTCGCATGACCGGTGTCCTCGAGGCGCCGGAGACGAAGGCCCTGCTCGATCTCACCGAGCAGATCGCTGATGCCGAACTCGCTCCCGTCGCCGCGGAGTATGAGGAGGCGGGTGAGTTCCCCCGCGCACTCCTGCGCACTCTCGGTCGTGCGGGCCTGCTGTCGTTGCCCTATCCCGAGGAGTACGGCGGGGGCGAGCAGTCGTACGAGGCCTACCTCACCGTTCTCGAGGAACTCTCGCGTCGCTGGTTGGCGGTCGGCATCAGCGCCAGTGTTCACGCGCTGTCGATCTTCCCCATGGCCACATCCGGCACTCCCGAGCAACGCGATCGGTGGTTGCCCTGGATGCTGGATGGCGAAAGTCTCGGCGCCTACTGCCTGTCCGAACCCCAGTCCGGTTCAGATGCCGCCGCTCTGGTGACGCGGGCCGTGCGCGACGGCGACGACTACGTCATCACGGGCACGAAGGCCTGGATCACCCACGGGGGCGTCGCGGACTTCTATACCGTCATGACCCGCACCTCCGATGATGGTCACCATGGCATCACGTGTTTGTTGGTGCCGGCAGATGCAGCAGGACTGTCCTTTGGTGAGCCAGAGCGCAAGATGGGCGCCAAGGCGAGTCGGACGGCCCAGGTCCGCCTTGATGGCGTCCGAGTGCCCGTCACCCATCGGGTCGGCGCGGAGGGTGGGGGATTCCCCATCGCCCTGAGCGCTCTGGATGCCGGTCGGCTCGGAATCGCCGCCTGCGCGGTGGGACTTGCGCAGGCCTGCCTAGATGCCGCCACCGAATACGCCAACCAGCGGCAACAGTTCGGTCGTCCCATCGGGGACTTCCAGGGCATTTCCTTCATGCTCGCCGACATGGCAACGCAGATTGCCGCCGCCCGTGCGCTGTATCGCGAGGCAGCCCGTCTACGCGATGCGGGATCACCGTTCTCGACCCAGGCGGCGATGGCCAAACTCTTCGCGACCGACGCCGCGATGGCGGTGGCGACGGATGCGCTGCAAATCCACGGAGGCTACGGATACACGAGGGACTTCCCCGTGGAGCGATACTTCCGCGAGGCGAAGGTCCTACAGATCGTGGAAGGGACCAACCAGGTGCAGCGCCTCGTGATCGGGCGGGCTCTCACGTCCGGGGGACACCGGCCGTGAAGCCCCTCTTGCTGCGCGGAGGTCACTTGTACAGCGCGCAGTCACCCTTCGCGACGTCGGCACTCATCGCCGAGGGACGATTCGTCTGGCTCGGTGATGACACCGCAGCCATGGCCTATGCCGAGGATGCCCAGATCGTTGACCTGCAGGGTGCGTTGGTCGCGCCGGCGTTTGTCGACGCCCACGTGCACCTGACGGCCACCGGTTTGAACCTCACCGGTGTCGACGTGAGTGACGTGGCCGATGCCGACGAGCTCCTCCGTCGGGTGGGCGATCAGGTACGCCGACACCCCGACCGCATCGTGTTGGGCCACGGGTGGGACGAGACCACCTGGTCGAATGGTCGGGTACCGTCGCGAGCGGAACTCGACGCTGTTGCGGGGGACACGCCCCTCTATCTCACCAGGGTCGATGTGCATTCGGCGTTGGTGAACACGTCCCTCGTCCGCTCCTGCGGCGATATCGAGCACGCCGTGGGCTTCGATCCCGAGGGCCCGCTGACGCAGGAGGCTCACGACCAGGTCCGCATGCGCGCTCTGTCCCAGGTGGGCGCTGAGCACCGCGAGGCCGCGCAGCGGGCGGCCCTTCACCGGGCCGCTGCTGCCGGTATCGCAAGCGTGCACGAGATGGGTGGCCCGGTCATCAGTGACGCTGATGACCTGCGCGGCGCCCTCGCGCTGGGCCGGGAGCCGGATCTGCCTGAGGTGGTTGGGTTCTGGGGCGAACTCGGAGCGCACGTTTACGCTCAGGAACTCGGGGCCTATGCGGCTGCCGGTGACCTCTCCGTCGATGGCGCGATCGGTTCGCGCACCGCGTGCCTTCGAGAGGTCTACGCCGATGACGGCGTCACCACCGGTGCGGAATACATCGACGTCGATGAAGCGACCCACCATCTCGCCTCGGCCACCCAGATGGGTCTGCCGGCGGGATTTCACGTCATCGGCGACCGCGCCGCGGACATCGTCGTTGAGGCGCTGGAGCGCGTGGAGCGCACCCTCGGAGCCGAGGCCATTCGTCGAGCCGGCCACCGACTCGAACATGTCGAGATGCTCGACGCCCGACATCGAGGGGTTCTGGCCCGACTTGGAGTCGTCGCGAGCATGCAGCCCGCCTTCGATGCTGCCTGGGGCGGTCTCGATCGCATGTATGCGCAACGCCTGGGGCCACAGCGGGCTGCACCGATGAACGACTTTGCGGCGGCGGCAGCCGACGGTGTAGTTCTCGCTTTCGGCTCCGACGCCCCGGTCACTCCGCTCGATCCGTGGGGCGGCGTGGCCGCAGCGGTTCATCACCGGACCCCGGGGCAGGGCATCAGCGCTCGTGCGGCATTCGCCGCCCACACACGGGGCGGGCGGCGTGCGGCAGGACAGCAGGCCACCGAGCCGGGAGTCATTGCCGTTGATGCCCCGGCGACCTATGCCGTGTGGGCTCCAGGGCCGCTGACCATCCAGCGCCCGGATGGTCGCGTCGCCGCTTGGAGCACGGACCCGCGTTCGGGCACGCCCCCGCTTCCGGACCTTGACGCAGGTCGACCCGAGTGTTGGCGCACCGTGCGCGCGGGTGTGACGATCTATGACTCCGGTGCACTCCCGTGACCTTCGGATGGCGCGCACTCCTCGCCCTGGTGTCCGGGATACTGCTGTCGCTTGCCTTTCCGCCGGTCGGCGCCTCACTCCTCGCGCCTATCGCGGTAGCCCTCTTTGCCCTGGCGGTGCACCATGCTCCGGGGCGACAAGCGGCAGTGGTCGGCGCGCTGCAGGGAGCGACTACCTTCGCCCTTCTCATCCGCTGGATGAGTCTGATCGGAGTCGATGCCTGGCTCGCCCTCGTCGGTGTGTGCGCCACCTGGATGGCCCTGATGGCCTGGGCGCAGGCGCGCACGTCGCGATTGCCCTGGTGGCCACTGTGGTTCGCCATGCTGTGGGTCGCTCAAGAGGCGCTCCGCGATCGGATTCCCATCGGTGGATTCCCCTGGGGACGGCTCGCGTTCGGGCAGACAGCGACCACGTTGACCCCGTGGGCGGCGGTGGCGGGTGCCCCGGCCGTCACCTTCGCGACGGCTTTGGCGGGAGGTCTGCTCGCCTACGGCCTGCTCGCGTTCCTTCGGCGACGCATGGAGTGGATGGTCGCCGCACTCGGCGGGCTGCTCATCGTGGCTCTGGCCGGGCTGCTCATCCCGCGCCCGGCTGTGGGCGAAGGGCAGCCTCCGACCGCCATTGTCGCCGTCGTCCAGGGTGGAGTGCCGACGGTCGGACTCGGGCAGAGCGACGAACGACGGGCCGTGCTCGACCGACATGTGCGCGAGACCCTCGACCTCGCGGACGCGGTGGGCAAGGGCCAGGTGCCCGCTCCGCAGGCGGTCATCTGGCCGGAGAACGCCGTAGATATCGACCCGTACACGAACCCGGATGTCGCGGCGACACTGACCGCAACGGCCCGTGCCATCAATGCACCCATCCTGATTGGCGCCGTCATCGACGCACCTGGTGATCCCTCCATGGCAGCCAACGTGGGTATCGTGTGGACCGGCGACGGACCCCAGGACATGTACATCAAGCGCAAACCCGTTCCCTTCGGCGAGTACGTTCCCCTGCGCTCCGTGCTTGCATCCCTCATCGGTCGATTCGACCGGGTGCCGCGCGACTTCATGGGCGGTGCGACTCCCGGCGTTCTTGACGTGGGCGATGTGCGCGTCGGTGACGTGATCTGCTTCGAGGTGGCGTACGACGAGGTTGTCCGAGACGCGGTCGTGGCCGGGGGGCGCGCCATCGTGGTGCAAACCAACAATGCGACCTACGCCGGACTCGGCCAGCCCGAGCAGCAGGCGACGATGTCTCGACTGCGTGCCGTCGAGCACGGTCGCACGGTCCTTGTGGCAGCCACTTCGGGCATCAGCGCGGTGATTGCACCGGACGGCGCCATTCTCGGCGAGATCCCCGAGGGCCAAACCGGGTCGATCGTCGTGGAGGTGCCGCTGCGCGACAGTCGCACCCTCGCCGATTGGCTCGGGGCATGGCCCGAGTGGCTCTGCACAATCGGCGCGGCTATCGCGGTTGGCTTCACCTTCCGTCGACGCCCCGACGAGGATGGCGCGCGATTAGAAGCGCCGATCTCCGCGGAGCATCCGCCCAGCCCCGCGTAGGCCATCCGCCGCCGCTGTCAACGCGAGGAATGTCACCACCTAGGCTCATCACATGTCCGTCCTGGTCATCATCCCCACCTACAACGAGTCCGGCAGCCTGCCGGGGATCGTTCAACGGCTGCGGTCTGCGGTGCCCGACGCGCATGTGCTCGTGGCCGATGACAACAGCCCGGATGGCACCGGGGCACTCGCCGATGAGATGGCGGCGGCTGACGATCACATTGCGGTCCTGCACCGCCCCGGCAAGGCCGGACTTGGTGCGGCCTACCTCGCGGGTTTTGCGTGGGGTCTGAGCCGCGGATACGACGTTCTCGTGGAGATGGACGCCGACGGTTCCCACCGCCCCGAGGATCTGCCGCGCCTGCTATCAGCACTGGACGCCGGTGCCGACGTCGCGCTGGGATCGCGCTGGGTGCCGGGTGGATCCGTCGTCAATTGGCCCACGAGCCGCAAGATTCTGTCCCGAGGCGGCAGTCTCTACACGCGGATCGCGCTGGGGATCCCCACCCGTGACGCCACAGGAGGCTTTCGCGCGTACCGCGCCGATGTCCTACGCGCGCTAGAACTCGACACGGTGACGTCCAACGGCTACTGCTTCCAGATTGATCTGCTGTGGCGGGCACTTCAGCATGGGTTCACGGTCGTCGAGGTGCCCATTACATTCGTGGAACGCGAAATCGGATCCTCCAAGATGCACCGTGGCATCGTCATCGAAGCGCTCACCAAAGTGGGGGAGTGGGGCGCAATCGAACGCACCAGGCAACTTCGCACCGGCGGACGACGCCTGCGTCAACGCTGGGCGAGGGCATGACCGGTCGCGGCGGATGGGGCTGCCTCGCGATCCTCGCCTACCCGATCGTCGAGGTCGCCATTGCCGCGGTGCTCGCCTCGTTCATCGGCTGGTGGTGGGTATTCGTCCTCATTGTGGTCTTCATCGTGCTGGGGCTGGGTCTGATGCGCTACGCACTCGGCGCGACGGGACGATCATTCGGGGTGGCGATGTCGAGCCTCCGGGCGCCCGACGGCGAGCAACTCCTCATGATCGAGGGCGGCGCACCGCAACGGCCGCTGGCGCCGCCGGCACAGACGCTCCTCATCGTTCCCGCAGGTTTGCTCATCGCCGTGCCAGGGTTCCTCACAACGGCGCTTGGGCTGGTGCTGTGGCTGCCACCGGTGCGGTCTCGGATTGCCCAGCGAATTGAGCGGGCAGCACGTCGCATGCCGCCCCCATCAGCAGGCCCCACCGATCCGATGGGACCGATGGGGCCAATGAACTGATGACGCCGTAGTGGCGCCGGGGGAGTTAGGCGCTCTTGCGCTGTGATGCGCGAAGCAGGGCGAGGCGCTCGTCGAGGAGCTCCTCCAGATCCCGAATCGTCCGGCGCTCGAGCAGCATGTCCCAGTGCGTGCGTGCGGGGCGGGTGGGCTTGTCCTCGGGCCGCTCGTGGTCGACCCGCAGTGCCTCCGCACCGCAGCGGCACTCCCACAGGACAGGAATCTCGTCAGCGTCGGCGGAGAAGGGGACAGTCGTGGCGTGTCCGCGTGGACACTCGTAACTGACCAGCAGCCGCTCAGCAGGGACGACGCGATCGTCGTTCTCGTAGCTCAACGTGCCGAGGCGCGAACCGCGCAGTGAACCCTCAGACATGCCAACCTCCTGTTCGACGCCCGGTGCTGTTGGCGGGTATCGGACGATCAATGCCGCGCCTGACCGGACGTTGGTCCTGTGGCTATCAACGGTGTTGACGCAGCCAGGCTTCCCCCGGTTCCTGGGAATACCCTTAGGAACAGGTGTTCGAATCCGGTGTATCCGGTGATTCGGGCCAGCGTCCTCGCACCAGCAGGACCTCGCGCAGGAGGGTGGGACGGTCGGTCATGATGCCGTCGACTCCGGCGTCGATGAGGGCCTCCATCTTCGCGCGGTCATCAATGGTCCACACGTCGACGGCGTACCCACGAGCGTGGGCCCGCTCGATGAACTCTGCGTCGATGAGGCGTCGGCCCAGGAGTGTGGGAGGGATCTGGAGGCGCATGGGTCGACGTGGCCAGGGCAGCGCCGCGCGCAGCGCCAGCACCTCACCCGGATGGGCGGCACTCTCAGTACCGGGGGATGCCAAGCGTCGTGCTCGGGCGAGGCGACGTCCGGAGAACGACGTGAGACACACACGGCTCCACGCGCGGCAGCGGGCTATGGCAGCCACGGTGGCCGGGACGGATCCGGGCTCCTTGACGTCGACATTGATGAAAGTGTGTGGGTGCGACTCCAAGAGCTCCTCGAGGCGCAGGAGAGCAGATCCGTCCGATAACCGGAGGATGGAGAGGTTGGCCCACGTCTGGTCGCGCACGGGGCCGGTGCCGTCGGTGGTGCGATCGAGGCGGGAATCGTGGTGCAGGACCGCCACGCCGTCGCGGCTGGGGCGGATATCGGTCTCGAGGTGGGTGTAGCCGAGGGCTACGGCGTGGGCGAAGGCGGAGGGGGAGTTCTCGGGGTTTTCGGCGGCCCCGCCCCGGTGCGCATAGGCGCGAAAGGTGTGCGGCGACCCAGGGGAAGACACACGAAGGGGGTCGTCTGGCCAGTCGGGGCCTGCAGTCATGGGTTGATTGTCTAGGATCACGCCAAGGGTCCCAACACGCCGGGGAGGCGATATGACCATCCAAAGCGCGACCCCCAACACGATCACCTGGCCGGATCACGATCCGGCCACCTGGCGGCATCTGCCGACAGAGTTCACCCCGCTGGACGAGGGCCGCGTCCAAAGTCTCCTCGCCGCCGAGTGGGAACGTTTCACTGCGCAGACTCCTGGGTCGGCGGCGCATCATCAGCGAGCGCTCAATCCGCTCCCGCTGGGAGTGCCCTCGTCGTTCCAGTACTGGGACCCGTACCCGATCGCGATTGAGTCGGCCAAGGGCGCCTGGCTCACCGATGTGGACGGCCGTCAACTTCTGGATCTGTCGATGGGCTTCGGGGCGATGCTCGTGGGTCACCTAAACCCCGAGGTCGTTGCCGCTGTCATGGAGGTGCTGCAGCGCGGCACGCTCTTTGTCACGCCGTCTCCGTCGGCCACTGAGGTGGCGGAGCGCTTCCAGCGACGCTTCGGACTGGACCAGGTGCGCTTTGCCAACTCCGGGACCGAGGCCGACATGTACGCCGTTCGCGCAGCCCGCGCGTACACCGGACGCAAAGCGATCATCAAGATCGAGGGTGGATATCACGGGGGATACGACGGCCTGTCGGTCTCAGTGAAGCCCGAGGTCGCCGAGGCCGGTCCGGAGGACGCGCCAATCCCGGTGACGCCGTTCGAGGTGGAGCCCGGGACCGTCTACGTCGTCCCCTACAACAACCTGAACCGCCTGGGAGAGATCCTCGCCGATCACGGCAAGGAGATCGCCGCGGTCGTCATGGAGCCGGTGTTGGAGAACATCGGCATCGTCGTGCCGGACGAGGGCTACCTCGCGGGTGTCCGGGCGCTGTGCGACGAGCACGGCGTCCTGCTGGTCTTCGATGAGGTCAAGACCGGTTTGACCGCCGGCTACGCCGGTGCCGCGCAGCGCCTCGGGGTCACGCCCGATCTTGTCTCGCTGGCCAAGAGCATCGGTGGCGGGCTTCCTCTCGCGGCCTTCGGCGGGCGCAAGGAGGTCATGGACACGATCTCCGATTGGCGCATGCCGCACTTCGGCACCTACAACGGCAACCCGCTGGTCATGGCCGCCGCGGCCGCGGTCGACGAGGTGTGCACCGTGGAGGCGCTGGCTATGGCAGAAGCGGTCAACGATGGTGCGCTGGCCGCGGCCGATGACATCATCGCGCGCCATGAGCTGCCTGCCCACACCGTGGGCTTCGGCGTCAAGGGTGCGATCACTTGGTCACCGGCACCGGTGCGCAACTACCGCGACTACAAGCGCACCGACTTCGGCATCGCCGAACTCAGTTGGCTGTGGGGCGTCAACCGTGGCGTCCTTACGCCACCCGGACTCGACGAGCAGTGGTTGGTCTCGCTTGCGCACACGCCGGCCGATATGGACCTGCTCGTGGGCCACTTCGCCGAACTCGCAGACGAGCTGCGCGCTTAGGCGGTAGCCACCAGGGTTATGGAGACCCGCTGTGATGTCACGGGTGCCGATCACAGCGGGTCGTACCTTCGGTTTGCCGCCCAGCGTCGTGCTTCAAATATCCGATAACGGACATTATGTCATTTCACCCTCACGTGACTGGCGGGTTGTGGACGGTTTGTGACCGCTAAACCCTCCACAACCCGCCAGTCAACGAAGGGTGCGCCCCTTCCCGCCGGCGTCGACCATGCCACGATGGCGGCATGACTGAGCGCCCGCTGTTGATCGTCGACATTGACGGGGTCATCGCCGACGTCACGCACCGACAGCACCATCTGGCCGGTCCTCGGCGCGACTGGGACGCCTTCTTCGGCGCGGCCGGCCACGACCCGGTCTTGGAGGCTGGCGCCGACGCGGTCCGGCAGGCTGATGCCGACGGCAACCGGATCGTCTACCTCACCGGCCGCCCCGAGCGTCTGCGCCGGGTGACCGAGTCCTGGCTCGCCCAACACGAACTACCCGTCGCTCCGGACTGCCTGATAATGCGCCCGCATCGCGATTGGCGACCGGCCCCGGATTTCAAGCTGCAGGTCGTGCTCGACCTCGCTCAATCTCACACCGTGGTGAATCTATGGGATGACGACGCGGCGGTTGTGGACGCTGTCCAGGCTGCGGGATTTCCTGCCACGGTTCCGGAGTGGACACAGCCACGCAACGCCGGGCTTATCGAGGCGCAGGACCGCCTCGGCCGCACCTGACGGGCGCGGGCCCCAGTCCCCTAGTCCGTGGCACGCGGGTTGCGTGCCCGAAGCGCGGATCGCTGGAGATCGATCTCATGCATGGCGGGGCGGAGGATCGCGTCGGGCCAACCCGAGTCACGCAGGACCAGCAACTCGTCGTGCTGGGCGTTGAGAACGATCCGCTCCAGCGCCCAGACATCGTGCACGGTGGTGGTGCCATCGGCCACCACGGGCAACTCCCCTGTCTTATCCTCGGCCGAACGCAGATCTATGGTGAGGCGGGAACGCACGATCGCCTCCGCCTCTGCGGAGAGCGGCCTGCGCTCCAAGGAGGCCTCCTGCAGCGCATCATCGAGTGCGGCAAGGCCACGGGCCGCAAGCGCCGCCCGCAGCTCCGCACCGGTATCGCCATCATCGTCGGCCCGCAGTCTGACGGCTCGGGCGACCAGACCCAGGGTCGGTGACAGCAGCAGCGTGAGGGCAATGACCAGGAACGTTGTTGCCTGAAGCAGCTGGCTCTGGTCCACGAGGGCCTCGACCCCGACTCCGAGGGGCAGGGAGAACGCGGCCAGGCCCGACACCGGTCCCCTGGTCCCGGCCCACGCGAGCACGACCGCTTCGCGCAAGCCAATGCGGCGACGCGCGTCGCGACGGGTAATCAAGGCCATAAGAAGGACGAAAACAAGCCGCGCGACCAGCAAAGTCACGAGCACGGCGATGACGAGGAGAGGCAGCAGGCGCAGTTCCTCCGCCGGCAACTCCTCAATCGTGGCGGGAAGCTCCAGACCGACCAAGAAGAACGCCAGAGCCGTGAGGATGAAGGTGATCTGCTTCCAGACCGCGACAGACGCGCGCCGGCCGCGGAAGTCGCGGTCGGTGAGCATGGTGTTCGTCACGATGAGCGCGGCCGTCACAACGGCGAGAATTCCCGAGCCGCCAATGGCCTCAGCACCGAGGTACGCGGGAAATGGCGCGATGAGGATGAGGGCATTGGCGAGGAGATCATCGGATCCGCGACGGATGACCAGGGCCAAGATGATACCCACGAGCGCTCCGACGGCAATGCCACCGAGAACGGACTGAGCGAGAACGGTGAGAACCTCCTGCGCGGTGAGCGCCCCGGCGGCCGCCACCGCCAGGGCCACACGCAGCAGGGTAAGACCCGTGCCGTCGTTGACGAGGCTCTCCCCCTCGAGGATGGTGACGACCCGTCGAGGCAGACTCACGCGCTTCGCGATCGACGCCACGGCGACGGCATCAGTCGGCGACAAGATCGCGCCGAGGGCGAACGCCATGGCCAGCGGCAGCCCCGGCACCAGTTGCGCAGCCACAGCACCGACGGCGAGTGAGGACATCACCACCAAGCCGATCGCGAGCGCCAGGATCGGACGTCGAAGGCGGCGGAAGTCAACGAACGAAGAGGACAGCGCCTCACCAAAAACCAGTGGAGCCAGGACGAGCAGGAAGACGTCCCCACCATCATCTGGAGCCCGGGGTCCAAACGGTAAGAAACCCACGATGATTCCGGCGACGAGCACCGGCAGCGCGATCCCCCAGCCGCGCCAGCGGGCGATCCCGGCCACCACGACGGCCAGGATCGTCGTCGCGAAGACGCCCTCGAGGAGTTCCATGACACCGTGAGGCTAGCGTTGCCCGGCCAGCCCGACACGGCTGGCTACGTCGTGGCGAGTTCCTCCGGACGCGGACAGGCGCACACCAGGTTGCGATCCCCATAGGCACCATCGATGCGACGGACCGGCGGCCAGTACTTGTTGTGGCCTCGCTGCTCCATCGGGTAAGCCGCCTCACGACGCGAATAGGGGTGGTCCCAGTCATCCATGAGGCACTCGGCCGTGTGCGGCGCATTGCGCAACGGGTTGTCCTCGACCGACCATTCCCCCGAGGCCACCTTGTCGATCTCTGCCCGGATCGCCAGCAGCGCATCGCAGAAGCGATCGAGTTCGGCGACGCTCTCACTTTCGGTGGGCTCGATCATCAAGGTGCCTGCGACCGGGAACGACATCGTTGGCGCGTGGAATCCGTAGTCGATAAGCCGCTTCGCCACGTCGTCGACGGTCACACCGGTCTCCTTCGTCAGCGGTCGAAGGTCGATGATGCACTCGTGGGCCACGCGATCGTGCGCTCCGGTGTACAGGATCGGATAGGCAGCCGACAGCCGGAGCGCAACGTAGTTGGCCGACAAAATCGCGACGGAGGTCGCCTCCCGCAGCCCGTCGGCACCCATCATGGTGATGTAGGCGTAGGGAATCGGCAGGATGCCCGCAGAGCCCCACGGTGCCGCGCTCACCGGCCCCACTCCCCCGTCCTCATCACCGCGGCCCAGCGGGCCTGCTTCCGGGCGCAACGGGTGGCCGGGTAGGTAGGGCGCCAGATGCTCTCGCACCCCGACAGGGCCGACTCCCGGGCCACCGCCTCCGTGGGGAATGCAGAAGGTCTTGTGCAGATTGAGGTGAGAGACGTCGGCGCCGAACTTGCCGGGCTTAGCCAGGCCCACGAGAGCGTTGAGGTTCGCCCCGTCTACATAGACCTGACCGCCGGCGTCGTGCACCAATGCACACAGGTCGACGATGTCCTCTTCGAAGACACCGTGGGTCGAGGGATAGGTCACCATGAGAGCCGCGAGCCGGTCGCCGTGCTCCGCGATCTTGGCGCGCACATCGTCGAGATCCACATTGCCGTCGTCATCACAGGCGACGACGACGACGCGCATTCCGGCCATGATGGCGCTGGCCGCGTTGGTCCCGTGAGCACTGCTCGGGATGAGGCAGATATCGCGATCCCCCTGACCCTGCGCATCCAGGTAGGACCGGATAGCGAGCAGTCCGGCAAACTCACCCTGGCTGCCCGCGTTGGGCTGGAGCGAGACGGCGTCATAGCCCGTCACCTCACACAGTTGCGCTTCGAGTTCGCGAATGAGCTGTCGGTAACCCTCCGCCTGGTCGAGCGGTGCGAAGGGATGAATCCCCGCGAAACCCGGCCAGGTGATGGGCTCCATCTCCGCGGTGGCGTTGAGTTTCATCGTGCACGAGCCGAGCGGAATCATCGTCCGGTCGAGGGCGAGATCTCGATCAGCCAGTTTGCGCAGATAGCGCAGCATCTCGGTCTCGCTGCGGTAGTCGTGGAAGATCGGGTGGGCCAGGTAGGGACTGGTACGCAGCAGGCTCACCGGTAGGTGGGACCGATCGGAGTGAGCTTTGGGCGCAACCCCGAACGCGGTGACGACATCGACGACGTCCTGTTCTGAAGTTGTTTCGTCCACGCTCACGCCGACCGTGTCCTCATCGACACGCCGCAGGTTGATGCCCGCGTCACGGGCGAAGGCCACCACCTCGTCAGCTCGACCGGGTACACGCGCCAGCACGGTGTCGAAGAATTCATCGTGCAGCACCTCCACGCCCCCGAGCGTCAACGCTTCGGCAATCGCAGCAGCGCGCTCATGGGTGCGCTCGGCGATGGCCCTCAGACCGTCGGGGCCGTGGTAGGCGGCGTACATAGCGGAAATGACGGCCAGGAGTACCTGCGCGGTGCAGATGTTGCTGGTGGCCTTTTCGCGACGAATGTGTTGCTCGCGTGTTTGCAGTGCCAGGCGGTAGGCGGGCGTGCCTTCGGCATCCAGGGAGACGCCCACGAGGCGACCCGGCAGGGAGCGTTCCAGGCCGGCTCGCACGCTCATGAAGCCCGCATGAGGACCGCCGAATCCCAGGGGTACGCCGAAACGACCGGCCGAACCCACGCAGACATCGGCACCGAGTTCCCCCGGGGGTGTCAGCACCGTGAGTGCAAGCAGATCCGTGGTGACGGCGACACCAAGGCCGGCATCATGCGCCCAGGCGATGGCCGGTCCGGGATCTGCGATGGCCCCGGACGATCCCGGGTAGGAGATGAGAATCCCGAAGGCATCGGACGGATTCGCAGTCGCGATGTTGGTGACATCGACGAGGCGAATTGTGAGGCCCGACGGGCGTGCGCGTGTCTGCAGCACGGCCACCGTTTGTGGGTGAGTGTCCTGATCGACGAGGAACACCGAACCGGGAACCCGGCCGGAGCGCTTCAATAGCGTCATGGCCTCCGCCGCAGCCGTGGCTTCGTCCAAAAGTGACGCCGATGCCACGGGTAGTCCGCTGAGATCCTCGATCATGGTTTGGAAGGCGAGGAGGGCCTCGAGGCGTCCCTGGGAAATCTCCGGCTGATACGGCGTGTAGGCGGTGTACCAGGCAGGATTCTCAAGCACATTTCGACGAATGACCGCCGGCGTCTCCGAGTTCGCATAACCCAGACCGATCATTTGCCGCATCGGTTCGTTGCGCTCAGCCAACTCACGGAGACGATCCAGGGCCTGCGTCTCGGTCAATGCCGGTGGCAGGTCCAGTCCATCCCACTCGCGGATGTGCTGGGGCACCACGTCGGAGAGGAAGGCTTCCATGTCCGCGTAGCCAAGAATGTCGAGCATTCGTCGGATGTCGGCCTCGCGTGGACCAATGTGGCGATCGCGGAATGCTGTCATTGCTGCTCCTCGGGAACGCGTCGAGCCAGGTGCGCGCCCTGCGCACCCAACCCCCTCTGGTCCTGCGGACTACCGCAACCTGAGAGCATTCGCCGCCTCACACGTGATGCGGCCTACACCTTCGGTGGGGTGAACGGGTCACCCTCTCTCCAGAGTCGCCTCCCGCGCACGGTCCTGATGCCTGAGAGTTTCCGGGGCGGTTGCTCCTTCGGCGCCCGGCAAGCCGGGTCTCTCCCGCGAACGGTCGAACAGCGGGCCCAGCATAGCGCTGTGATCAGCCGGCAGCGTGACGGGCCGCACGGCGCGCCGATAGTTCATCTCGGGGATCGACCAGCGCGAGATCATCGTCGGGCGCGTCGGGGCGTTCCCCGGGCAACTGGGCGAGTTGACCCTCGACCTCTTGCCACACTCGTCCAACCGCGATGCCGAAGACGCCTTGGCCGCCCCGCACGAGATCGATGACCTCGTCCTCGCTTCGACACTCGTAGATCGAAGCGCCATCGCTCATGAGGGTGATGCGCGCCAGATCATCTCCGCCGCGGGTCTCGAGGTGTTGCACCGCCGCGCGAATATTGCCCAGGGACACTCCGGTGTCGATGAGCCGCTTGACCACGCGCAGGATCAGAATGTCGCGGAAAGAGTAGAGCCGCTGTGAGCCGGAACCCTGAGCGGGTCGGATGGAGGGCTCCACGAGACCCGTGCGGGCCCAGTAGTCCAGTTGGCGGTAGGTGATGCCTGCGGCGGAGCACGCCACAGGCCCGCGGTAGCCGAGCCCTACCGCGTGGGAGCGCAGCAGGTGGTCATCGAACAAGCCGGGCTGGTCGACTGTACGCGGAAGGGAGGTCTCGTCCACCGAATCAGGCAACCGAGCGCTCACGGTTTCCGCCCTTCCACCGCCGCCAACAGCGTCCGCTGACCGCGTGATGTACGCGGGGCCTTTACGTTAGGGGCCACGGTCTCCAGGGTCAACGCGACCCGCCGATACCCGTCAGGAATCCGCCCCGAAATCCTCCGGTGAGATTTGATCAAGGAACTCCCGGAACTTCTCGACCTCGTCCTCTTCCTCGTCCGGAATGGCCACGCCGGCCTCCTCGAGGACGTCGTCGGCCACGAGAACCGGGCTGCCCGTGCGAAGGGCGAGAGCGATGGCATCGCTCGGCCGAGCGCTGACGCGGGCACCGCTGCCCAGTACGAGCTCGGCGTAGAAGACCCCAGCCTCCAAGGACGTGATCTCCACCTGAACGAGCGATACCTCCACGGACTCCAGCACATCGCGCAACAGGTCGTGCGTCAGTGGACGAGGCGGTGTCACCCCCTGCTGCGCGTACGCAATGGCTGTGGCTTCTACCGCGCCGATCCAAATCGGGACGTAGCGGTCACCATCGACCTCCCGCACGAGAACGATGGGTTGATTCGACGGCATCTCGACCCGAACTCCGACAACCTCCACGCGCCTCATACGTCGAGAGTAGTCGACCGGGCTCGAACCAGGGCCACGTGCAGATCGAGGAGCAGGGCCAAGAGCCGCGCCACCTGCTCCCGATGCTCGGCAACGCCGGCGCCGCGCCCCCGGGAGATCCCCTGGGGCAGCGTTTGCTCCACGAGGGCGACGTCCCGGTCGGCGGAGGTCCGGAACGGCCGAAGATGCCTCGGCTCGATGCCGAATTCCGAGAGGGACTTGATCGCCCTCGCAACCTCGAGGTCGTCGCCCGTGAGGGAGTCCAGCAGGCCGTGACGTCTGAGCTCCCCAAGAAGCTCTGCCGAGATTCCCGCCCGGTCACAAAACTCATCCTCCGACATCGCGCGCGACGCGGATCGCCGCAGGCGCGATACCGAGATGCCCTCGCTCGCAACCTCATCGATCGCCTCCCCACGTGAGATGTTCTCGGCGATGACATCAAGTGGCAGGTACTCGTCGCGTTGGAGACGCAGGATCCTTCGGATGAGTGCAACATCATCCGCGTCATAGCGACGCTGCCCTCCGCTGGTCCGCTGCGGGCGCACGAGTCCCCGCATCTCGAGGTAGCGAATCTTGGACACGGTGACATCAGGAAACTCGCCGCGGAGTTCCGCGGCGACATCACCGATGGAGCGAAGGCTCACCCGCTGGTCCCGGTGTCCCCTCCAACGAGGTAGACGAAGCGGTACTTGCCAATCTGCACTTCGTCACCGGGAACGAGGGCATGCTCCTCGACGCGGTGGCGATTCACGTAGGTGCCGTTGAGACTTCCGATATCGGTCAGCAGCCACCCAGCGGCCATTCGGCGAAACTCAGCATGACGACGGCTCACCGTGACATCGTCGAGGAAGAGATCCGAGTCGGGTTCTCGGCCCGCGGTGACGAGATCTCCCGAGAGCAGGTACGAGGTCCCCTCCCCCGCACCTCGACGAACGACCAGGACACCGGCGCCTTCGTCGACGCCGCTGATCGTTCCGAGACCGACCGCGGGCAGACTCCCCGTCGAGGCGGGGCCAGCGTCGACCACGAAAGTCTCATCCACCTGCACCACCGGGGCTCCGCACACGCGACAGAACCGGTCGCCGGGGTCAACCGCGTGACCGCAATCATTCACGGCACTAGGCCTGGCCGGTGAGGGCGGCGTAGGCCGCCGCATCAAGGGTGGCGGCCTCATCGGAAGGACGCACCTCGATCATCCAACCGTCGCCGTACGGATCGGAATTCACTACGTCCGGTGTGTCGGCGAGGGTGGCGTTCACGGCGATGACCTCACCGGAGATCGGTGCGTAGATCTCGCTGACACTCTTGGTGGATTCCACCTCGCCACAACTGCTCCCGGCGGTGATCTGCGTCCCGACAGTCGGCAGATCCACATAGACGATGTCTCCGAGCGCGTCTTGCGCATAGTGCGTGATGCCAAAGACGACGGTGCCATCAGCGGTATCGCGGAGCCACTCGTGCTCGCTGGTGTACCGCAGGTCTTCGGGAATCACGACGCCTCCTTCACGAGCCGGCCCGCCATGAACCGACAGCGCGAACCTATCCCCCGCCTTCTCCGCGGGCAAGAGCCCGGGCCGTGAAGTCAGATCAGCCGCGGGCTGAGGGGCTGGTGGCGATGATCTCGTCGATCGCCGCTGTCCACTCGTCGGCGACGGCTTGAGCGCGATCGTGGGTCGGCGCCTCGACCCACAGCCGTGTCTGCGAGGACGTGGGGTCTGGGAGAACCAAGCACCAGGAGCCATCGGACTCGGTGATACGTACGCCGTCCATGGTGTCCACGGACCGCTCTCCCGCCCGTTCGCCTACTTCACGCAGGACCGCGGCTTTGAGGCGCCACGGGGTGTCGACCCGTTCACGGACCGAAGCGGTCCGGGGAATCCGGGCGTCGATCGCGCTCAGTGACAACTGAGTCCTGGCCACCCATCCGAGCAAGGCGTAGGTCGTGGCGATGGCATCGCGTTGGCCACCCGACCCCGGGACGGCGAACCCACCGTCTCCGTCGCAGACGAGCAGCGCATCGGATCCATCGTCGAAGGTGCTTGCTCGCGGTACGCGGCGAACGGTGGCGTGATGGAAGTCAGCCACCCTTTCGGCGACGCGTGAGGCCGTCGAGGGCAGCACGGCGGTGCCGCCCTGCGCTTCCGCCAACACCAGATCCAGCACAACCAGGAGGGCGCGGTCGTCGTCGAGGACATGACCCAGCTCGTCCACGAGCCACAGGCGTTCACCCGTGGCATCAATCGCGACGCCGAGCGCGGCGCCCGTGGACGTGACGATGTCCGCCAACTCGTCGAGTCGTTGTCGACGTTGTTCCTCGCTCCAGGTCGCTGCGGCGAGATCCGGTTGTGTGCCCAAGAGGACCAGTTCTGCGGATCGCCCCTCGAGCAGCGTCGGCAGGGCAATAGCCGCCGCGCCGCCCATGGCATCCACGACGACGCGGACATTGCTGGCCGGCCCGGTGGGCACCTGCTCATGGATCCGACCGGAGTATTCCTGGGTCGCCAACGGCTGTGAGATCACCGGACCGATCGCGCCGGGAATGGCACGCCGGAACTCCCGCCGGGAATAGATCCGGTTCATCTCGCGAGCCCGTTCGCCAATGTTCCGACCATCGGCCCTGACGATGACGATGTCGAGGGAATCCGCATCACTGGGCGACACACGCAGATACACCCCTGCGTCGGCATGATGACGGACATGATCCCGAAGTACCGGAAGAGGCACGGTGCGCAGCAAGTGCACCGTCAGGCCAGCCGCTCGCAGCGCCCCGACCAAGATGGCGTGGTAGGCGCCCGCGGCGGCGGATTGGTCGCGACCCAGTGCCACCGTCGAGCCGCGATGCAGGAGGGTTCCCAGGGTGCTGGCCAACCGAACCACCGAATCGGGCGTGACCTCAACGCCCATCTCCCCGCGCATCCCCATGCCACCGATGACACTGCGATGACCCTTCGCATCCCACACCACTGAACCGCTCACGGTGGTGCCTGATTCCACCGACTTGCCGGGATAGATCAGGCTGCCGGCGGTGACATCCACCTCGCGCTCCAGGGTGCAGCCATCCGCGACGATGGCGCCTTCGGCGATACGCGAGCCGGCCCCAATTTCGCACCCTCGGCCCACGACCGCACCCACGAGGTCGGCATCCGCACCCAGGTACACGTTGTCGTGCAGGGTGCTCCGATCGATCCGCGCACCACGGCGGACCAGGGAGTGGGCTCCGAGAATGGCGTAGGGCAGCAGCTGCGCGCCCTCGTCGATGACACTGCGCGATCCGATGAACGCGGGACCCTCGACCTCCGCTCCCGGAGCGATCTCGACACCCTCACCGAGCCACACACCATCGCCGCGGTCGCTGCCGGGGATCGCGAGTCGCACCTTGCGGTCAAGTGCGTCGACCTGCACCTGCCGGTACGCCGTGAGATCGCCGACATCTTCCCAGTAACCGTCGACAATGACGCCGGCAACACGTGCGCCCAACTCCAGCAACTCTGGGATGACCTGTGTCGACCAGTCCCAGGGAATGTCCGATGGGATCCGTGCGAGAACATCTGCGGACACAACGTAGATGCCGGTGCTGACGGTGTCACCAAAGACCGCCCCCCAGTCCGGCTTCTCCTGGAAGCGGCGCACCCAGCCGGCCTCGTCCACATCGACCAGTCCGAATTCCCGGGGGTCATCGCGACGGGTGAGCGCCATGGTGAGCGCAGCCCCGCTCTCGGCATGCCGACGCATGAGCAGCCCGAGGTCGATGTCTGTCACCGCATCCCCCGACAGCACCAGGATGTCGTCATCGTCGGATCCCGCCACCGCCAGGCGGACTCCCCCCGCAGTGCCGAGGGGCCTTGGCTCCGTGCCGTAGGTGATCGTCATGCCCAGATCAGCGCCACCACCGAGTCGGCGTCTCATCATCGGAGCCAGATGCTGAACCGTCACCACAGCCTCATCGACGCCGTGCTCGTGGGCGAGGAGCAGCATGTGCTCGACCATGGGGCGCCCGACCACGGGCAACAACGGCTTGGGAACACCAGTGGTCAGCGGTCGCAGCCTGGTGCCAAGGCCGCCAGCCATCACCACAGCGCGCATGCTCAACCCCTCGTCACCGCGCGACCGTACTCCGGGCAATCCGTCGTGCCTGGTCCACGTACAAAATCGCCGCATACCAGTACAGCGCCGTACCCCAGATGACGAAGGCCCAACCAAGAGCGCTCACCACCTGCTGCCACTCCGCCGGCCCGGCACCGGCCAGGATGAAGGGGAAGCCCCAGTACAGCGCGAAGGTGGCCGCTTTGCCCAGGTAGTGAACCGGGAGAGCGATGATGCCCCGACGGCGCAGGGTCGGGACAAGCGCCAGGAGAAGGACCTCGCGCGCCACCAGGATGGCGACCAGCCACCAGGGGATCAGTTCGCGCAATGCCAGGCCCACTAGCGTCGCTGCAATCGTGAGACGGTCCACGAGCGGATCCAGCAAACGCCCCAGCGCACTCGTCTGATGGAAGTTCCGGGCGATGACGCCATCGGCCCAGTCCGTGATACCTGAGAAAGCCAACACCGCGACGGCCCACAGGTCTTCTTGAGCGCCGAGGACAAGCCACAGGAAGACGGGAATCAGCAGGAATCGCAGGAAACTCAACGCATTGGGAATCGTCCACACCCGGGTGGAATCCTCCGCCACTGTCAGGGCCCCACTGTCATGCGTGTCGTCCGCGGGGCCGACGGCCGACCAGGAGGAAGGCGCCGAGCAGGATGAGCAGGAAGCCACCCACGGCGCCGGCCGCGGCGGTGACGGCACTTCCTTCCATTGTTGATGTCGCCTCGGGAACCCGATACTCCAAGCGCATCGACGCGCCCACACCGGCCGAGGCATCCGGATTCATGAACACCAGCGTTGATCCATCCAGGGCGGCAAGGGGGATCTCAGCGGGAGCACCGGCCACCGCAGTGGTCCAGAGTGCCGCTTCGGTCGGCTCTGTGGACGGGCCGCCTTCACCCGGAACGGAGATAATCGGCCAACGCTCCGGGCTACTCACGGCCACCGCGTACGGCGTTCCGTCGAGGTAGGCGTCGACCTCTGACACGGGGGCCAGCCCGACAAAGACATCGCCATCGGTCGCCGGGGTGACAACAAAGACGAAATCCCCCACGTCCTCCACGAAGGTCTCTGCATCCGTGCCGAGAAACGCGAGCGCCGTCGTCACCCATTCGGGTTCCTCGGGGAGCACCCATTCCGCGGTCACACCGTCAGCGATCACCGCGATCTCGTTCGGCTCAGACGCCACAGATCCGAACGGCTGCGTGACAACACCGGAGCGACCAACAGTCCCCTCGACCCCAGCGACAGCGCCCGCGGCGGCGACACTGCCCAACATCGCGAACGTGCCAGCGATGAGGAACAGCACTCCGAGTGTGATTCGCGTGATACGCCACGCGGTCCTCATCGGCGACGAGCTCTCATGCAGTGCCATCCTTGAGCGCACTCACAGTGAGGATGCCCAGGCACATTTCATCGGTGGTGCCGTCACCCCAGGTGATGTAGCGGGGCTCAGCATCGGCGAGAGCCGGAAGAAGGTCGCGTAGTCTGGTGTCGTGGGTGCACCGCACCGTCAACGTGTCACCGGAGGCAAGGTCAACCGACGGGGTGAGCGGCTGTGCCCCCTGGTTGTCAAAGTCCCATGTGGGGATGTCAAGCAATACTCGTTCATCGCCCTTGCCCTCGTTCGCGACAATCTCAATCGTGCGACCGAGTAGGTGCATGTGACCGGCAGCGGCATACACCGTCATTGGTGCCTTGACCCGATGGGTGCAGGACTGCGTGGCGCCGGCCTTGGGATCGGTGAGATCCCCACCACAGAGGAACTGAAGTCCCCAGATGGTCCGCATAGCGCCACCACCAAACCGTTCGATGGTGTCGGCGACTGCGGCATCTCGGTCGCACAACGGACCCGTCTCGTCCTCGCGGCATGGCAACTCCACGGGAGCAGGCAATAGCAGGGTCTCGAGACGTCGCAGGTTCGCATCTCCCGCGACGGTGTCGAGCGCCACGGACGTCGCATCCTCACCCTCGCCGCCAAGGAGGTTGTAGTGCACCTGCAAGATCACGCTGCTCCCGGCCTTAACGAACACACCGGTGCCCTCCGGATAGCGCGCCTCGCGTCCACCCGGAGCCCAGGCCGCCAGCCACGGTGCACTATCGAGTGAGGACAGCGCATCCGAGTCAGCGGCGGGCGGCAAACTGGGCCCGCCGAAACATGACCACCCGGGCCCCGGGTCGTCAGCGTCGCGCTTCAGCGCGGCAGCCTCCTGGCCCCCCGCCACGCGATACAAGATGGCGTGATGCACGAGCGCCGCGTTGCCCGGTAGGAACCGGACGCCCGTGATGAAGCGGTCCTCGGGGAGATTGGTCGCAAGTACGAAGCACCGGTAGTCGTCGGTGGCCGTGCCCCCGCCCTGGGGCGTGTAGGCCTCCGGGAGGCCGACCGTGACTATCCCGGGCGCCGGAGGGACCGGGACTTCGGGGGCCGCAGCCGCCGAGCCACTGGACGGTGACGATTCCGGTGCAGTGGAACTGCTTGTCGCCGGGTCTGCCGCGGTCCCGGAGGCACAGGCGGTCAGGACGAGGCCAGCCGCCGCAGCGACGGTGAACAGGGCGTTGCGGCTCTTGGGCATGGGGCCATGCTACGGGGCGATTGCGGCTAGGTGTTCCATGCCACGATCGCGCGCTGATCTCGCTCGTAGCCCAACAGTGAAAGCGCGCCTGCATCCAAGACCCACAGCCGACCGTCTACGGCCGGGAGGCCCAGCCAGGTGGCGGCGAGGATTCGCAGCAGGTGTCCATGGGCGACGAGCACGACATCGTGCCCTTTGGACAATTCGGGCAGAGTTCGGCGGATCACCCGTGCTGTGCGGACCGCAACGTCCTCCGCCTGTTCACCACCCGGGATCGGTCGGGCCCAGATTGTCCACGTGGGGTCGGCCACACGCTCACGAATATCGACGGTCGTGATGCCTTCCCAGTCTCCGTAGTCCCACTCCAGAAGGTCGTCATCGATGGCATCGGGCACCAGCCCCGCAAGTTCTGCGGTGCGGCGGGCGCGTCCCAAGGGTGAACACAGCACCAACGACGGCCGGTACGGCGCAAGCCGCTCAACCAGGGTGCGAGCCCGAGCCTCTCCCGCCGGGGTTAGCGGGATGTCGGTGCGTCCCGTGTGTCGGCCCGACTTGCTCCACTCGGTTTCGCCGTGCCGGATGAGGATCAATCGCCCGTGGGTCATCGTTGCCTCCGCGCCTGATCGAGGGCGAAGCAGCCAACGGCTGTCGCCGCGGCCACATTGAGAGAGTCCACTCCGCCGTGCATGGGGATCCTTGCGCCCGCAGTCGCTATGCGCAATGCGCGATCGGAAACCCCCGGCCCCTCCGAACCGACGAGGAGTGCGACCCGCTCTGGGTCGTAGCCGCGCAACACCTCGTCGATTACCCCGTCGGACGTGGGCGTCAGCGCGATGAGGTGCCGTGATTCCGCCACCTTCGCCAAATCACCGTCCCAGTCCACACTTCGGGCCCACGCAACACTGAGGACCGCACCCATCGAAGACTTCACCGCGCGGCGGTAGAGCGGGTCGGCGCATCCCGGCGACAGGACGAATTGCCCGATACCCAGACCCGCTGCGGAACGAATGGCCAGGCCGACGTTGGTCGCATCGACGAGCTCTTCGAGGACAAGCACCGGGCCCGGCAGGTCCAGAATCTCGGTCACGGTGCGCAGGGGCGGACGGCGTACGACGGCCAGTGCACCCCGATGGACGCGGAACCCCGTGATGTCGCGCAGGAGATCCTCCTCCGCCACGAGAACCTCCCCCATCCACTCGCCGAGAATCGACTCCAGCCGCTCCAGCCATCGGGGGGCAGTGAGGACGGACTCGACCGTCAGGTGAGATCGCACCGAGCGCTCAATGACCAGGTGGCCCTCGGCGATGAATACGCCGTTCTCGGGCTCCCAGCGTCGGCGCAGATCAACCTCGGTGAGTCCGGTGTATGGAGCGAGCGCGGGATCGGCGGGCGAGTCCACGGCGCGTGACGTCCACGACTTCACGGGGTAGCGCTCCCCCGGGTCGACTCCTGGGCAACCAGGGCGTCCCGATCAGCGAGTCGAGTCAGGCCGCGCACCGGCTGGGCCATTCGCGGGTGGCGTGCGAATCGTTCCTCGTGCCGGTCGAGAAACGCCCAGTAGCCCGCGGTGACGGGGCACGCTCGCTCCCCCACCCGAACATCGGGTCGGTACGCACAACCGCGGCAGAAGTCCGTCATCCGCTTGATGTAGGCGCCGCCCGCCGCGTATGGCTTAGTGGCCATCAGTCCACCATCGGCATGCAACGCCATGCCGACGACATTCGCGGCCATGACCCAGTCATGACCATCGACGAAGGAGTCGGTAAACCACGATGTGGTCGCCGCCGGCTCAAAACCGCGCTGCAACGCCCAGTTGCCCAGGACCATGAGGCGCACAATGTGGTGCGTCCATCCGTAGGAGCGAATATCGCGCAGACCGGTACTCAGGCAGCGAGCGCGAACCTCGCCCGAAGCATCCAGATCGGCCATCCATGCGGGAACGGGGGTGCGCGCATCGAGGGCGTTGGACTCGTTGACGTAGTTCGGTCCGAAGTGCCAGTACAGGTGCCATACATAGTCGCGCCAGCCCATGACCTGCCGGACGAACCCCTCAACGCTGGACAGCGGCACGGTTCCGCGCTCGCCCTCGGCCACCACCCGAGTGATCACTTCCCACGGATCGAGCAAGCCGAGATTCATCGGAGCCGAGATGAGCGAATGCGCCATGACCCAGTCTTCAGTCAGAGCCGCATCCTCGTAGGGGCCGAAGGCGGCCAGCCGATGCGTGACAAAGTCCTCGAGGACCTCCAGCGCCTCGGCTCGGGTGGCCGCGAACCGGCGCGGCCCATCGTCTCCGACGAACTCGACACCCTCGTCGACCCACCGATCGAGATCCGCGCGGACCTGCTGATCGATCTCATCCTCGAGCGGCCGCCAGACTGGAGGCAGTTCGAGAGTGCGCGCACCACGTGGCGGTGGGAGACGATTGTCGTGATCGAAGTTCCATTGCCCGCCGACCGGGGACCCATCGGCCATGAGGACGCCCGTGCGCTGCCGGACCTCTCGGTAGAAGTCCTCCATGCGCAGTCTCTTGCCGGCACGGCGCTCCGCCCAGTCAGCGAATTCCCCTTCGCTGGTGATGAAGCCACGCGATGGCAGCATCGGAATGTCATGTCGTGCGGCGAGGGATCTCATGCCCCAGGATGTCGGAGCCACCATGTCGATGCGTCCAACCCACGCCCCGAGGACATCGTTCATTGACGTGGTGCGAATCAGTGTTGCGCCGTCGCCCAGTTCTGCGGCGCGATGCCGGATCGCGGACAGGAAGAGATGGGCCTTGGCGCGGTGCATGCGACGACGGGCGAACGCTCGCTTCGACTCGATGAGCAGCACATGGTCAACGTGGCCGTCGAGGAAGTGCGGTCCCAGTTGATCAGCAAGAAGCCACCGTGTCGTTAACGACGTGCGCGCGCGGTCCATCGTCCTTCGTCCTGGTGCACAGTTAAGGGGATGCCGTATGCCTCGCTCACGAGTTCGGGGGTGAGGACCTCGTCAATTGGTCCTTGAGCCACAACTCCCCCGCCTCGGAGCAGAATGGCGTGCGTGGCGCCCGGCGGGATTTCTTCCACGTGGTGGGTGACGAGCACGGTGGTCGGTGCTGCGGGATCGGCGGCCATGGTCGACAAGCGATGCACCAGACCCT
>Ga0075461_10000041_pt1 | contig 25842 bp, 25 predicted proteins | sample DEB08_DNA_6_FD_74788 | JGI IMG/M metagenome (GOLD analysis project Ga0075461, IMG submission 74788) | Aqueous microbial communities from the Delaware River and Bay under freshwater to marine salinity gradient to study organic matter... | ecosystem: Environmental > Aquatic > Marine > Coastal ...
ACTCGGCGAGGGGGTTAGTCCCGGCCCGCGAGGCGGTGGAGTGCATCGCCGCTGACGCGCTGGACCGTCCACTCGTCCATCGGCTCGGCGCCGATCGATCGGTAGAACTCCAGTGCGGGGGTGTTCCAGTCCAGGACCCACCATTCAAAGCGGCCGTAGCCGCGGTCGACAGCGATCTGCGCCAACGCCTGCAGCAGGGCCTTGCCGTGTCCGGCACCGCGATGAGCGGGTCGCACATAGAGGTCTTCGAGATATACGCCGTGACGACCCAGCCAGGTGGAGAAGTTGCGGAACCACAGGGCGAAGCCGACCACCTCGTCGGAATCGTCGGATTCGGCGATGAGGGCGAAAACGGCTGGATCAGAGCCGAAGAGTGACTCGCGCAGCAACGCCTCGGTCGCCACCACCTCGTGCACCGCGCGTTCATAGTCGGCGAGTTCGCGAATCATGGCGAGGATTTCGGGTACGTCGTCGGGGGTGGCTTCGCGGATCGACATGCGCACGATTGTGCCGGAGGCACCTTGTGCGTCGTCATGCGCTCTGGATGTCGGTACGGCGACCGTCGCGTGATGGTGAGTGCTGGTCGTCTCGATGGACCGGGATGCAGGGACGCCGTGTGATCGTGAAGGTCAACCTCACCGTCGCCGGACCTCCGGAGCCCAAGGTGCCGTCTGTGGTCGGCCTTGATCAAACCTCTGCGGAGAACACCCTCATTGATGCGGGCCTGACCGTCGGCAAGGTGTCGTCGCAGCCAGACCCGCAGCCGTCGGGCACGCACGTCGTCTCAGTACGTACCGTTTGCGAGCCCCGAAACGGGACGCAGTGAGACGACGTTGCCCATGGAAATGAAACGGCCCCGGCCCGCAGGCCGTGCTGGAGGGCGCGTGAGTGGGCTAGCCTCAGATCCGTCGCCAGAGCGGGCCATGACATCAGCGAGCGAGGTTGCCGAGATCGTGACGGTATTGACCGAGTCCCAGCGGGAGACGCTGCGCGCGCTCATCGACCGGATCATCCCCGCGGACGACTTCCCCGGTGGCTGGGACGCTGGCGTCGGCGACTACCTCGATCGTCAGTTTGCGGCGGATCTGCGGCCTCTCATCGAGATGTACCGCGCCGGGCTCGACGCACTCGGCCATGAGGCGCGCGCGACGACGGGGAGCGACTTCGCTCAGGTCGCCCCGGAGGCACAGGATGAGGTGTTGCGCCGGGTTGAAGCGGGCGACGTGGCGACGGACTGGTCCGTGGATCCGGCCGCGTTCTTCCGCACGGTGGTCGAGCATGCCGCCGAGGGCTACTACGGCGACCCGGGCAACGGCGGCAACCGCGATGGGGTGTCGTGGCAGATGATCGGCTTCGAGGTGACCGGATGAGCGCCCACGATGTCATCGTCGTGGGCGCTGGCGCGGGCGGCGGGGTCGCTGCCGGCGTACTGGCCGAAGCCGGCAAGAGCGTCCTACTGATTGAGCGCGGACGCGAACTCGCCTACGAGGACATCCCGCGCGACCACCTGCGCAACCACCGCTACTCGCGTCACGGCCACAACACGGGCCCGAGCCTGGACGGCAATCCACGCGTGCTGGTGGACTCGGACGGTCAGGAGTACACGCTGCGCCCGCATGAGGATGCCTACCAAAACAACGCTGCCGTTGTGGGCGGTGGTGCCCGCGTGTATGGCGCGCAGGCATGGCGCTACCTGCCGGCCGACTTCGAGATGGCCAGTATCTACGGCATCCCGCCCGGGAGTTCACTAGCGGATTGGCCGATCAGCTACGCCGACGTGGCGCCGTACTACGAGCGAACCGAGTGGGAGATCGGCGTGTCGGGCGATAGTGCGGAGAGCGCCGCGCGCTGGCCACGCGACAGGGGCTATCCCATGCCCCCGGTACCACTCAATCGCCAGGGAGTTGTGGTGCGCCGCGGCGCCGAAGCCCTCGGCTGGCCGACCGTGGCGGTGCCCCTGCTCATCAACTCCACGCCCTACGGCGGCAGGCCGGCCTGCATAAACTGCCAGCACTGCATCGGCTTTGCCTGCCCGGTGGACGCCAAGAACGACAGTCAGAACACCCTGTTGGCCCGTGGTCGTGCGACCGGTCGGCTCGACCTGGTGACCGAGGCGATGGTTGAGCAGGTCGACACTGTGGGCGGTCGGGTGGTCGGCGTGACATACGTCGACCACGACGGTCAGCGTCAGAGCGCACGCGCCGAGGTCGTGGTGTTGGCCGCCGGCGCAATCGAGACGGCACGGCTGCTGCTCAACTCCACCTCGCCAGAGCACCCGCAGGGGCTGGGCAACGCCCACGATCAGGTAGGCCGCAACCTCCAGGGCCACTACTACCCCGGCGCGTTCGGCCTGATGTCTGAGCCGGTCCACGACGGCATCGGCCCGGGCGTGACCACCGCGATCACCAAGTTCAATCACGGCAACGCGGACGTCATCGGCGGCGGCATGATCGCGGACGAGTTCGTGGTGCTGCCCATCATCTTTTGGGCGCGTAACCTGCCGCCGGACTTGAGGCGCTGGGGTGCCGAGGCGAAGCGCTTCATGCGCGACAACTACACCCGGGTGGCGCGCGTGATGGGGCCGGTGCAGGAGATTCCTAGCCCGGATGCGCGCGTGACACTGGACCCGAAGGTCCGCGATCGCTGGGGAATCCCGGTCGCTCGGCTCTCGGGCACCACGCATCCCGAGACCGTGCGCACGTCGGCGTTCATGCACGCGCGCGCACGCGAGTGGCTGGCGGCCTCGGGTGCGCAGCGGATCTGGGGTTCACCGCCGAGGCTCAAGCTCAGCGGCGGTCAGCACCAGGCGGGCACGGCCCGCATGGGTGATGATCCCGCCAACTCGGTGACTGACCGCTGGAGCCGAGTCCACGGCCACGACAACCTCTACGTGGCCGATGGGTCGGTGCACGTGACCAATGGCGGCTTCAACCCCGTGCTCACGATCATGGCGCTGGCGTTCCGCGCCGCCGAGCATGCCGCCAAGAGCTGGTAGCGCTGGTTCGCCGAGGAACGACGCCGAGGTCATGACCAATGGGGTGACGATCGAGCGGCGAGGAGCGCGACGTGGATCAGGGCAATGAAAAGGGGCCCGGACCGCAGTGGTCCGAACCCCTCTCCCTGGTGTGAAATCAGGCCTTCTTGGTCTCCGAGTTTCTAGTTATCAACTGCGCTGAAGTCCATGCCCCTTCCATGGGGAGCTGTAGGGACGAACAAGCTGCGTTCTGGGCGCCTTAGCGTGCCGTTCAATCCCTCACGCCCGACATCAATCTGCATGATTCTTGCGGAATTTGACGGCCAGATGACGGCCAGCCGGCGCGACCGGAGTGAGCAGTGGCGGCACCGCTCATCAGACCCCGACTATTCGCCGTAGTGAGGCCTCGGGGCCACCCGATCGAACATGCCCACGTAGACCGTCGAAGCATCGACCACAACTGCCGGTGCGAGGAACCACACCAGGGTCTGTCCGCATCCGGTGGGGTCATGACCCGATCCGCGTCGCAGACTGGGACGTGTTAACCGACGACCTCGCGATCGAACGAGCACCACTGCCGAACGCGAGCGCAGTCACCAAATCGAGATTCTGCCCCGGATCGCTGCCGGACTTCCACCGGCCACACCACCCGCAGCAGGCACCATCACCGACGCCACAGGCACCGTCCCCGTCGTACACGTACCAATGAAAAGCCCATCAGCGGTCGCGGCATACACCGTCTCACCCACCGCAAACACGTCGTACACAATGTTGCTGAACTGCCCAGGGGTAGTCACGCTGGAGAGTTCAAACGACTGACCACCATCCGCAGAGATAGCCACACCTACGTAGGTTGCGACATAGATCATGTCGCCCTGCGCGAAGACTGAATTCTTGTATGTCCCGCCCACAACATCGTTCCAGAATGATGCGGGCCCCAAGGGCGAGAAGGAATTGCCGGCATCAGTGGAGATATACGGCGGCGTTACGCTTGTAATCGTACCCGTATCGGGCGTGACGTATACCGTGTCGCCCTGCGCGAAGACATCGCTCGTGGCGCTCGGTAGGCCATCCGAGGCCGTCTTAGGGGTCCAGTTATCGCCACCGTTGGTGGACACAAACAATGCGCCGGGGCTCTTCGAATTGCTGGTGCCCGTCACATAGACCGTCTCTCCTACAGCGAAAATCGAATAGTTCTTCCTGCCCTTCTTTGGAATTCCCTTCGTCTTCTTCTTCCAGCCCTTGTTCTTGGTGCCCTTCGTCGAAATCCGCGGATATCTAGTTGTCCCCATGTAGACGGTGTCGCCTTGGGCAAACACGGAATTCGGAGAGCCCGAGCCGATCAGGTTGGTGTTCCATTTCCCGCCGCCATTGGAGGACATGTAGATGCGGCCTTCCCCTATGGCGTAGATGTTGTCGCCTTGCGCATACACCTGACGGAATTCATTCGTCTTGACGTGCTTGGTCTTATTGGTGACCATCGTGTACGTCTGGCCGCCATCGGTCGAGATCCCCAACCCTTCACCCCACGTTGCGGCATACACCGAGTCGCCTTGCGCGAACACCCCATAAACCGTTTTGAAGTCGCCGGACTCTTGGAACTCGCATTGCACGGGACCGCTGCTCGTGTCGTCTGCTGACGGCCCGATGGGAAGTCCAGTCGACACCGGCGATGGGATCGCAGTGGGAGCGTCCGGCGACAGCGTCGGCCCGGCAGCCGCGGGAACGCTCGACAACACCGCAGCAGTCAACGCGACCGCCCCTGCCCCAACAACCACACCAGCACCCGCGCGCTTAATCCCCATAACGACCACGCCTCCCACCTCAACCGCCACCGACACCCGTGAGCCTCAGCATAACGACACCCCCCGACCCATCGCCCCGATTTTTGGAGCGTCATTGGGGATGCTCACGACGGAATTCGTCGGGTCCTTATTTCACGGACGTGGGCCGACGGCCAAACGACGGCCATGGAGGAAGTCGTTAATCCTTCGGCCCACGTCAGCGGGGGTGGAACCTTCTTAAATTACTTCTTGGTCTCCCAGAAGATCTCGGAGATCTCGTCGATCTTGCCGAGCAACTGATCGGCCACGGCCACGTCGACGGTGCCCTTGGTGCCACCAGCACCCGCGAGCTTGGTCGCCTCATTGAAGAGCTGGTTGAGCTGCGGGTACTTCTCGAAGTGCGGCGGCTTGAAGTAGTCGGTCCACAGCACCCACAGGTGCTCCTTGACCATGTGCGAGCGCTCCTCCTTGATGGAGATGGCGCGCTCCTTGAAGATCGGGTCGTCCGACGCGTGATACTTCTCCATGCAGGCCTTCACCGACTCGGCCTCGAGGCGGGCCTGGGCGGGGTCGTAGACGCCGCAGGGCAGGTCGCAGTGGGCGTGAGCCGTGGTGCGCGGCGCCAGCCACGCGGTCAGGCGATTGAGCATGTCTCCTCCGTCCGTGGGGCGCGGGACGAGCGCCCGATGCATCTCACCCTAGTCCGGCGGCCGAATCGCGGCACCCGGTGGCCTGCCCAGCACTCAGAGGGTCAAGATGTTCCCCATGCCCAGTTGGCCGCTGCTCCGGGTCGCCATCGCTGGTGAGTCGATGGCGCCGACCCTGAGCGATGGCGAGTGGTGGATCGCCTGGCGTACGACGAAGTGCCGACCCGGTGACGTCGTCGTGTTTGACCACCCCACCCGATCCGGAATGCTCGCGGTGAAACGCGTAGTCCGTATCGATGGTGACAGCTGGTGGGTGGAGGGGGACAACCCCGAGCGCAGTACCGACAGCAGGCACTTCGGTCCACTCCCGCAGCGACGAGTCCTCGGCCGACTGATGTGGCGTTACTCACCCTGGCCACCGCGTCAGCTCACTCGATGATTGACTGTGCGGCTATGAGCCCCGGAGACGCTGACCCAAATCACATCGACCCTGCCTTCCCGCTGCACAAGGGCGGCAAGATCGAGGTGCGCCCGACGGTGCGAATCCGGGATCGAGAGGGGCTTGCGCTGGCCTACACCCCTGGCGTTGCGCGCGTTTCCAGCGCAATCGCCGCCAATCCGGAGTTGGCCCGCGAGTACACCTGGAAGGCCAACACCGTGCTCATCGTCACCGACGGCACCGCGGTTCTCGGGCTCGGCGATATTGGTCCGGAGGGGGCCTTGCCGGTCATGGAGGGCAAGGCCTTGCTCTTCAAGGAATTCGGCGGCGTCGATGCTGTCCCGATCTGCCTGGACACCAAGGATGTCGACGAGATCGTCGAGACGGTCATCCGCATTGCCCCGGCCTACGGGGGAGTGAACCTCGAGGACATCAGCGCTCCCCGCTGCTTCGAGATCGAGCGCCGTCTCGATGAGGCCTTGGACATCCCGGTCTTCCACGACGATCAGCACGGCACTGCGGTCGTGGTCCTCGCGGCGCTCATCAACGCAGCCAAGCTCACCGGTCGCGAGATCAGCGACCTGCGCGCGGTCGTGTCGGGTGCCGGTGCGGCGGGTGTCGCCGTGACGGACATCCTGCTCGACGCGGGCATCGGCGATATCGCGGTGGCGGACTCCAAAGGGATTATCTCCGCCGACCGCACCGACCTCAACGACACCAAGGTCGCGCTCCTCGAGCGCACGAATCGGGCCAATCTCTCGGGCACGATCGACGACGCCCTTGTGGGTGCCGACGTCTTCATCGGTGTGTCCGCTGGCACCATCCATGACGACACCGTGGCGCGCATGGCCCCGGGCTGCTTCATCTTCGCCCTCGCCAACCCCGATCCGGAGATCCACCCGGAGGTGGCGCGTCAGCATGCTGCGGTCGTGGCCACCGGGCGCAGCGACTTCCCCAATCAGATCAACAACGTGCTGGCCTTCCCCGGGATCTTCCGCGGGGCGCTGGATGTGGGTGCTCCGACCATCACGTCGGGGATGAAACTGGCGGCGGCGCACGCGATCGCCGATGTGGTGGGCGATGAACTCAGCGCCGACTACGTCATCCCCAGCGTCTTCGACCGCCGCGTGTCGGCCGAGGTGCCGCGTGCCGTGGCTGAAGCGGCTCGCCAGGACGGCGTCGCCCGCCGCTGAGGGCTACTGCCCGTCCTCGGATCGGGTCAGCATGCGTCGCAGGGTTTGGGCGTAGAGCCCGGCGAGCACACAACCGACTCCCACCAGCACGGCCCACAGCGCGCCGCGCCCAGCACCGATGAGGGCTCCGGAAGCCAGCGGCGCACCCATGGCTCCCAGATTCCAGGTGAGGGACTGCGCAGAGTTGTAGCGCCCACGCAGGTGATCAGGCGCGATCGCATTGACGAGTGCGGGAGCGGTGGGGCTCCACACCGTCTCACCGAGCGCAAAGATGACCGTCGACCCCAGCAGCACGATGAATGCCGGCAATCGCGGGATCTCGGGTACGGCGGCCAAGATGAGCCACGACGCGCCCCACAGCAAGCCGACAACACCGATGAGCCGGGTGCGCGAACGTCCACGCAACAGACGCAGGACGAGAATCTGCCCGATGACGATCGTGAGCGTATTGGTGAGCCACACGAGCCCGATGGCGCTCTCCGGCAGTCCTGCGGTGTCGGTGATGAAGATGGCGAGGCCAGCCTCGAGCGAGCCGTAGCCACACACGAGCAGCAACAGCGACACCGCGACAAGGCGGCGTAGTCGGCCGTCGGCGACCGCGGCCGCCCAACCGTCTCGTGAGTCACCGGCTGGCTCATCAGGGTCGCTCATCGGTGTGGGACTTGGCCCCCCGTGCCCGCGCAGGGCGAGTACGGCGATGAACGAGAAGCCAAAGGTTGCGGCGTCGATGAGGTAGAGCAGGACAAAGGTCTCGGGGCGTGCGATGTCGATGATCAACGCTCCGATGAGTCCACCGAGACCGAGGCCGAGGTTGAGCAGCATGAAGCCTAGGGCGAACGCCGTGGTGCGCATCTCCTCGGGGACCAGCCGCGCGGTGAAGGTGCTATCCGGCCCCCAGATCCCTGCGGCGCCGAGCGATATGAGTGAGGCCACGGCAAAGGCGGTGATCAGTGTGGTGACCTGAGACAGCAGGGCCACGCCGATCGCCTCCAGCGCAATCGCGATGAGAAGCACAGGACGAGGACCGAAGCGATCGGTAAAGGTCCCGATCATCGGCGTTGCCGCGAGCCCGATCACCGCCATCCACGCCAGGACCAGCGAGGCCGTGAAGATGGGGATCCCGCGGACCTGGGAGAGATAGACCACCAGCAAGGACAGGGTCATGCCGTTGCCGATGGCATTGAGGAACCGTCCGGCGGCGAGGATCCGGAACGGTCCGCGCAGGACCGTGCGAATCTCGCCGAGCGTGTTCATGTCTGCCTTTCCTGCGCCGCTCCGCGGCGTACACCATCACCTTGTTTGCAGTGACCGCGGGCAAATCGCCCACACAACCGCGGGAACTGCAAGGAAGGCGGAAGAGTTAGTCCTCGTCGTCGTCGTCGAGGCGGGCGAGCCAGGTGGCCAGCCGCTCGATGGGAGTTTCGAACTCCGGATTGAGGTCGACGAACTCGATGAGCCGCTCGGCCAGCCAGTCCAGGCTGACCTCCTCCTCGCCGCGGCGGCGTTGGAGTTCCTCGATCCCTCGGTCGGTGAAGTACATGGCGCTAGTTGAACGCCGCCTGCACGACCCACTTCTGCTCCTCCTCGTGACGGTGGTGACTACCCACCGCGGGGGAGGATGACGAGGGCCGCGACACGCACTCGAGGGATCGACCAATGATCTCCGGCAGGTTGAGTGCCATGAAGGACCAGGCACCCTGGTTGGCCGGCTCTTCTTGGACCCAGCGCACGACGGACGCGTTGGGGTAGGCGCTCACCATCGCTGGGAGGGTTCGCCATGGCAGCGGGTAGAGCCGTTCCAGCCGGATGATGGCCGTCTCCTTGTCGCCGCGCGCCTCACGCTCGGCAACAAGGTCGTAGTAGACCTTGCCGCTGCACAGCAGCACACGACGTACGTCGTCCGGCTCGACCGTGGTGTCCGGGATCGCCGGACGGAACGACCCCTGGGTGAAGTCCTCGAGCGGGGACGTGGCGAACTTCGCACGCAGGAGGGACTTCGGTGTGAAGATCACCAGCGGTCGAATGAGCGGGGACAGCGCCTGCCAGCGCAGCAGGTGGAAGTACGACGCCGGCGTCGACGGCATCGCGATCGTCATGTTGTCCTGCGCGCACATCTGGAGGAATCGCTCGATGCGGGCCGACGAGTGATCAGGTCCCTGCCCCTCGTAGCCGTGGGGGAGGAGCATGACCAGCGAGGAGCGCTGGTTCCACTTCTGCTCGCCGGAGGAGATGAACTCATCGGTGATGGTCTGCGCCCCGTCGACGAAGTCGCCGAACTGCGCCTCCCACATCGTCAGGACATCGGGCCGCGCCACCGAGTAGCCGTATTCGAAGCCCACAGCGGCGAACTCGCTGAGCATCGAGTCGTAGACCCACAGCTTCGCACCGTCGCGGTAGAGCCGCTTGAGCGGCTTGTACTGCCACCCCGTCACCTTGTCGACGATGACCGCGTGCCGGTGGCCGAAGGTGCCGCGGCGGGAGTCCTGGCCGGACAGGCGCACCGACCGCCCCTCGAGCAGCAGCGAGCCAATGGCGAGGGCCTCAGCCATGCCCCAGTCGATGGTGCCGTCCTCGACCATCTGCGCACGACGCTGCAACTGCGGGGCCAGGCGGGGATGCAGGGTGAACCCGTCGGGCATCGTGAGTTGGGACTCGACGACGAGGTCGACCGCGGAGCGCTCGATCCCGGTGAGGATGTCGCCCGCCGGACCCATGGGAGCGAGTTGCAGTTGTCCCGTGCGCACGACCTCATCGGAGGAGTCACTGAAGGTGTGGGCATCGGAGACGTCGGTGCGCGTCTCCTGGAAGACCTTCTCGAGTTGCTCCTGGAAGTGACGCAGCGCCTCCTCGGCCTCCTCGACCGTGATGTCCCCGCGACCAATCAAGGATTCGGTGTAGTGCTTGCGTACCGATCGCTTGGCATCGATGAGCTCGTACATGAGCGGTTGTGTCAGCGACGGGTCGTCCGCCTCGTTGTGTCCGCGGCGCCGGTAGGTCAACAGGTCGATGACGACGTCCTTGTGGAAGGCCTGCCGGAACTCGAACGCCAACTTGGCCACGCGTACGACAGCCTCGGGATCATCGCCGTTCACATGGAAGATCGGCGCCTGCACCATGCGGGCCACATCCGTGGGGTAGACCGACGAACGGCTGTACTTCGGCGACGTGGTGAAGCCGACCTGGTTGTTGACGACCACATGGACGGTGCCTGCGGTGCGGTAACCCTGCAACTGGGAGAGGTTGAGCGTCTCGGCGACGATGCCCTGACCCGCGAATGCCGCATCACCGTGCAACAGCAGCGGCAGGATGCGTGGGACCTCATCGCGCGGCAGGAGATCCTGCTTCGCCCGCACGATGCCCTCGAGGACGGGATCGACGGCCTCGAGGTGCGAGGGGTTGGCCGCGACGTAGACGAGGGTCTCGTGGCCGTCGCGGCTGCGGTAGGTGCCCTGCGTGCCGAGGTGGTACTTCACATCGCCGGAGCCCTGCACCGACTCCTCGCCATAGTTGCCCTCGAACTCGGCGAAGACCTGGCGGAAGGACTTGCCGGCGATATTGGTGAGGACGTTCAAGCGACCGCGGTGCGGCATGCCTATGGCGACCTCGATGACATCGTCGTGTGCGGCGCAGTAGAGGATCTCGTCGAGCAGCGGGATGAGCGACTCCGAGCCCTCCAGGGAGAACCGCTTCTGCCCGACGTACTTCGTCTGCAGGAAAGTCTCGAAAGCCTCGGCCTCATTGAGTTTGTGCAGGATGCGCAACTGCTCCTCGCGGGAGGGCTTGTGGTGGGGCACCTCCACGCGCTCTTGGATCCACTCGCGCTGCTCGGGATCTTGGATGTGCATGTACTCGATGCCGATACTGCGCGTGTAGGAGTCGCGCAAGACGCCGAGGATCTCGCGCAACTTCATCAGCGGCCTGCCGGCGAATCCACCGGTGGCGAACTCGCGGTCAAGGTCCCACAGGGTCAGCTTGTGCGAGAGCACGTCAAGATCGGGGTGCATGCGCTGCTCGTACTCGAGCGGATTGGTGTCCGCCATGAGGTGGCCGCGCACACGGTAGGCGTGGATGACCTCCTGCACGCGCACCGTCTTGTTGAGATCGGTCTCGTGCGACGCGGCGAGATCCTGGGCCCAGCGGATCGGCTCGTAGGGGATGCGCAGGCTGCGGAAGATCTCGTCATAGAAATGATCCTCGCCAAGCAGCAACTGACTGATGCGGCGCAGGAACTCACCGGACTGAGCGCCCTGGATGATTCGGTGATCGTACGTCGACGTCAGGGTCAGGGTCTTGGTCACGGCGTTGCGGACCAGCGATTCCTCCGATGCCCCCTGCCACTCGGCGGGGTATTCCATCGCTCCGACGCCGATGATGCAGCCCTGACCGGTCATCAACCGCGGCACCGAGTGTTCGGTGCCAATGGTGCCCGGGTTGGTCAGGCTCAAGGTTGTCCCGACGAAGTCATCGACGCCGAGTCCGCCGCTGCGGGCCCGCCGGATGACGTCTTCGTACGCCGACCAGAAGCCGGCGAAGTCCATATCCTGCGCAGCCTTGATGTTGGGCACGAGCAACTGGCGTGTGCCGTCTGGCTTGGCGAGGTCAATGGCAACGCCGAGATTGACGTCGGGGTTCTTGACGATCGCCGGTTTGCCGTCCACCTCAGCGAAGGAGGCGTTCATTTCCGGGACATCGCGGAGCGCACGGACGAGGGCGTAGCCGATGATGTGCGTGAAGGACACCTTGCCGCCGCGACCGCGGGCGAGGTGGTTGTTGATGACGACGCGGTTGTCCATGAGGAGTTTTGCCGGCACTCCGCGCACGCTCGTCGCCGTGGGGACGGCGAGGCTGGCCTCCATGTTGGCGACCACGCGCGCCGCGGGACCACGCAACGTCGTGACCTCACCGGTGGGCGCCGGGGTGGCGGGAGCTGCCTTGGTCTCGGCGACGGGCTTAGGTGACTCGCCGGGGGCCACTGCGGCGGCGGCCTCGACCGCTCGCTGATGGGCGACCTGAACCTTGGCGGCGGACCCGTCCGCGGGGGTGTAGTCGGCGAAGAAATCCCACCAGGCGGGGTCGACGCTCGTGCGATCGGTGAGGTACTGCTGGTAGATCTCGTCGACCAACCACTCATTCGTGCCGAAACTCTCCTGGGCCACGATGACAGGGTAGTCGCCGAAGGTTGCCCGACTATGCCCCGGTCGACGGGCGCTGGTGGTCGCCCCCGCCGATTTGGTCGAGCATGTGCGGCAGCAGCGGTCCGAGGACTGCTAGGCCGTCCCGTGCACCCCCGGGTGAGCCGGGCAGGTTGACGATCAGCGTTGTCCCCGCGAGTCCGGCGACACCGCGGCTGAGGACCGCGGTCGGGACGCCGTGGGCCACCCCGTATGCGCGAATCGCCTCGGCGAGCCCCGGAGCCGGCCGATCGATCACCCGCATGGTCATCTCCGGGGTCTGGTCCATGGGTGTCATCCCAGTGCCCCCGGTGGTGAGGATGAGATCGAATCCTTCATCGATACCGGCGCGGAGTGCGGTCACCACCTGCTCGCCGTCCGGGATGACTACGGGATCACCGACTTCGTGCCCCAACTCCCGCAGGCCGTCGACGAGTACGGGACCGGATCTGTCCTCCCAGATGCCTCCGGCGGCACGGGTGGAGATGGTGATGACGAGGGCGCGGGAAGCCATGTGCTCATCCTGCCGCACGGATGGCGTCGAGCAATTCGCGCAGAGCGTCTATGGAGTGCCCACTGAGGAAGGTGTCGACGTAGGGCAGGGCAGCCGCCATGCCGCCGGCGAGAGGCTGGAACTCGCGCGCGGCACTGCGTGGATTGACCCAGATGATGTGGTGGGCCAGGCGGGACAGCCGCTCCATCGCCCGACCCACCTCTGCCGGATCACCGATCTCCCAGCCGTCGGAGACGATGACGACGACCGCGCCCCGGGCGATGCCGCGGCGGCCGTGCTCGTCGAGGAAGCGGGTGAGCGCCGTCCCGATTCGGGTCCCTCCGGACCAGTCGGGCGTGGACTCGGACACCTTGGCATAGGCGTAGTCGGGGCCGCCCTGGGCGAGTTGTCGTGTCAGGCGGGTGAGCCGCGTGGCGAAGACGAAGGATTCGGCACCGAGTGCGCGGACGGCGCCGCGCATGAGATGGAGATAGATCCGCGCGTAGGGCTCCATCGAGCCGGAGACGTCGGCGATGAGGACGACGCGTCGCGGGCGCTCGGTATTGCGTCGACGGATGCGGCGTACCGGATCGCCACCCGTGCGGTGCGCGCGCCGAAGCGTGGCGCGGACGTCCAGTTGCCGTCCGGCAGGATGTCGACGACTGCGGCGGGCACGTCGGGAGGGCGGAACCAGGGGGAGTTCTTCGACCAGGCGGCGCAGGAGGGCGAGTTCCTCGGGGGAGCACTCGGAGAAGTCCCGATGGCCGAGGATCTCCGACGTGCTCGCCGCGGCGAGGACGGAGGTGTCGTCCGCGTCGGCCTCGCCCGGCGCATGTGAGCCGGGGGTTGCGGAGGTGATGGGAGCCACGCTGTCGGTCTCGCGGGCGGATGACTGCTCGCTGCCGATGTTGTCATCGGACGGGGTCGCGCGGCTCGGTGTCGGAGCGGTGATCTCGGCGTTCGGATCGGCGAGATCGAGGTATCCGCGGAAGACCTCGTCGAAGAGGGCGTCGTACACGGGGATCTGCGCCTGGGTGCTCAGCAGCGTTACGCGACCGAGCCAATAGACCTCGGCCGTGGTGGTGGGTTCGGCGAGCAGGACGGCGGCCGCGAATCGCGCGCTGCGTTCGGGAGTGACCGGCACGCCAGCCGAGTGCAGCCGGTCACCGAAGGCGGCGGCGACGGCCGCGAGGTCGGTGCGGGTTACCGCGGGTGCGTCAGGCACCCGCGACCCACGCGAGGCCGGCCTCCTCGGCCACGGCGTGATCCTCGCGGTATTTCAACACCGAACCGAGGGTGCGGGCGACGGCATCAGCGTCAAGACGTTGTACGCCGAGCAGGATTGCCGCGCTCACCCAGTCGATGGCCTCGGCGATGCCCGGCGGCTTCTGCAGATCCAGGGTGCGCAGGCGCGACACGGCCGCGGCAATGTCCTGGACCAGCGTCGACTCGGCCTGCGGTACCCGGGCGCGCACGATCTGTGTCGCGTGCTCAAGGGAGGGGTAGTCGATCCAGTGGTAGAGGCAGCGACGCTTCAGGGCGTCGTGCAGATCGCGGGTGCGGTTGGAGGTCAGCAGGACGATGGGCTTGCGCTTCGCGTGCACGGTCCCGATCTCCGGGATGGTCACCGATGACTCGGCGAGCAATTCGAAGAGGAAAGCCTCGAACTCTTCGTCGGCGCGGTCGACCTCGTCGATGAGGAGGACGGCCGGCCGGGGGCCGTCGTGCTCGATGGCCTGCAGCAGCGGACGTTCGATGAGGTAGTCACGACTGAAGAGGGAATCCTCCGCGACCGCGGTGCCCTGGGCTTCGGCGACACGGATCCCAAGGAGCTGCCGGGGGTAGTTCCACTCGTAGAGGGCTTCGGCTGCATCGATGCCCTCAAAGCACTGTAGTCGGATGAGGGGCGTGTCGAGGATCTCGGCGAGGGCCTTGGCGGCCTGGGTCTTGCCCACTCCGGCTTCACCCTCCAAGAGCAAGGGCTGGGGGAGACGGACGGCGCAGAAGAGTGCGGTGGCGAGGCCGGATTCGGCAAGGTAGCCGGTCGCCGCGAGGTGTTCGGCGAGTGCGGGAATGTCCGGGATAAGTGCGGCCACCTCGTCGGTGGACGTGGCGTCCGCCACGATCACACGCCGGCGTAGGCCGCCGGGTTGGCGACGAACTTGTCCAGGCAGCCCTGGCAGCAGAACCACCAGGTCTTGCCGTCTACCTCCGCGTGCAAGGAACTCGGGACCATGACGACCTCCATGTGACAGATCGGGTCGATGGCCTTCTCGAGCGCCGGGGCTGCCGCCTCGGGTGTGCGAAGTGTGGCGCCGCGGTTCGCCACGATCTCGGCGAGGATCGACAGCGCGACCTCCTGGGGAGTGCGGGCACCGATGTCGAGTCCGGCGGGCGTGTGCACCTGCGCTCGCTCTTCATCGGTGAGATCCAGTGAGCCGAGGACGGCTGCGCCACGCTTGCGGCTAGCTACGAGTCCGACGTAGGGGACACCGCTGCGGAGCGCTTGCTCCAGTGCCGCTTCTTCGCCATTGCCGTGTGATGCCACGACGACGGCGTCGGTCGTGGCGAGGTCCGGGGCTGATCCGCAGCAGCTGTCTTCATAGGGGAAGACGTCGTAGCCCATCGCGGTGCCAACTTCGGCGAGGGCCACCGCGATGGGTGTGGTGCCGAGGACCCGGACGAGTGGAGCGGGAAGGACAGCCTGCATGAAGATCTCCAGGGTTCCACCGGACTGGCAGGGATTGTGAACGACGACGCGGCCCGGCTGGTCGGGCTCGGGTACGGGCGCGATGCGGACAAGGGTGCTCTCGCGTCGCTCGAGTACGGCGAGGCCCTGGGCCCGCAGAGTGGCCAGGGCGCACTGCCCGCCCACGAAACCTTCGACGGTGCCATCGGCAAGAACAATGGCCTCATCTCCGGGCTTGGCCGAGGTGGGGCGCTCGGCGAGTACCACGCGTGCGTGGACGTAGGGGACCCGTTGGGCTTGCAGTTGCTCGACGCGCTCGCGCCAGGTGGCTCCGGTCATGGCCGCTCCCGTTACTTCCGCTTCCGGGCGATGAGCCAGATGATTCCGACGATGGCGATCAGGCCCAGGACCGCGGGGATGGCTCGCTTGAGGACTGGCGCCCCGGCGGCGCCGAGCAGGTCGATGCTGTCGGCGGAGTGCGGCAGGACCGGCGCGGCGGCAGGGGTTGGTGCGAGGGTCTCGCCGTCGGCGGTCGCGGGAGCCGGAGCCGAGTCCGCGGCGATGAGCGCCTCAAGGTTTGCGGCGAACTGGTCGATGAGACGGGTGGCGACGTCCTGCATGACGCCGCGACCGAACTGGGCCGGCTTGCCGGTGATGGACAGGTCGGTGGTGACCTCGACCCGTGTCCGATCGGGGCCCTCAGAAATCATCTGAGCGGTGATGAGGGCGGATGCCGTGCCCGAGCCTCGAGTCTCCTTGCCGTTGCCCTCGATGATGGCCTTGTGGGCGTCCTCGTCGACCTCGACGAAGCGGGCCTTGCCGCCGTAGGTCATGTTGACCGGACCCAACTTGACCTTCACCGTGCCCGTGAAGGTTTCACCCTCGACCGCGTCCAGCTTGGCTCCGGGCAGGCAGGGGGCAACCTTCTCGAGATCGAGGAGGGTCGCCCAGGCCTTGTCGATGCCGGTTGGTACGACAAAGGAGTTCTGCAGATCCATAGGTGCGCTCCCGAGGCGGACTGGAGTTGGCGGCCGGTCGGCTACCCGTGAGACTAGTGCCATGGTAGGTGAAGCGCGACCGGTCGAGGTCCATCTGTTTGCTGCTGCACGGGCGGCAGCCGGGGTGCCCATGGTTCAGGTTGCGGCTGGTCCGCTGGCCGAGGTCCTCGCTCAGGTCGTGAGGGAATATCCCGACTTGGGCGCGGTCCTCCCGCGCTGCTCCACCCTCGTGGACGGGCTAGCGGCAACCGAGGACGACGTGGTCGTGCCCGGGGGCGGCCGCGTTGACGTCCTCCCGCCCTTCGCCGGCGGCTGACCGAGCGGGTCTAGCCGCCGATGGCGCTCATCGGCCGCGGCGGCTGGATGAAGGACGGGTCGTTGATGCCGTGGCCGGGCAGCTTGGCCCCCACACTGACGTGAAGGCGCCGACTGATCTCCGCGCGCTGGGCCTCCTCATCAAGGCTCTCGTCGCGCAGCACCGCACGCAGGTCGGTCTCATCGCGCGCGAAGAGGCAGTTGCGCAGTTGGCCATCGGCGGTGATCCGTAGACGATCGCAGGTGCCGCAGAAGGGGCGAGTGACGCTCGCGATGATCCCGACCGTGGCCGGACCGCCATTGACGCGGAACTCCTCCGCGGGTGCGGTGCCCCGCTCCTCGAGCGGCTGCAGGTCGAACTCCTCCGACAGCATCGCCAGGATGTCTTCAGCGGTAATCATGCGGTCGCGTGCCCACAGGCCGCCGGCGTCCAGCGGCATCTGTTCGATGAAGCGCAACTGCCAGCCTTCGTCCAGCGCGCGGCGCAGCATGGGGATGGCCTCGTCGTCGTTGATCCCAGGCATGAGCACGGTGTTGACCTTGACCGGGGCGAGGCCGGCGACCTGTGCGGCGGCCAGCCCCGCGAGTACATCGTCGAGCCGATCGCGGTGGGTCAGCTTCTTGAAGCGCTCGCGATCAAGGGTGTCGAGGCTGACATTGACGCGCTCAAGGCCGGCGTCCCGCAGGTGAGCCGCCTGCGCAGCAAGGCGCAGCGCATTGGTGGTGATGGAGAGCTTGGGGGCCTTGGGCAGCGAGGCGATGCGCTGGACGACGTCGACGACATCGGGGCGCAGGAGCGGCTCACCGCCGGTGAGTCGAACCTCGTCGATGCCGTCTTGGGTGGCCACCTCGAGGATGGTCATGAGTTCATCGGTGGTGAGCAACTCGGCACTCGGGATCCAGTCCGCGAAATCGGCCGGCATGCAGTAGGTGCACCGCAGTGAACAGCGGTCGGTGAGGGAGACGCGCATATCGCGGTGCCCGCGACCAAAACTGTCGACGAGCGTCGTCGGGTTGTCATGGCTCATGCGCAGTTCACCCATTCGTCGGTGCCGTCGGCGAAGTACTGATGCTTCCACACGGGGATGCGCGCCTTGGTCTCATCCACGAGCGCCTGGCATGCCGCGAAGGCCTCGCCACGATGCGCCGCGCTCGCCGCCGCCGCGAGAGCGCAGTCGCCGATCTCGAGCGGGCCGACGCGGTGAACGACGGCGACGGCGATGACGTCGAAACGCGCCGCCACGTCGGCAGCGACCTCGGCGAGGAGATCAGCCGCGGAGGGGTGGGCCTCGTAGTCCAGCCGCAGAACCGTGCGGCCATGGTCGTGGTCCCGCACATCGCCGGAGAAGGTCACGACCGCGCCTGCGGCGGGGTCGTCGACCTGCTCGGCCAGTTGGAGGGCGTCGATGTGGTGGGTGACGACATCGGCTGCGCGCACACGCGTCGACTCGCCGGTAGCCGTCATTCGGCCATTATTAGGGGAGGCGTAGCGTCACGCCACACAGGATCGGGAATCCGACGAACGGGCGAAGGGAAGCCGATGCGCGAAATCCTGGCCGAGATGATGGCTGCCTACGAGGCTGGCGAGTCCGTCGCCATGGCGACGGTCGTGCGCACCTGGCGGTCCGCGCCCCGCCCCGCAGGCGCCTCCATGATCGTCACCGAGGGCGGCGAGGCGGTCGGCTCGGTCAGTGGGGGTTGCGTCGAAGGAGCCCTCTATGACGTGGGCCAGGAGATCCTCGCGGGAGGCGCCACGCGACTGGAGACCTACGGTGTCAGTGATGACGATGCCTTCGCTGTGGGCTTGACCTGCGGAGGCATCCTCGATGTCTTCGTCGAGCCGGTCTCGCCACAGACATGGCCGGAACTCCCCGGGATCGTGGCCAGTGTCGAGCGGGAGGAGCCCGTCGCGGTGGCGACGATCGTGCGCGCTCCCGACGAGGCCGCTCTCGGCAAGCACATCGTCGTACGTCCGGATTACGTCGAGGGATCGCTCGGGACCGAGCGTCTCGATGACACGGTGTCGGCCGATGTGCGCGGCATGCTCGAGTCGGGCACCACCGGCTTCCTGCGCTACGGGCCGCAGGGTGAGCGCCTTGGGGACGGGCTGGAAATCTTCGTGGGCAGCATGGCGCCGCCGCCGCGGATGTACATCTTCGGCGCGATCGACTTCTCGGCGGCGCTGTGCCGCGTCGGCAAACTCCTCGGCTTCCGGGTGACGGTGTGCGATGCCCGCGAAATCTTTGCCACGCCGCGTCGCTTCCCCGAAGCCGACGAGGTTGTCGTGGACTGGCCGCACCGTTGGCTTGCGGGGCAGCCGGTGGACTCGCGCACGGTGATCTGCGTGCTCACGCACGATCCGAAGTTCGACGTGCCGGCCCTGCAGATCGCCCTGCGGACCAACGCGGGATACGTCGGCGCGATGGGATCGCGGCGCACGCATGAAGATCGATTGGAGCGGCTGCGCGAGGTTGGCATGACCGAGGACGAGTTGGCACGACTGCATTCGCCCATCGGCCTCGACCTGGGCGCGCGCACCCCGGAAGAAACCGCGATCTCCATTGCCGCGGAAATCGTCCAGGGCCGGTGGGGTGGCTCGGGGTCGCATCTGGCAGCGACGTCGGGCCCGATTCATCCGGGAGCCCCGCGCTGACCGTCGCCGGTGTGGTGCTCGCGGGCGGTGAAGGCCGTCGCTTTGGCGGTCCGAAGGCCCCCGTCGTCGTGCAGGGTGAGCGCCTCGTTGATCGCGCTGTGCGTGTGTTGCGTGATGGCGGTTGCGATCCCGTGTACGTCGTTCTCGGCGCCTGGCAGGGCGAGGTCCCTCATGCGACGGTAATCGTGAATGAGCAGTGGAACGAAGGCATGGGGTCGTCTCTGCGCGCGGCGCTGTCAGCAGTGGCCGATGTTCCCGCGGACGCGGTGCTCGTCACGCTTGTCGACCTCCCAGGTCTCACGACCGAGGCGGTGCGACGCATCATTGCGACTGATGCCGAACTCGTGGCGGCGGCGTACGACGGTGAGCGGGGACATCCGGTGCTCTTCGCGCGGCGGCATTGGTCCGGCGTGATTGAACGAGCACACGGTGATGTCGGTGCCCGCGACTACCTGCTCGAGCATCGCGATGAATTGCACATCGTCGAGGTGGGCGACATCGCGACCGGCGAGGACATGGATGTGCCGCCGACCGCGTGAACGGCTGTCGCCCGCCTGAGCGGCGAGGACTACAGGCCGAGGGTGCGCGCGATGACGAGCAGTTGCACCTCGCTCGCACCCTCGACTACCCGCAGCATGCGCAGGTGCCGCAACACGCGCTCGACCGGACCTTCGCGCATGAGGCCCATGCCTCCCATGGCCTGGACCGCGCGATCCGCCACCTCATAGGCGTGCTCGGTGGCGGAGTACTTCACGATCGAGGCGTCGCCCATGATCGCGAGGGGATCGCCTTCGGTGTCCACGCGCCAGGCAAGGTGGTAGACCAGCCAGCGAATCGCCTCAATGTCGGCCTTGCTGCGCGCCAGCGGGAACGAGACCCCCTGGAACTTCGCGAGCGGCTTGCCGAACGCCGTGCGGGCCTGCGCATGCGCGACGGAACTCGACAGTGCGAACTCAGCAAGTCCGAGAGCTTGAGCGCCGATGTAGGCGCGGCCCGCGTTGAGGAAGGCCATGGCCTCCAGGAAGCCCATGCCTTCGGTACCGACCACATGGTCTGCGGGGATGCGAGCGTCGTCGAAGAAGAGTTCGGCGGGATGCGAGTCAGAGATGTTGTATTGCGTCTTGCCCACGCGGTATTGATCGCGCGGGACGACAAAAGCGGTGATGCCACCGGCCGCCCGCTTCTGCGGATCCGTGAGGGCGAAGACGAGCGCGAAGTCTGCATCGGCACCGTTGGTGATGTAGTGCTTGTGCCCGTTGATGACCCAGGAGTCGCCGTCGCGCACGGCGCGGGTGCGGATCGCTTGAGCGTCGCTGCCGGCCTCGGGTTCGGTGAGAGCGAAGCACATTGTCCGTTCGGCCCGGGCGACCGGGATGAGGTAGTCGGGCCACAGGTGCTCGGGGAGTTTGAGTAGCAGCGTCGACGGCCCCGCTGGGTTCGGCGGGGCGACCGCGGTCATGGCCAGGCGCATGCCGCTCGCCGCGGCGTCCTCGACCAGCAGTGTCGTCCCGAGGACGCTGAGGTCCTGTCCGCCGACGGATTCGGGGAGATAGGGGGCGTAGAACCCGGCCGCGGCGCTGAGTTGCCGGACCTCGTCCACCGCAGCGCGCACCGCACCCTCCGATCCTGGCTCGGCGAAGGTGGGTGCCCATCGCTCCTCCAGAGGGCGTACCTCGCGCTGGAGGAACGACGCGAAGGACTCACGCAGGGCGGTGAGTTCGGCAGGAACGGCGAAGTCCATGGGTCGATCCTGCCCTAGGGCGCAGGCCCCTGCTCGCGATACCGTCCGCCCATGAGCCAGTCCCTGATCCCGGGTATCGACCCGAATGCCGTGACGCCTGTTCCGTTCCTGGGTGGCTGGACCACCGGGGAGGCCTCCTCACCCGTGCATGCACCGTACGACGGGGCCCTCATCGGAAGTGTTCCGGCCCTCACCGCGGCTGACGTCGACGCCGCGGCGGCCTACGCAAAAGAGGCGCTGCACCACCATCCGCTGCCGCAGTGGAAGCGCGCCGAGATCCTCGACCGTGCCGCCGAGCGGCTCGCGGCGCACCGGGAGACGTTCGCCCGGTGCATTGCGCTGGAGGCGGCCAAGCCGATTCGGACCGCGCGCGGTGAGGTCGATCGGGCGGTCAGCACCTTCCAGTTCTCCGCCGCGGTGGCGCGCACTCTCACGGGGGAGACCGTGCCGCTCGAGGCAGCCTCGGCCGGCGAAGGCAAGCTCGGATTCGTCATGCGCGTGCCGATCGGCGTCGTGGGGGCGATTGCGCCGTTCAATTTCCCGCTCAATCTCGTCGTGCACAAGGTCGGACCTGCGATTGCGGCGGGCTGCCCGGTGGTCATCAAGCCGGCCTCGCAGACGCCGTTCTCCACCATCCTCCTTGCGCGCATGCTGCTCGAAGAGTGCGAGCTGCCGGCGGGCTTCTTGCAGGTGACGACGGGTGGCGGTTCGACGGTCGGCAACGCGCTGGTCGACAACCCGGACATCGCGCTCATCACGTTTACCGGCTCGCCGCCGGTTGGTTGGGCTATCCGGTCGCGGGCACCGCACAAGCGAGTCGGCCTCGAACTCGGCAACAATGCGCCGGTCATCATCGACGCCGATGGTGATTGGGAGACGGCGGTGGCCAAGATTCGTCTCGCCGGTTTCGCGCATGCCGGCCAGTCATGCATCTCGACGCAGCGCGTGTTCGTCCACGAGTCGCTCGTGCAGCAGGTGGGCGCTGCGCTCAGCGAGGCGGTGGCGACGCTGGTCGTCGGCGATCCGCTGGACGAGGCCACCGAGGTGTCCTCCCTCATCTCCACGTCGGAGCGGGATCGCGTGAAGTCCTGGATCGATGAGGCCGTGGCGGACGGCGCCACGGTCTCATGCGGTGGCGACATTGGTGCGGACGGCGTTCTCCGACCGACGGTGATCGTTGATGCCAAGCCCGAGATGAATGTGTGCGCCCTCGAGGTGTTCGGTCCCGTCGTGGCGGTGCAAGGTTTCACCGACTTCGACGAGGCACTTCGCCTAGCGAACGACACGCGCTACGGCCTGCAGGCCGGTGTCTTCACGCGCGACATCGACAAGGCGCTGCGCGCCGTGCGCACCCTGGACTTCGGTGGTGTGACCGTCAACGAGGTGCCGACCTGGCGTGCCGATCAAATGCCCTACGGCGGCCTCCGTGACTCGGGCAATACCCGGGAGGGTCCGGCGTACTCGGTGCGCGAGATGACCGAGGAGCGACTGGTCATCCTCAACGGCTGACCGGGATCGCGGCTTTCTGACACCTATGCGGGCTCGTGGCATGTCATGGCGGCGGATGCGGGAGACGCGTCCGCGGATGGATCACGCGTACGACGGTGCGCCCGCCTCGAGGGGGAGTCCGGCCACGCGCCAGGCCCCGGTGCCGCCCTCGACATTGGTCACGGTGATGCCGCGCTGGGCGAGGAACGCCGCGACCTGCCATGAGCGGGCGCCGCTCTCGCAGATGACAAAGACGTCACCCTTGGGAAGGTCCTGGATGCGGATCGGGATGGTCGCCATGGGGATGTTGATGGCCCCCGGGACGTGGCCCGCGGCGTACTCGTAGGGTTCGCGCACGTCGATGACGGCACCCTGGCTCAGTCGGCTGTGGAGATCGGCCACGGTCGTGGTCGTGATCTGCATCGTTGTCCTCCTCGTCGGTGAGGAGAGCAGCATACCCCGGGGGGTATATAGATCGCCACTCGGGCCGACGCCGAAGCGCGGCCGAGCCTAGACGCTGGCGGCCTCGAGTTTGCCCATGTTTTCCAGCGTGACGCCCTTGGTCTCGCGGATGTATTTCATGACGAACGGGATGGACAAGATCGCGAAGACGGTGAAGATGCCGTAGGCCAGCCCGAGCGAGATGCCGGCCAGTTCGGGGAAGGTCGTGGAGACGACGAAGTTCGCCATCCACTGGGCCGACGCTGCGACGGCGAGTGCGGCGGCGCGGAGGCGGTTGGGGAACATCTCGCCGAGGAGCACCCACACGACAGGCCCCCACGTCGCGGCGAAGAAAGCGACGTAGAGGTTGAACGATATGAGCGCGACGACGTCGGGTCCATCGGCGAGCGTGGGCTGGCCGTCACTACCCACCGGGGCGGTGCCGAAGACGTAGGTGAGCGTGGCGAGTGTGAGCACCATGCCCGCGGAGCCAACCAGGAGCAGTGGCTTGCGGCCGACGCGGTCGACCAGTGCGATCGCGACGATGGTGAAGATGACGTTGATGGCCGTCGTGATGAGCGAAGTCTGGAAGGCCTGCGATTCGGAGAATCCGACGGATTCCCAAATGGTGTTGGAGTAGTAGAAGACCGCGTTGATGCCCACGAACTGCTGGAAGACGCTCAGCAGGATGCCGATCCAGACGATCGGCATGAGGCCGAGTGAGCGACCGCGCAGGTCACTGAACCGCGGCTTGTGATCACCGGCGAGCGAGGTCTCGATGTCCTTGACGATCGGGGCCGGATCAATGGTGTAAATCGTTGCGAGCACGCGCGATGCCTTGGCCGGTTCGCCGATGGCGACGAGATAGCGAGGGGACTCGGGGATCCGCAGGACGAGCAGCGCATAGACGATCGCGGGGACGATCATCGATAGGAACATCCACTGCCAGGCTTCGAGACCGAGGAGCCACTCGTTTCGGGCGTTGCCGCCCGCGGCCTGCAGGACGAGGTAGTTGACCAGGCTGGTCGCGAAGATGCCGATGACGATGGCGAACTGCTGCAGCGCACCCATGCGCCCGCGAATCTCTGCCGGAGCGATCTCGGCGATGTACATGGGTGCCATGACGCTGGCGACGCCGATGCCGGCGCCACCGAGGAAGCGCCAGAACATCAGGTCGGCGACGGCGAAGGGAAAGGCCTGCCCGATGGCGGCGATGAGGAAGAGGGCTGCGGCGATGAGCATGACGCGCTTGCGACCGAATCGGTCCGCCAGACTGCCGGAGAACCAGGCGCCGACCGCTGAGCCGATGAGCGCGATCGCGACGACGAAACCGATCATGAGATCGCTCAGACCGAAGATCGCCTTGATCGCCGAGGTGGCGCCGTTGATGACCGCGGAGTCATATCCGAAGAGGAAGCCGCCTAACGCGGCCGTGGCCGCGAGACCGACGACACGGCCGGTCCGATAGTCCTTCACGGTGCTCATGGGCCCTCCCTCAGCGTGGTGAGGTGAACGTTACGACCGTGGTGGGCGTGACGGAAGGGTTTTGCTGGCTCTCGTCACGGGAGCGCAGCGTGCCGCCGGCTATCGGCCGGTCTGCGTGATCGTGCTGCCCTCACCGGGCCGACCAGGGATGACGTCGATTCGGTCGTGTACCCATTCCTTCATCTCGGTGACGTGGCTGATCACGCCGACGGTGCGCCCCCGCGAGCGAAGGGCATCGAGCTGGTCGAGGACGACCGACAAGGTTTCCTGGTCGAGGGAGCCGAACCCCTCATCGACGAACAGGGTCTCCAGCGACAGGCCGCCGGACTCCTCGCGAACGACGTCGGCGAGGCCGAGGGCCAACGACAGGGAGGCGTAGAAGGTTTCGCCTCCGGACAGGCTCGATGGGTCCTGCGGCCGGCCGCTCCAGGCGTCGACCACGTCGATGCCGAGTCCGGTCTTGGCGCCGTGCGAAGCGGTCTCGTCGAGGGTGAACGTGAACTTGCCGCTGCTCATGCGCTCAAGGTGCGCAGAGGCCGCGTCGAGCACCGCCGCGAATCGGCGTTGTACGGCGTAGGCCTTGAGCATGAGATTGCGATCGTTGGCCGAGCCCTTTGCCGCGGTGACAAGCGCGCTGAGGTTGATGATGGGCGTGGTGCGCTGGACGACAGCCTCGGCCGCGGTGCGGGCATCGTGCCATCGCTGGACGAGGACGTCGATCGCCGCACAGGCGGACGTGACCTGGTGGTGGCGTGCCTGGAGGTCCTTCAGGGCGTCATCGGCCTGCCGGCGAATCTGCACTGCCTCAGCCACTCGAGCCTGCGCGGTCGACACGTCGATGGTTGCGGAGGAGGCTGCGCTGAACTCGTGCGCCGCGAGCAACTCCTCCAACACCACGGCCGCGCGCTCCAGTGCGGTCAGCGCGGCGGTCGCCGTCGTGTCCGGACCAACGGCGGCGATGACGGCGACCTGCTCGGCGGCCACACGCTCGGCGGATTCCTGCTCACGTGTCAGAGCGACGGCCTCGACCGTCACCGCTGACTCCACCGCTGCGGTAAGCGTCTCTCCTTCTTTTTCGAGGGCAGCTCGGGCGAGTTCGGCGGCCGTCAGCCCGGCCGCCTGAGCTGTCACCGCCGTGAGGTGATCGAGTGCCTGGCGCAGCTCGCTCTCGATGGTCGCCGGATCGACGTCACCAAGTTTGGCCCGCGCCGCGGCCTCCTGGGTGTTGGCATCCTGAACTCGCCGTTGGGCCTCGGCGTGATGCGCGGCCGCGGCCGCGCATCACGCCGAGGCCCAACGGCGAGTTCAGGATGCCAACACCCAGGAGGCCG
>Ga0075461_10000043_pt1 | contig 25249 bp, 37 predicted proteins | sample DEB08_DNA_6_FD_74788 | JGI IMG/M metagenome (GOLD analysis project Ga0075461, IMG submission 74788) | Aqueous microbial communities from the Delaware River and Bay under freshwater to marine salinity gradient to study organic matter... | ecosystem: Environmental > Aquatic > Marine > Coastal ...
GGGGCTAATCGACCGAGCAGAGGTCTTTGACTTGCTCTCGGTCGGCTTGGTCCTTTCGGACGGTGTGGTTGGTCGATTCGCTCACGAGTTCTCTTCAACCCAAAGCTCGATGCGAGCCAGGGTTGCGTTGACCCACCAAAGGGTGAGTCCGAGGCCAACGATGAACAAGACGGCAAGGTCGCCAGTCAAGGTCATTTTCAGGCCTCCAAATACTCTTCGTAGAGGTAGCCACAGTCACCGCAATCGCAGTCTTCGTGGCACGCATCTTTCGTAATGCGAATCTTGAGGTTTTTGTTCATTCTCATCCATCCTCCCCGTAGGGGCTAATCAACTGGCGGCGCTTGCGGGATTCGAACCCACGAGTCCTCCTCTCTCGAGGTTTTTCGGACACCCGATTTTAAGTTCGGGAGCAATTCCTGACTATGCGAAAGCGCCAGCTGGTAAGCGGGGTCTTCCCGCTCATTATGTAGCGTTTCTAAAGGTAGTACTACCCACTCACTGACGGGTCTCTACCACTACCCATCCGTCAGATGGGTTAGGCAGAACAGCCGCATCGCCCAAAGACCAGTAAGAAACGGTCTCATTTGACCCAACACGGCGCTCAGTGTGCTGCCAAACGAACTGAGGACGCTTGCGGAGGAGGTTGATGAGGCGGGCAGAGGTGATTCCATTGGTAGTGTTGTCGTTGTACCAGTCCCGAATCTGCTGGAAAGACAGCACTTCCAGGCCATCTTCAGCAAAGGTCTGGAAGCACTCCTCAATCTTGCCCACAACACGTGCAAACTTAGCCACTCTCAGTCCTCCTGTTGCTGCAATTCAGCGTCGTTGAGAATGCGGCAAAGGGTCTGCCAGTAGGCTTCCCCGTTCATCGCCATTTTCATCAAGCGTTCTTTGTCGTAGCTGCGCACACGGATGGTTGTCATCGCGGGCTCTTCTCCCATGTTGACAGGCACAAGCTGAAGGCGTATAAAGACAATGGAAGGTGATGTAGTCACTACCCTGGAAGTAGCTTTATGGTCACGACGAAGGCATTTTCAGTTCATGCCTGAAAAGCAGACTTTCACGTTCTACCTGACCGTGGAAATCGACGCAATCAACGACGACTCAGCCCTGACCAAGCTCGAAGGCTGGGTCGAACCCACTTTGGCACTCAAGAAAAACGCCGACATCAACCTCACAGCGGTCGAAGTCGATGAATCAGACTCAGAAGAGGAAGAAGCACCTGCTGAGAAGCCTTCAGTAGTCAAGAACGCTATGAAAACTTCCAAGAAGCGCCCGGAGCTCAAACTCCCAGAAAAGGACGACTTTGACTACGACAATATTCCTGACTGGGATGAGCTCGAAGACGAAGAAGAACCGCCTAAGAAAGCCAAGACCAAGAAGCCTAAGGTAGAAGACGACCTTGACAACCTCCTTGCCGGCCTCGAAGATGACGACGACGACGACGACGACGACGACGACGACGACGATGAGGACGACGATGAGGACGATGAAGACGACGACGACGATGACGACTGGTGGGACGATGAGTCCTGGTGAGCCACCAGACCCATTTGTTGACCCAGTCAAAGCAGCCCTTACTGCCGCCGTTATGCATGAGTGGCGACGCCACGCTATGTTGAAGGCTGCACTTTGGCTCGGAATTGTCTACGTGTTCCTTACCGCTATGGACAACGCCTTCACCATTTGGGACATTCCCATTGTTCTTGGGACAGGCTTCCTTTTCTACCGAGTGGACGTTAGGGGAAAGCAACTCGAGAAACTTGAGGAGCAACTTCAAGGTCAAGGGGCCCTTGCCCTTGAATGATGCACTACCTGGCACCTCTGCATGAGGTCCTCAGTGACGCTGAGGCTGCAGAAGTCCTTGGTAGGCTTTCTTTGGAGATTGGCGAGCTTCCTCACATCCTCCATGCCGACGCCGCTCTCAACAATCTTCGCGCTCAGGGCAAAGAAACCCCGATTGGTGCAGTCGTCCGCATCCATCGCATCCGCCCTCGACTCTCCAAGGAAGACTTTGCAGAGCCTGAGCTTCGCGGGAAGCACATTTATCGTCTCATTGTGGGGGCATGAACATGGCCCACTACGAAATCTGGACCGATGGCTCTTGCGTCAAGTCGAGCAGCAAGAACGGTAGAGGAGAGTGCGGGGCAGGCTACGTCGTCATGGACGTAGAAACTGGCAAAATTGTCCACCTCCACGGTGAGTACATCGGGGTCACTACCAACAACATGGCTGAATTTGTGGCTGTTGAGCTTGCCCTTGAAGACCTCCTAATGAGGGAAATTGACGGGCCAATTGATGTAGGAATCATCAGCGACTCGAAGATGGTGGTCGAATCTCTGGCCGGTAACTACAACCTCAAGGAGAAGCACTTGATAGAAGTGAAGGAGCGCATCCAGAAACTGGAAGCGAAGCTGAAAGGCGAGCGAGAGTACTTCTGGGTCAGGGGACACAGTGGAGTAGAACTCAACGAAATCGCTGACTACTTGGCCTACACTGCTGCGAGGGGATGAAATGGTCATCGTCGAGCCAGAAACTGAGGGTCCTCAGAACATCAGTAAGATGTGCTGGTTCTTCACTGAGGACGAGGTCGAAGAAATCGACGGAAAATTCTACGTCGAAGTCGAGTTCCCAAAGCACAAGTGGCTCCCGACGAGCCCACAAGAAGCCTACCGCTGGTTTGTCGAATCACCTAACGCTGCCGGTGTGCGCGCAAAGGGGCGTAACGTGCGCATCCACACACTCATGAACACCCTGTGGGAAGACACTGCCCGAGGAAAGGACGGAGAAGAAAAACCTGAGGACCACCTTGCTACCGAAGTCTACGATGTGTCTGACGAAATCGAAATCGAGCCAGCGTACAATGGAGTGGTCATTGACCGTGAACTTACGGGTCGCTTCGCAGTCAGAATCAACCCCGACTACTCTTTGTTCACAGTCATCTCGCAAGTCAGCGCGATTACCTCCAGCATGATGGGGCCAGAAGAAGTCATCCAGCTTGCAGGGGACCGAATCATTCGTCACGACTCTGCCTATGTCCTTGGTAGTGATGAGCCAGTCTATGGTGGGCCTGTTGACTTGAGGATGGGTACTTTCGCCCACAACGTCAACTGCAAAACTTGCGGCCACACTGGAAACATCAAGAGGGCCAACTTCTGTCCTGGTCACTTCGGACGGATTCCACTTGAGATTCCAGTTCCCAATTGGCTTTACCTCTCCGGCACCATCACCAGCTCTCCACTCATTCGTACACTCAAGCACGTCTGTACGAGCTGCAGCCGGATTACCCTCCCTACAGACATCATCGACAGTCTGGTCAAGAACGCTAAGTACATCATGTACGAAAAAAACCTCAGGGGACCGGAAGGCTATAGCCGCATCTACAAAGCACTGGCAGATGCTCATTCTACCTACTACGGGAACAAAGGCCCCTACATGACCATGAACCCCAATGAGCCGAGCCCACTCGACACCAAAATCACTCCTTGCCCACACTGCGGAGAACGCAGCCCAGAGCTCACCATGCGCCTGAAGTTCGGTAGCGGTGGCAACAGAGGTGAGTTCTACCCAGAAGTCGGTAAGCGCGACCGCTCTGACTTTCCCCGCTCAATGGTGTACGACTACCAAATCGTCTACAACATCCTGAAGAATGTTCCCAACCATGACGCACTCGCTCTCTCGTTCAACACGGAGATAAACTCCAACACCGGTGAACCTTACTCCCACCCCTCCTACATGTTCTGGGTAGAATTCCCAGTGGCTCCGAACACACTGAGACCACCTCAAGAGTCCCCAACCGGGGCCTTGACTGAAAACGACATGACACGTCTCTACGGGAACGTCATTAAGATGAACAACACCCTGCGCAAGCGGGCCCAGGACAAACCCACCGAGCTTGCTCGGCTTCGGGTTCGGCTCTTCCAAGCCTGCACACAGGCTCTCACCCATCAAACCCCATTCGGGACTCCCGACCTGAAGCTGACCTTCACTGGTACTGGAACTGCAAAGGCGGCGCTCGAAGGAGTGTACGACCGAATCCGCCCACCCGGTCGCAAAAAGAACATTATTCGCAGTCTGAACCAGTCGAAAGTCACTGAGCACGTCATGTACTCTGTGATTACCCCCAACCCTCATCTTCGTATCGACGAAGTAGGGGTTCCTCTGGCTGCTTGCATGGAAATGACAGTGGCAGAGAAAGTCACTGAAGAAAACATCGAGAAAATGCGAGAGCTTGTCAAGCGAGGAAGCGCATCCTCGCGAAAGATGCCCAACTTCTCCCAAGAGGACATCAAGCGCCACTACCCCGGTGCAACTGCCTTTGAGCGAAACCTACCCGGTACTCGGCTTGGTGTTTTGCACGAAGACGAGTTCCAGGCATTCGAGGTAGATGGACGGGGTAAGGAAGTCAACAGCGAAGAATTAGACGAGTGGTACCAAGAGTGGAGGCCCCGCATTCGTGAAGCCACGAGAGAAATGAACCGGAGCCAGATGAAGAAGTACACCGCTGCGCAGCGAAAACTCTTCGAGCAGCAGTACGCAGACCGCGCACGAACTGAGTACGCGAACAATCTCCGAGTCGGTGACACGGTTCACCGACACCTTCAGCGCAACGACATCATCATCTTCACTCGCGCCCCAGCCCTTCACCGCCAAAACATCATGGCGGCACGTGTCGTACCGATGAAACAGAAAGCCTTCAGCTTCAACCCGACAATTTGTGTCCCCTTCAACGCCGATTACGACGGTGACACAATGCGCTGCTATGTTCCTCAGTCGCCAGAAGCAATCCAAGAAGCAATTGACATCATGGGTGTGAACACTCAGATTTTCCACTCCCGCTACGGTCGTCCTACGATTGCTTCTGACCAAGACGAGACCTCTGGCGCGTACTTGCTGACCTACAAGAACACCGAGCTTGCCGGTACGTTTGACGAAACAAAAGGAATCGGGTACACTGAGGAAGGCGTAGTCTACCTTACCAAGCGTAAGCTCGTAGAGCTGCTTGGCTTGACTTTCACCCGTGACGACGAAGGCAACATGGAGTACGTGAAATCCTTGCCAGAGCCGGACTTGGGTAAGTACTATTCCGGTCACCGAATTGTCTCCCACTTCATCCCAGAAGGAATCAACTGCGAGTGGAATGACGGGGAAGGGAACCCTTGTCTCATCCGAAACGGGGAACTGCTCTACGGTGCTCTTGACAAGAACGGTGTCAAGAACGGCGGTATGGTCCTTGGTCCAGCGTTCACTTACCTCTACGGTTACCACCTTGGGGTCCGCAAGCTTGCAGAATTCATTGACCACATCAACCGCCTTTTCTTCGCAGCACACATCTGCATCGGCTACAGCATCGGAATCACCGACGTTTCGATGGTGATGCGCCACTACTACCGGAACGGTGAGGAGCTTATCCCAGACAGGCTCTGGGGAAAGACGAAGGTAGGGAATCCAGAAGAGTGGGAGAAAGTTTCAGTCAACAAAGTGATTCAAGAGGTGTACGACGAGGCTAACGAAGAAATTCGCCTCATCAACGAAGCGTTCTTCACCCGCTCACTGGAGAATCTTCCTGACGAGTACTTTACCGACAAAAGCCGACATTGGCTGACATATGACCCACTTGCTTGGGCCGAGATGGTCATTGGAGATGTAACGAGTAAGTTTGACAAGCGGGTCCTTGAGCTCACGGAAAACCTCCAAGGAACATCGAACGCGATGAACATCGCAGTGATTTCTGGTGCACGTGCAGGTCGCGACAACATTCAGCAAATGTCTGGCGCCTACGGGCAAATCACCGTGAACAACTACCGCCCGATTTCTGGCTTCGGGGTTGGTAGGCCACAGTCACAGTACAGTAAGGCTGACTACTCTGGTGAAGCGTTTGGGTTTGCCGTAGATTCGTACGCTGAGGGGTTGAGTCCTATGCACTACTTCCTTGCCTCTGCTGCCGGCCGTCGAGCAAGCATCAACTCGTCCACGGGTGCGATTCAGAAGTCTGGCTATCTGGAGCACAAGCTCAAGCGGGCCGCGGAGAACCTCATCATCGACGAGCGACGCTTCCTGAAGAACGCCCGCACCGGTAGGGTTCTCTCACCCATGATTGGAGACGATGGTCTTCGCCCCTTCCACCCACGCGGTCCTGACAACATGAACGGCCTCCGAATCTCCCTTCAGCCATTCTTCTTCGACCACTACTGCGTCCACGAAAAAACGCTCCACGATGACTGCAGGGAGTGTGGGATGGGGGAGGGGACGAAGGTCACCATGCGTGGTAAAATCCTGGAACTACCTCCCTACATTCGGCATCTGTTCCTGAACACCATGGTGAACAGAACCTGCGATGACCCTGCGTCCATTGTGACACGTCTCTTCGAGTACTACCAGGACTCTCGCGTTGAACCTGGTGAGATGATTGGCTCAACTGGAGCAGCGAACGTCGGTGAGCCGGTAACCCAAGCTGGCCTGCGTGCTTTCCACGGTGGTGGTAAGGGTACGACTCCTACTGTTGAGCGCATTACCCAGATTCTTGAGCTCTCCAAGTCCGCTGTCCAGCAGCCACAGACCATCTTCTACATGAAGCAAGAGCACGGCAACAAGGAAAATGCGCAGGCGTTGGCCAACTTCTGCTCCAAGCTCTACATGAAGGACATCATGGAGCTGACTACCTACGATGATGCCGCTAACGCGCTTGACATCCGTTTCAAAGAAAGCGTCTTGAAGACCTTTGAGGTCAGTCTTAACTTTGTAGCCGACGTCATCAACTACCGAGGAAAAGAGCCCGGGTACAATGCTATCGAAACCGAGAGTGGAATCCGGGTTCAGTACCAAGGAAACAAACTGATGAGCCCACGCGCTTACCTGATGTTGCAGCGTGAAGCGCTTGAGAAGATTCAGATTCATGGCCTCATCAAGGGAGCTCGTGCCTTTGCTGACCAGCGTACTCACCCTAACGAAACAGAGCCACGATGGGCGGTAATCGTTCTTGGTCCTTCTGACCCCACACCTGGTATGGCAAACCCAATGATGCTTGACGCTGACGAGACAATTGGAAGCTATATCGAGTGGGAGCTGACTCAGACCAACAACCCGTTCTACATCCTAAAGGAGTATGGGCTTGAAGCTGCACTTGCCTGCATTAAGGAGCTCTTCTGGGAGCAGATGAATGGGAACAAGAGCTTGGGAGTGAAGGGACTGGGTGACTTTGACTTCCGCTACATCGACGCGATGATTGACCTCATGGGTGAAACTGGCTACCTGCTCGGACTCGGTGTAACTGGGAACATGGTCGATGCAGTGCCTTCGCTCATTGGTGGCATGGGTGGCGAAGACCCAGGACGCTCGCTACGCGCTCACCCACTGATGGCTACCAGGGACACGCTTGGGGGCATGGTCGAGGCGGTAGCCGCCGGTAAGGACCTGAAGATTGGTCAGGCGCTCATGAAGTCCTCAGGCGAGTGACGCTTCACCTGGTCCTCCAGTCGCTTGAAGTCCCACTTCATCCCGTAGTAGATGTTCTCCATCTTGTCGATGACGTGCTTCTTAGCGAGCAGGTGGTAATCGAGTGTGTAGTCAGCAATTTGCTCTGGGTCGTGGAACCCAATCCACCCACCGGAAGGAATTGCAGTCGGCCCGTCGCAAACGTGGGTCCAGCGGAAGGAGTCGCCCTTGTCGAGTGGTCCCCATCCCTTGGCCTCGTCAACCAAGACATCGTTGTGGAAGGAGGCACAGGTAGCCACCCAAAACTTCCCAGCGTAGCAGGCGTCCTCGTCCTTCGCTTCGTCCCCGGTCTTCGGCTCTGGGCACATGCCGCACTCACAGCCGCGCTCGTCCCAGCGCCAGTCCAGGTGGTGGGGAATCCACTTCCCAACCTTAGCGTTGGCGTGGAGGAGGGTGTCTTCAACTTCCCCGTTGCGAATGTCCCTGACGAGGTTCTCGATGCTCTCCTGGATGAGGACAGGCTCCTCATCGTTGAAGATGCGGGCCAGAGTCTCAATCTGAATCGTCCGACCGACACGTGCCGTGTTGGTCTGCTTGGCTTCCATTCCCGACATCTTTCGCGTGACCTCTGGCCAGCCGTGCTCGGAGAAGTCAATGTCCAAGAATCCCTTCTTGTCGTCCCAGACCTTCCTTCCCGCGTAGCGGTTCTTCTTGGCGATGAAGTACTTGTCCATGATGGCCTCCAGCTCGACAACAACGGCGTCCGAGCGCACTTCTGCCTGGACGTGGGAGGTCAGGAGCTTGGCGAGACGGTTCGACTCTTCGAGGACCTGCTCCTTGGACCACTCCTTCGGCATGGTGACGAAGATGGAGTCGGTGTGTCCGAAGACCACCTTGAAGCCCTCCTCTTCTGCCTTCTTCTTGATGGACAGGAGAGCGTTACGCCCACCCATCGTAATGGTCTTGGCGATGTCGGAGTCGTGCCAGGAGAACTTCTCGAAGGCCATGATGCCGTAGAAGGACGCACGCATTCGCTTCACTGAAAGCTGCATGGCGTTCCACTTTCGGGCCGCTGCCTTGTCTCCCTTCGCCTCGGCTTCCTTGAGAAGGGCCTTGTATTCGTCGCGCTTGGTGTCCAACTCAAGCACCATCTGAGGCAGGATTCCCACTGGGTTCTTCCTGAACCGAATCCCACCAAAGCCAATCATGTCGTCCTCCAAGTGAGGCATCCCGTGGCGCACCTTGGTTTCGTGGCTCGTGTTGTAGGCACACATGATGCTTGGGTACAGACCGGCGAAGTCGAGAATGACGGTCCAGTGGTGCAGTCCCACCGAGTCGAGCTCCTCTGGGTTGAGCACAATCGCACCCTCAAGGTCGTCGTCTTCTCCGAAGTCGAAGTCGTAGGGGTAAGTGCGCTGCTTCCAGTCAGCCCTCTCACTGAACATGACGCGAGCAAGGCCGGTAGCGTAGAAAGTGGAGCGGAATTGGCAGCCAACGAGCTGCTGCGTCGCCTTGAACGAACCAATGACGTTCCAGGCTTCATCAAGCTCCACGAGAATCTCAACGTCACGCACGTTGTACTTGAGGAAGTCGTCCCAGCCGATGTGGTAGTCCTTGGAGTAAAAGTCAGGCGACTCCAACTTCTCGGTTTCGAGCTCCAGGAACTGCGCCACGCGAGCGAGCTTGTTGGAAACCAATTCGTTGTTGGTCGAGTCTTTGTAGAGACGGCGGAAGGCTACCATCATGTCGAGGTGGTCCACTCCGCGCAGCGGTTGCTGCTGCCAGAGGTACTCGCGGCCACCTTTGTGCCACGGCTCGTCCATGATACCGATAGGTGAGAGCGCAGCTCCCCCCGTTGCCTCCATGAAAGTCAGTCCATTCTCGAATTGCTCCCCGTAGTGGGTGTGTTCGATACCGTGGCTCTCCATGCGGTGGTAGAGAACGGACAGGTCGTACCCTGCACTGTTCCAGCCGCTGATGGTGTCGAAGTCAGAGCGCACGAACCAGTCAGCGAAGGCCTGGAGGAGGTCCTTCTCACAGGAGAACCTCTGCTCGATGGTGATGCGTCCGTCGTGGTCGTGGGTGATGGTTTCCTTCTCCCAGGTAGGGTGGCATGAGAAACCAAAGTACGTGTCGAGCCAGTTATCGTAAGCCACGATGGAGTTGACCATCTGTTGGTCGTGCCAGATGTTCTTCTTCGACGGCCCGAGCCACTCGTCCTTGAGGGGGTCGTCGCGCTTGAATTGCAGGGCTTCAATGTCGAAGAAGCACTTGTGCAGGTCGTACTCTTCCGTCCCCACTTCGTTCACAATGGCGCACAGGTCTTCCTGGGACATGTCTGCCCCGTAGACCGGAGTTACGTCCGACAGAAACTTCTTGACGAAGGTTCGAGAGTGGAAGGTGACGCGAGCGAGAGGGCGACCGTCAATGGTCTTGGAGGCGTTAGGGACAACCTCGGCAATCCCCATCCGCTCCATGCGCCAGTCGTTGTTCAGCCACGCTTCCACATCGAGGATGCGGTTAGCTGGGTTGCACTTCTTCCGCTGACTGTTCTCCCAGATGTAGCGCTCACTGAGGTTCTTCAGGTCAACGTAAGCCTCGGCTCGCACCTGGTAGAAGTCCATTTGGCGTGTCCCAGCGGAGTCGCGGTAGCGCACGCAAACGGTGTCCCCGTCCATCATGCGCCCGTTCCATCCGGGCGTTTGGTTGCTGATGCTGATGCTCGTCACTTGCTCAACTCCTCTCCCATCATTGCGGCCCGGACGTTAAGGAGGCTGCCAATGTTCGTGAAGGGGGGACTGGCGTTGACTTGGCGAACGCGGCGGTGTTGACGCCCGTTCTGAGCCGCGCGGTGCACGGTTCGCACCGACCTTTCAGCCCTCGTTGCTCTGAGAATTTCCTCCAGCTTTTCGTCGGAAGAGAGAGCATCGTAGCAGGTTTTGCAAAAGTTGGAAATAGCATTCGGGTTTCCGTATTCGGGGGTTTCAGTCCATGTCCACCCTTCGATAGGCACCATGAGGGCACGGTTGTGACCGTTACCACATTTTGTGCACTTCGCCAGAAAAGAAGGCACAGGGACAATCACTACATTGTCGCGCAGCACGAGCCAATCGTCTTCCATCACAGAGCCCTCCTCACAATGAATTCCTTCGCTCCCAGCTTTTCGATAACACCGAGAAGCATGAGGATGTTTGCCGGATGGTTCCATCGGCGGTACTTCTCGCTTTGGCTGGTGCGGTCAATGCCCATCGCTTCCCAGAGCTCACCTACCAGGAAAGAGCCACCGAGAACCTGACCGCCCTTGAAGGCGACGTGGGACACAATCGCGTTCCACAGGGCCTTGACGTCCGCTACGTTCACTGGTTCTACCTTCATTTCCTCGCGCCCCGTTGCTTTGGATGTAGCGAGGTGCTTGTAGAGGTAGATACGCGGGTCGGGGGAGTCGAGGAGGATGTGCTCGACAGTCTGGTGGTCACTGTTCTTGACGACACGGACTCCGGGAGCTGACGGGTCGTCTTCCAGTTTCGTGTCAGATGTGACATCGGATTTCACAAAATCCGGGTAATCAGATTCTGCTTTGACCGTCTGTTCTTCTTGAGACGTGTCAGGCTTGTCAATGCCGAGTTTCTTGGCTACGCTCGCGAAGAGCTCAGCAGATTCACACGAGTTGTGGCAACCGAAGGATTGGGTCTCCTTCTTCACCCAGAAGTCCTTACCACTGCGGTCACGACCGGCCTCAGCGCATGACGGGCAGCGACCTCGGTAGAAGTCACCATCGTCCACCAGGTTCTCGATAATGGAGAGGTTCTTCATGAGCGCTTCCTTGACAGCGTTCCCGTCCCCCTTTTTCTTCTCAGCCTTCGGGCGGACTTCTCCGTTACGCAGTGCGCGCTCAGGCAGAACACCGTCGTTGGCCCAAGAGCACAGGTCTTCCATGACCAGCCGGTCGCGGACAAGAACGTCTCCACCAATCACCTCAAGGGTGTGCAATTCGTGGGCCGGCATCCCAGCCGACATGCGAAGGAACTCCTCCCACTGCACCTTCCAGCTGCTGGTCACAGGCTGAGAGACTTGCATGAGGGTCTTAACCTAATCGGCTCTGATACGCTTGTAGCCCACTTTTCGGAGCTTCGCATAGAGAATGGTCCCGCAGCTGCGGCATGGTGGGACACGTCCCTTGTTGGCGAACTTTGTGAGGTCCCCGCACTGAACGCACCGATATTCGGTGACTTCCACGGACTTCACTCCGCGGCTTCTTCCTCGACCACTTTTTCAACAGGGGCCGATGTCTTCGTCGGGGTAACGGCTGACACAGTCTTCGCGACAGCGCCAACCGCCGAGTCCATGGTTCCGAGGACACCACCGGCAAGTGCGTTAGCGACCTTGGCGGGGCGCGACTTCTCATCAATAGCGGCATCACGGAGAGCGAGGGGAACACCAGCGTTGGTGATGTGGTGGAGAAGCATCCAAGCCTGAGCGTCAGACAGTTCCTCACCGCAGTACTGGCGGATGAGAGACTTGGGGAACTTGAGGAAAGCGGTGAAGGAACTTTCAGCAAAGTGCTTCATGGCGGCTTCAACCCACTGGTCTTCCAAGATGACTACCTGGGAGACGAGCTTCTTCAGCCCACCGACTTCCTTACCTTCGTACGTGTACCGGACCTCTTTGCCCATGAAACCCCTACGTCTTGGGTCTGGGGATAAGGTTTCGCTCAAAAAATGGACTTTTCGTCGTAGTCCAGGCTCGCATCGTGAAGAATCCACTGCTTCTGCAACGAGTCGGGGTACTTCGGAGCTTTCTTTGTGAGGAAGTCTTCCTTGGTTTCAGACCAGAGGACCTCGATGATTGGGACTACATGGGTAGGAGCCACGATGTCAGGACGGACACCGTTCTTGAGCCGAACCTCCGTAGCGAATGGAAGGCCATGCTCGATGAGTGTGCAGCAAACCTGACACACCCGTAGATTATGCTCGCGAGTGTTAGCGGCAGAGAGTCGAATGGCTCCCCAAAGTGGTTTGTGCATCTTGTCCCCATGCTCTCGCCACCAATCGTTCAGTTGTTTCTGCTCCTTCGATGAGAGCTTCACAAAATCACCAAACTTCCTGCTCTACCCCTACCCTCTGAGGGTCAAATTGGGTATTTCTTAGTCTTCTCGATTGTTTCCCGCACTCCCGCGATGAGAGCGTCGATTTTGGTGGAGATTCTCTGCGTAGTGTAGGGCATGAAGAAGTTCGCGTGCTTTTCGCAGACGAGAGCCAGCTTGCTTCCCTCAGTGTCGAGCTCTTCTTCCGCACACATGAGCACTGCACCGGCCAGCTCGAAGTGTTCGTCAGGAACGTGGTGGTCGAGTACGTTGGTGAACGCAGCGAACCAAGAGTCTTCATCCTCTTCTGTACTGTAAAGCTCGCAGCCTGGGAACTGGCGGAGCGCCAAGAGCATTTTAGGGCGAAGCTCCGGGTCAGACATGACGTGGTGATACGTGTGGAAAATGAAATGGGAGAAGAACGCTTGGTGGAAAGCTCTGACATGTGTCTTGTACGAATCATCGTAGACCATGAGGAAGGTTTCAGCGGCAAAGACTGCCCTATTCGCCAGACTCAGAGAATCCAAAGCATCCTCGTTGAGGTCCATTGGCTCGAAGGTCATTTCTTCGTAGTCATCGAAAACCGCCTTCAAGGTACACATCGCACCACTGTAAGCGATGACCTTCAGTGCTTCAGACGCGGCTCTTGGCTGCCCGTCGAAGTCCCACATCTGAATCCCTACCGTTTCGCATCGAGCATTAAGCTAACTCAGAAAAGAGGTCATTCGCCATCCAGCTCGGGGTTTTCTCGCATCTCAGCCAAGAAAAACTTGCCACATGTCTCGTCGCCTTCCCCGCTCTCTTTCCAAGGGAGCATGAAGGTCATGATGCGGCGAATACCCATCGCGCTCCAGCTCTTCCCCCTGCGCGTAATCCACCCTTCTTCGTTTGCCCACCTCGCCAGTTGGCGGTAGGAAACACCGGGACGCTGGAGGATGCGGTCGTAAAGAGCGACGATAAAACGCATCTCTGCGGGGTTGTAGAGCAGTTTCCCGTAGTTCTCTTTGTCTTCCTTTTGGGTGATTACCCTCAGCCCGTAAGGGGGCTTACCGGCGTAGATGCCCTTTTCCTTGAGGGCGTTCATCCCACGAGAGGTCTTTGCCTTCAGGTCGTTACGGTAGTACTCAGCGAAAGCTGCCCCCATTGTGAGCATCATCCTCCCCGCAGGGGTAGAAAGGTCCATTCCCCCGAAGTTCAGGTAGTGGAAGTAGATGCCCTCGGCTTTCCTCATGCGGATTTCACCGAGGATAGCTTCTGTGTCACGCGAATGGCGGTCAGAATGCTCGAAGAGGACGTTGGTGATGTTGTTCTGGCGGCAGAAGTCGAGCATCGCCAGGTAGACTGGGTGCTTGTGGAAGACCGACCCAGACACATCCTCGACTGCCCAGTACTTCGCGCCGTGGCCCCGCATCACCTCCAAATCCCCGTCCGTTACGTCAGGGTACCCTTCCCAGAAGGTACCGTTACGGGAACCAGGGATTGTGGGAAGCGCGGGGAGGGGAACGAGCTCGTAATCCTGGTACAGCCCACCCTCCATGGCGTAGTCAAGCGCCACAATCTGGCTGTCCAGCCCCTTTTCCTGCTTGGAAGTGGAGGTTCGGGCCACCCCTACCATCCTCTCCTGGGGCAAATCGCTTGTCATCGCTCTGAAACAGCCCTTCCTGGTGACCATAAGTGTATCGTTGGGGCCCCCCAATATGCGGAACCACCAACAGTACACCCTACAGGTAATCCCCCTGTAGTGGGTGAACGGGGCTACAACCTGACACGTACCATACGTTACGGAAACGTACCCAGTGGGGAAGGAATGTTTATCGCCACTGCATGAGCCCAAGCACACATGGGTCGGCGCTTCGACCAGGACTGGGTCCTGTCAGTGATTGACCAAGTCGTTAGGGTAGGTGAGCAGCTCACCTCCAAGGAAATCCTCGCCCGCGGCATTGAGCGAAACCTCTGGCTTCGGTCCTACCGTAGCCCCAATCCTGCACAAATCGTGCGTACTTTGCGCCACAACCCCCGATATAAGGACGTTTCAGCCCCATCTGCGCCGAAAATCTGGCGTCGTCTGGAATAGACGAAAAGGAATCCTTTCCGATTAGGTTAAGTGCCTCGTGAAGTCTGGCTGGTTCATGGACCCTAAGCCATCACATCTGCCGCAAAGTCTGCCAAACCGCCGTGTCCAGCCGATGCAGCTGGATGCGATTCTCAAGGGGGTGATGAACGGCGATATTGACCCTCAGCCAGACTACCAGCGCCACTTCATCATGGAGAACAACGAGAACTTCCGCAACGGCCTCGTTGAATCGGTTCTCTGCAACTGCTCCATTCCTTCCCTGTACTTCTGCGAGACTGACAACCACGTCTACGACGTCCTTGACGGCCAGCAGCGGGTTCGTACCCTTGTGGACTTCATGAAGGGCGAGTGGAAGCTGAACAAAGCCCACATGGACGAAGAAAAGTGGGACGTTCCGGCCCTCGACTTCATCAACAAAAAGGAATTCAAAGACCTCACTCGTGAGCAACAGAGGAGCATTGAAAACTACACCCTTCAGGTAGAGGTTTTCTCAGAAACCGACGAGTGGAGCGCCAGTGACGTCTACCGCCGCATCAACAAAGGCTCCTCCAACCTCAACTCAATGGAGCTCCTGAAGGCAGACTACATCGACGGGGACCAGAAGGTCAAGTGGAAGGCGCTCTCGGACTTCGCTGGGACTGAAACCTGGGAAGGGTTCTGCGGGCAGAAGCAGAAGCGCATGGCTGCCCAGGAAGCCCTCATTTACCACCTCCTCTGGGCCGACCACGCCTGGGGTAACTCGTTTGCTCCTGACACTTACGGTAAGACCCGTGCGAAGCAGGTCGCCGCTTACCTGGAGCACATCATGGGCTCCTCGACTTACGATGTTGAGGTCTCGCTCAAGAGGGTGGAAAAGTGGATGCGGATGTGCACGCTCATCTACGGTGACAAGCCCTTCATGGTTCGTAACTTCAAGCTCAGCGATGGGGACAACGGAGGCAAAGTCACGAAGCCACTCGTGAAGACCTTCTACGCGTTGTTTTCGTCTGTGATTCCTCGCATGGTCAATACGTACGACGGCCTGGCCCTTGCTCGCGCCTCGAAGCTCTTGCGAGAGGACTTCATGCTCTTCGTCAATGACGATGTGAACACCGACTACGCGGGGAAGACACCGTACTTCCAGTACATCGAGGGGCGTCAGCAGCAGCACGGCATCCAGGTGAGCCGAGCAGAGTGGTACTGGGCCCGTGTTCAGAACATCATGCATGACTTTGAGGTTGACCTCGACCCCACTCGCTGCTTCCCTGAAGAAGTGTTCGAGCAGCTCTGGGCTGACGAGGACAACCGTACGTGCTGCTTCTGCAGCACTTCCATCGCAGCGAAGGGCCAGGCAGTCGCTGACCACCGGACACACCACGTGGACGGTGGGCGCACCACCATCGAGAACGCGCGCCTCGCGCACAGGTACTGCAACTGGTACGATGGTCAGCGCAAAGCACACGACCGGAAGATGGAGCGGATGAAAGCGGCGGAGGGCTCGGAGTGACTTTCGACCTCACCAATGTTGACTTCGGCCTCGACCGCCGCGACCCTCCTGAGTACGGAGAGCCGCCCCTGTGCGACAACGGATGCGACCTCCCTGCTGAGGGGGAGCGCGGCCTGTGCATTGAGTGTCTCAAGGAGGAAGAAGAGTGAGCGAAGACATCGGAGACGCCATGTTCGGCTGCCTCAACTGCGGCACCTCCACGGTGCAGATTGCCCCCATTGGGATGCACTGGAGCGTTGAAAGGCTCGGGCACGACTTCAACGCACGGCTTCGCATGGATGAAATCGGCGTCTGTGCCCAGTGTCACCACATTCAGTTCGCCCAAGGCGACCCAACCCTGGTTAGGTGGACCTGCATTACGCCAGTCCAAGGCGTCCCTGCCTGGTACACCACTGAAGACGAGGCTCAGGCGGACCAGCTCGCCAAGGAATTCCGCGTGAAGCTTTCTGACTGTGGGTGCGACCACCCCTTCCCGTACTTCACTCCCACCGAGGTTGAGCAGCTCCACAATCTTGGAGACTACGAATACAACCCGAATGCCTGGCAGGTTCTGGAAAAGTGGTGCGTCAACTGCAACAGGAAAGACTGGAGGGAAGAGGAGTGAGCACTGTCAACCCCAACCTCCGGAGGCAGCACGACTACGACACGTGCCCATTCTGGTGCTTCACTCGCAACCACCTCGACCGCCAAGGTACCGACTTGGATTTCTTCGTAGAGAAGGACGGTCGCATCATCTTTGTAGACGAGAAAGAGAGCGAGACCCTTAGCATCAGTGCAGGGCAGTACCTCGCTTACGTTCACCTCGCTCGCATCTGTGGTGAGGAAGGGGATATGTGGTTGGCCTTCAAGACCAGCAGTGGCTTCATTGGCTACCGCATTCCTCCGGACGTACCACGCAAAGGCAGGTGGCCCACATGGCCCCACAAATACCAAAGGTACTACACCTTCAAGGAGGTAGAGGCGGACTTCCACAACCTCAGTGAAGAAGAGTACGGCACATGGCTGAAGGAGCTGGTAGCATGAGCCCCATCCTCCTCGCCTTCGTCGCCTTCATCTTCCTCGCCCTCCTGGCTGAGTACTTCACCCGCCACAATGAACACCCCATCGTCCCAGAGCCGTGGGACATTGGAGCTCCGAGCGCGCCGGAATCGTACGGCCTCATGACGGGGGGTGAAGAGGAATGAAGCGCCCAAAGAAGGCCATTGACCGCATCCCTGCGCTCATCGCGTGGGTTTTCATCGGCTACCTCGTCGTGGTGAACAGTCAGTATTCCGTGGTGGCCTATGCGGACGTTCCGGGCATGGAGCACTACACGCTCAACACGCTTCGCCTTGGCTACGCCATCATCGCGGGGGCCATCTTCGACTTCGTGTTCAATTCGCTTCGTGAGCGCAGCCGCCAGAAGGAAGACACTTGGAGGGCTGAGGAATGAATCCGCTTGTGCGTCTGCTCGGCCCCAAGAAGAAGAAGTGCGACGAATGCCCTAACGGTGGGTGCGGTCGCTGCCCGACGAAGTGGGAGGATGAGGAAGAGTGAACTGCACCCACCCCATCATCCGCGAAGGTAAGTGCCTTCGCTGCCACTCCAAGGGTCTGAACGACCCTGCCAAAGTAGCCAAGGAGTGTTTCAAGTGACCTGGAAAGCCGTCTACATCAAGCATGACCTGAACAGTGCAATGGACTTGTGGTGCGTCCAAGACTTGCAGACTAAGCGCACCATCAGTGGGCTTAGTTGCCAAGAGGCACACGCTATCATGGCTGCACTGAATACCCTTGAACAGGAGGTGTGCTACGAATGAGCGGGATTCGCGCCTCTGGGATGAAACGCAAGAACGTCCTCTTGGTGATGCGTGCCAACCTCCCTGAAGGTGAATGGATGACGGCTTCTGAAATCGTCGAATTCATCCACGACAGGGAATCAACGGGAGTCATGTATTTGCACAAGAAATTCTTTCCCCCCACTGGTCGGTCGCTCTCCCAAAAGTTGCGCGGAGCACGCGGAATCGAACGTCGGACGAGGGGAGCATTGACAGAGTACAAGGTGAGTGAATGAGCTACGACATTGAAGCGACGCGCGACGGGGAAAGCTGGCTGTTATTCAGCAGAGTTAAGACCTTAGAGGAAGCGCGCGAGCGTGCAGCAAAATGCATCCGAGTCACCGGCTACATTGGTGTCATCATTCTGGAGGTAAAGTGAGTGTGCGGAGGTATTGACTGGGTATGCCCAGACTGTGGTGCCTTGGTACGTTTCGAGCACGAGTGTGGAGAGTTTGAGGAGGAGGAGGAGTGAACGCTGACCCTGTTCTCCTCTACGCTGTCTATTTCTGCCTCCTTCTCATTGGCGTTTGCGCGGCTTACCTGCCCTTCCTTGTTTTCAAGCTCATCTGGGGACCAACCCAGATGCATGAGGAGGACTGACTGTGCTCCGCTGCCCTGAGTGCTCTAACCGTACCTTGGCGATGGTCAAGTACGTAGAAAAGAAACACGTACCAGGCTACAAGCAGTGGGGAAGTATTGGCGTCTACGAGTGCTCGACCTGCGGGCATAAGGAGGTCTTCCGATGAGGCGCCGTCGGAAAATTGAGGTCTTGGAAAACATGGTCCTGGACATTCTGTCCAAGAACAAAGAGAAGGCATTCACTGTCAAGGAAATGGAGGGCTGCATCAAGGGCAGGTACATTGACCAGACCTTTCACTGGAACAACCGAACCCTGCAGCACGTCATGTTGGTTATGTACCGCTACGGGTACATCGACCGCTCCATGAGTAACACCGGCCGTTACGAGTACAGATGGAAGGATTAGTCGGCCTACTGCAAGCTTGTCTGTACGTTTAGCTGCGCCTAAGAGCTTGCAGTGTGCTGGTTTGCATGCGCGTAATGGCAAAGCTCATCACTGAGGATTATAGAGTTGTTTTTTGTGACACGTCTCAGAAATGACTTAGGCATAGTTGAGCGAGGTCAGATTGGTTTCGAATCTGAACCGCAAAGTGATTCGGTTCTCAGCATCAGATTTAGCTTGACCGACGAAGAGCATATGTTCGGGGCGAAGTTACCCTCGAACATGGAACCGCAACCATGCGTCATTTGCAAGGGTCAAGCCACTACGTTTGGGAAGTACGCGACCTGCGCCAAATGCAGTGACAAGGCTATCGCACACTTTCTTGAGTGCCAGAAGAAAAACTTCTGGAAGAAGATGTACGTTGGTAACTACTTCAGCTCTAAGCTGGACTGATGTCGCAGTTGCAGGGGCCGACCAGAATCGGGTCTCCCCTTCCGTCGTCCTGGGTGAATTCCCAGCCGCAGTCGGGGCAGGGTTTCACGATGCTCAGTTGCTCACCCCAATGAACCTATCCAGTGTCACCTGAACAGGTTCAGGCAGTTCGAATCCGTACTCGTTCAATGTCGTTTGTCGCGTCTCCATGTCAGTTCCCCCGTGGGTAGCTTGGTCTCAGATGAACGCGGGTCTTAACCTTTCCCAACGGAGCCTTTATCCTCGTTCCCAAGGCCTAAACGCAACAATGGCAAAGCGGTACACACTTTCGGAGCTCCACGCGCAAGAGTACTCCCTTTCCATGAGGGTGAGCCAGAAGCAAGAGGAATACGAGCGGAGGAAGGAGCGCCTCCTGGAAATGAAGGACGACCTCGAAGCCTTCCGCGACGGCCTCGTGCAGATGAAGCAAGAGCTGCGGGAGATGCGCACTCTCATTCGTGATTTGGAGGGAGAGTGATGCACCAACCAGAATGGTGGGCCATCCACTACCGTACTATATTGGGTGACTTGACCAAACGTGTCCGCCAATACCTTGACGAAGACCTCCCCAAGGGAGTTCTCGTTGCATTCCTCGACGGAGTCGAACAGGAACTGAAGGAAGTGAAGCATTGAACCCCGACCTTGAAACCATACTTGTAGCAATCGCAGCCGCCTACCTCTTGGTGTCCACCCTCCAGTGGCTGACACTCAGGGGAATCTTAGGTGCGTTGGAGGAACTCGTCTTTCCTTCCGAAGACCCCATCATGACCTCTTCCCTCCCGGAGTTTGAGTACGAAGAGGAGGCAGAGGAAGCGGCTGAGGAAGAAGAGGAAGTCGTTGAAACGCCTGAGCCTGAAGTCTTCCACTACGACATCAAGGAGTTCCCTCCCATCGAGGATGAAGAACCCACTCTCGAAGAGGAGCCGGCCCCTGTCGAAACGCCCTCGAAGACGTCTCTGCGTAAGCACCCCAAAACCGAGCTCATCGAGATGGCAAAGGAGCGAAACCTGGCCACTGAGGGGACAAAGGACCAGATTATTCGATGGCTGCTCGACTCGTACTGAAAGGGTAGCTTTATGGACGGGCAGAATCCCTCATTGGTTTGATGAAGAAGCGCATCCTCCACCTGTTCAAGAGCGACGGTACACCCATTGGAACCTTGGTCTTCGACTCGAAGGCTGAGATTACCTCCTTTGTGAGGAAGCTCGCCACAGAGCCTAAGCTCGCTTACACAATGAAGGTCGGTGAAGTGGATGTCTGAGTTGACGCTCGCCAACGGGTGGTGGGACAAGCTCCACATTTCCCCAAGCAAAGTCTCGACCTGGACCGACTGCCAGATGAAGTTCTGGTTCCGCTACGTTCAGGGCCTTCAGAAGAAGGGCGCTCTGTGGCTCCCACAGGGTACGGCGGTCCACCTTGCTATCGAGGGATTGCTCGAAGACCTCCCCAAGGGGACGGTCAAAGATGCAGACCACTACATTCAGGATGCGGCTGACTACTGGGAAAAGGAAGCCGGAGAGAAGGGCATTTACGACAAGCACGGGAACCTCTTGGAAGAAGGGGCCATGCAGCGTGCCTTTGAAGACACAACTCACTGGTTCCGTGGCTTCTACGACAGTGTCGTTGATGGCGGCCTCATTGACGGCTTTGACGTCAGCACAGTTACCCAGACTGAAGTGGACGCCATTCGCAAAGTCGAGTGGCCCGAAGGCTGGGACCTTGGTGAGCTGTACGTTCGAGGGAAAATTGACTGGGTTGTTGACACGTCAGGTGACGTTGCTCAGCTTGCTGACCTAAAGACTGCTAACCCTTCGTTTGGTTGGGACCCTTCGAAGGCCCATGCACAGGTGCAAGCCACTGCTTACGGTTTCCTCACTGGAAAGCCCACCAACTTCGACTACATCGTGATTCCAAAGGAGTCCATATTCACGAAGGGTGGGGTGCGTCGTGACAACCCCAAGGCAGCCACGCCCTACCGCATCGCCACGCAACGCACGGAATTCCACTACGAAATGTTCCTTCACCGTCTGCGTGACTTCGTTGTCTTGAGCGACGTACACAACGACTACGCCAACTTCCACCCCTTCCCTAACCACACTCCAGGGAAGTGGGGAAGCTGGTGCGGTCACATGTGTGACTACCAAGCAGAATGCCAAGCGATGCATGGACTGTGAGACAATGTTCTGGGACCCGTACTTCGGTTGGGACTGGAACGAAGTGCTGCAGGCTTTCTTTCTCTTAGCCGGTGTACTGGCGTTCTTTGGTCTGTTCGGGGCCACTGAACACGACGACTTCTTCTACCTCTACAAGAAGATGTGGGCTTGGGCTGAACGCCACAACACTGCTCTTCTTGGCTTCTTCATTGTCTCCGTCATTGGGGCATTCTACTACTGGAGATTCCAGGGCGGTGACTTGTCATGAAAGCGATTTTCCTGTGGAAGAGTCCAGAATCTACTGACACGATTGAGATGATGCTCCCATTATGCATTGAGCGAGCTCGAGAACTCGGATGGGAAGACCCGAAATTGTTCACCGAAGGATTTGGTCCGGGGAAATCCTGGGACAACCTGTTGGAGTTGGCGGCTCAGGACGTTTTGACAGGTGTCATCTTCCACAACCTGGGGAAATGGCACGAAACAGCTCACAAAATCCCCGGAGAATTTCGAGTCTTTTTGGAAAAGGAAATTCCGCTCTCACTTGCACTGATGGATTACAAGACGGCGAGTGTTGATGTGTTGCGCATCATCGCGGACGCCTCTACCTACTATTCCCGCCTCCGGTCTCAGTCCATCCGCAGTGGTATGCGGGCCAAGAAGGGCGGACGTCCACCTTACGGGATGGAGTACAACGAAGAGGGGCAGCTCGTCAAGAACGCAGACTGGGAGAAGGTTGTCATTGTATTCAACCTGAAGTCCTCAGGCATGGCGGTTTCTGACATCGCTAAGATGACCTCGCTGACACCCCGTAAGGTGCGTTCGATTCTGGACACGCACGAGGACAGGTTCAGTTCCGCATAAACAGGTTGTTGATTCCGCGACCAGTTCCAGACTTGTCATCGGCCCTGAACCTCCGTTGTTGGGCGAGACCGTAGACAATCAAGCCAGCCAGAATCATTCCGCCTGCTCCACCGAACATTGTCCCCTGAATCCTACCGCTACCAGCGGCAGCCTTGAGTTCCTTAGCGAAGTCATCGTTGATTCCAAGAATCACGGCCTTCTTCTTGTAGTCGTTGAGAGTCCTGTAGAGCTCTTGGTTCAACGTGTTGGCGTCAGTACGCAAGCGGTTCATCGTGTCGTTGTAGGAAGCGATGAAGTCAAGGTAGCCTTGCTTTTCAGCATTCATGGATTTCACCACTCCAGGGTCTACCGAATTCTGAAGCTTGACCCACGCTCCGTTGCCGAGCTTTTCGTTGAGCTTTTCAATGGCTTCTCGGGCGGCAGCCACCTCTTGAGCCATAGTGTTGATGGTGGTGTTGATGACGCCAATCGAGTCAGCGATTTCCTTCGCGTAAGACCTCATCTGCGTGAGCTCATCCATTGCATCTTGGACTTCCTGTGAGTACCCGGTAGTCCACTTAACGGGAAGGACCATCGCGGAGGAGTCGTTAAACGGGGGGTCATTGATGCCGTACTTTGCTGCGTAGAGGTTCTTGTAAATCGGGATAAAAATGTCCCTTCGCTTGTCTCCGTCCGTCTCCTGACCCTTTGTTGCGACTGCTACGCGCTTCTGAGCCATTTCCTTAGCGGTAGCGTACAGGTCTTTGTCGCGAGGGTAGGTGTTAGTGTCATCAGGAGCGCGAGTAAGGTCGTACTCCCATGTGTCCCCAGGGGTGTCGAGGGGGTGAGCGTCACGGGGGTAGGTGAGCTTAGCACCAACGGACGCGGGGTAGCGGTTCAGAAGATACCTCACGGTCATCGCTCCTTCACGTACTTGATTGCCGCTCCTGTAAGGCCAACGAGAGCTGGAACGCCTACTGTGATTTTCTTGTTGTGAGCTCCTGGTGCATCGCTCATCGCCTTGTAGAAGCCAGCCATACCGGTAGCAACTGCAAATCCACCATCGCGCATCCAACCAGCCCAACCAGTGGTAAGACCGTTTGCCGCAAGGTGCCCAACGTAGCTGCCGACTGCATAGGCCCCACGAACTGCAAGGGGCCTGAGCTCCCATTCTCCAGGTCCAATGGCTTTACCCACTGTGTGTCCGGCTACGTAGGGGGCGACAATGTGAGCGTTGAGGTAAGCGGCTGGGCGCAGAACAGTACCGAAAGAAGCTCCAACATTCTGAAGAGCTGATGCAGCATCTCCCAGAGTGTTGACGGCGTTAATTGCTCCAATCATGTTACCGTCCTCCTCTTCGATTGGAATTTCTTCTCTGTCTGTCCTCCACCTCTGGACAACACTGACCTTCTTTCCCTTCCTCATCTCAATCACTTCTTGGCGGCCATGAGCAGAACTGCACCGGCCCCAAGGGAAAGCATCTGTGTGGTTTTCTTGGGTTGCTCGATGGCGTCCTGGAGAACGCGACCAGCCTTACGAGCACCGGGGAAGTCGAATCCAATGTAGATGAGGCCGAGTCCAGCCCACATGAGGCCAACTGCACCAGGCTTGACCCAACTCGGGGTCGCCCCACTGCCGGTCAGTCGCATGTACTCCTGTCGCAGCATGGCTCACGCACTACTCCTGTCGCTTTAGACGTACCGTCTCCCACTTGTGTTGTAAAGGAGCGCAGCTACCAAGGCAGCAGCATAGAGGACACTTCCCCCAGCTACCATGTCGGTTCTGGTAAGCTTGAACGGAGTAGAGATGTTCAGTGCAACTGGCTCTCCTACTGAGACTGAAGAAAGAGGGAACGATTTTCCAGGCTTCAGACCGTAGAATCCACCAGAAATACCCGGGGTGTTGATGGGGATGCGCACGTTGGAAGAAACGGATGTGGTTTCACCCCAAGACATCGTGAGACGGTTGTAAAGTGTAGCCGTCTGCACCATCTGAGAATGGAACAGGCCACCAATGCCGGGGCCAGCTCCGCTGTAAGCCAGCGCAGTGTGAGGTGCGGGGAAGGGAACATTCAGCGTGTTCATGTCAGCAGTATTCACGTCGTAGCGGTACTTCCAGTTGGATGTGAAGACTGGGGCTTTCTCCATCGTGGATGCACCATCTGCGGTCTGCCAGCGGATGTGGAATTGCGGAATGTCAAGCACTTCCATTTCCTTCATGCCGGTAATGACGTTGGTTTCCTTGAGCAAATTGTGGACCGTGTAGATGTCCATTGTGTCGTTGATGTGGAAGGCACCAAGATTCACTGTTGAAAAGTTCTCAGCACCGATAGCCAAGCGAACGTAAGCCTTAGCCTTACCAAGCTGAGATGTTGTCAAGAACGTGGGCCACGCTCCTTTCATCGCTCCTCCACTACCAAGGTAAGCAGCAGCACCAATCAAGCCCATGTACTCATCGTAGAACGCACCGTAGCCTGGGACAGCGTTGTAGTTTCCACTTTCCGCAAGTACCCCGTGCTTCGTCAGCCATTCCCAGGTAGCAACCGGGTCAACGAAGTAGGACTCAAGACGGCCAGAAAAGTGTTCCAAGAACGCCTTCATGTGCGCCGCTTCTTTGATTTCCCACACGCCAGTTGCACGAGAGTACATCTTGGCTTTGTTGGAGAGCTTCTTGTTGTCAGGGTAGTTCTGGAAGAAGGAAGCCCACCCACTGGCAGCACTTGTCAGGATGTATGCCACCTCACGGGGGAGCAATTCTGTCAGGAACTTGCGAGCCCCTTCGATTTGTGAGTTGGGAACACCATAGGCTGTAATCGTAGCGTTCCAGACAGCACCCTTACCTGCAAGCACGCCTTGCTTGACATCCTCAGGCCAAGGGAGACTCTTGGTAGCAGCAGCAAGACTGAACGTGCTATAGTTCTTTTCAGCC